>PVBE011242529.1_pt1 | contig 21359 bp, 15 predicted proteins | sample 1631181 | NCBI WGS metagenome assembly PVBE01 (sample SAMN08397723, study PRJNA350692) | Marine metagenome, whole genome shotgun sequencing project. | isolation source: water | place: Pacific Ocean | collected 2012-04 | reverse complement strand
GTCCCAGGTAATGGACCAATGGGCTTACTGGAACCGGGTGGTGCTCGACTTCATCCCACCCGGTAGGCCAATGGAGAATGGGATCATCGAGGGCTTCAACAGCCGTTTCCGGCAGGAATGCCTGAACGAGTATTGGTTTCTGTCGGTGGCCGATGCGCAAGGGAGAGTCGACGCTTGGCGAGAGGACTACAACTCAGAGCGACCGCACGGATCCCTCGGCAATATGACGCCAGACGAGTACGCCGATCAAGCCGCGGCGCGCTCCCCCCATGGGGGGGAGCAGGGACAACCCGGACGGCTCGACGGCAACCCAAGAAAGCCGGGCTCAGATGGCCCGGGCTGGCTGAAAACTAACACTGAACGTGGACTCGTTTAAGCGGCGGGCGTCAGGGCGTTGCTGTGTCTGGATGCCCGGTGTCACCACACCGAGCGCCTCCCCGCAGGGCCGGAGAAGGTCCGGAGCGAACCTGAGCGCGCGCAGCTCCCACACGTGAATGAAGACACCGGGCCGAAGACGCGGGAGAAGCCGGTCGCGAGACAACCGTGTCAAACACCCCCGAGCTGGGCTCTCTAGACCAAAGGAGTCAGCATGGACGAGCGCCTCTGTCACTTGGCGCCTGGTGGGGGCGGCCCCAGAGCCCGCCAAGTGGAGCAGAGACGGTACTGCATCGTCTCTCAGCATAGAGAAATAGTTGGCAGCAGCACCGCTCTCTAGGTCCCCGCCCTCCAGCAGAGGTAAGACGCCCGCCATCGCGAGCACCGCCTCATCGGCACGAGGGCCGTATCCCACCATACCCCGAGCGTGTAGTGTAGGTCGGACGCCATTCCGCGCGGGTTCCGAGGCTCGCCTGTGCACCCCCTTCTCGGACAGCGCGGAGCATCGCCCGTGGTTGCCGCGCAGCGCGTCCGAGGGCGCTCCGATCAGCTTCGTGGCAACCGACGACGGGGAGGTCGTCCTCTCGGGCGCGGACCTCGTCACGGGCTGGGAACGGCACTCGGGCGACATATGGAGGGCGCCGAGGGGGATCCACTCGTGTTCCCCAACTGGGGGCAGATCCCGCACGGGGGGCTCAAGTCTACCCACTTCACCGCGTCGGGCCGGCGAGACCTATCCGCATTGGAGTATCATCCACGCAGCATCGAAGTCACCGTTCCTCAGGTGTTCCGAGTTCACCAGGTAGTATATCCTGCCTAGATCCCCCCACGTCATTCCGGCATTGTCATCCGAATCGATCTGAAGGAGGAGCTCCCAATCAGTGGCGCCTGGTTCCAGCTCCCCTACTCTCGGATCGTCGGTGGTGCCCCCGCAATAGACTCCATGGGAAGCCAATTGCGCCACCCGCAGCATATCGTTCTGCATCTGGTCGGGATGACCGAGCAATCTGTGGATAGGGGTGCCCCCGCCGACCAGTTGCTGGAAACTCTCCCACAGATCCCCGTACTGGCTGATCTCATCCCACTGGGGACTGTCGAAGTCCAAGTCGACGTGAGGCGATTCAATGCAGGGGAGCGTGAACGATACTTCAGGATCGAGGCTGCAGCTCTTGTAGACACTGATCTCCGGGAGGTCCACTGGGAAAGCGCGACGATGGAGATTGTGCTCATCCACGTGAAGGACTCGCCAACTGCCCTTGTCGTTGGGGTCAAATCCCCAGGTCTTCTGCCTTGCGGAATAGAAGAAACTCAGAATCCCATTGCTCGGGAGAACCTGCAGGAACCGGTGCGAAGGAAGATCCGACAGATTGATCTGCGCAATGAAGGATAGGTGCTCTTCGTTCCAAGCAGGCCACTCTACACCGGGAGGGAGATCCGGCATGCCACCAAGCTTGGACTTGCCGATTGCTATCCGATCATCACGCACCGAGCTAGCTCTCAGGACCAGGGATTCCTTTACCGATTGCTCGGCGGCCGCGGACAGACGACTGGGGCACTTCTGACGAATCAGTTCGGATATCTGCGCTCTCAAGGGGTTGTCTGCCATACTTCCACCCTCCCGCGCCTAACGATGTGTTTCCATCAGTGCTCTGCTTCAGCAACTGGACTTCGGGAACCTGCACATGCGGCCGTGGAGCCCGGAAACTGCTCGCGTTGCCGCCGGTCGAGACGAGCATGGGTCCTGTACCGGCCCGACTGCCACCAGCGCGGAGGTGACCATCCGAAACGAGGGTCTCTACGATGCCTACCTCGATCGCCTGGCCCTGTATGAGAAGCCCCGCGATGCCATGGACGTTGCCTCGCAGGGGAAGGTGGAGCGCGGTCGACCAGGTCGTGATCCCGAATTGCTGCCTGGTCGCTCGCGGGCGGCGTGCCGGCCCGTCTATTAGTTAAGGCGGGCCGCCACGGCCGAAACATGCGTGGGTGGCGTGACGGGATCGCATGATCGTCGAGGGGGCGCAGGAGAGGCGGGGCGTGCATGAGCTTGGAAGCTCATGCTACGAGATGTGCGGAGCACAGCGAGGGACGGCGGAGGCGGTCGAGGGTTGGGAGTTCTAGTGTCAGACACCCGTCTTGCAGACGGCGGCAAAACAAGTGTCTGACACGGGTGGGCGGAGATGGTGCGAGGATGAGGAACGGCGACAGGTGAGGACGCCTGTCCTGCGACGGCGACGGAGCGGATCAGGAGATCCGCAGGCACGGACGGATGGGCGGCGACAGGCGGGGACGCCTGTCCTACGAAGGGTGGCGCAGGGGCGCGGGCGGAGTCGGGGGAAGATGGGTGTCATGTCTACCAGGCGGGAGTTTCTGAAGACGATGGCCCGGGCGGCCGGTCTGGCGATTGGAGCGAGATCAATGGGCGATGCGAGCAAGCCGAACGTGCTGCTTATCCTCACCGACGATCAGCGATGGGATACCGTGAGCGCGCTCGGGAACCCGCACATCGAGACGCCAAACCTCGATGCGCTGGTCGAGCGCGGGTTCGTGTTTCGGAACGCATACTGCATGGGGGGATTCTGCGGCGCGGTATGCCTGCCGGCTCGGATGATGACGCTGCGTGGGCGCGCGTGGTTCTCCGTGCGCGACCTGCCGGAGGGCTTCCCGAACCTGCCGACATCGATGAACGAGGTGGGGTATGCGACCAGTTTCTTCGGGAAACGGGGGAACTCGGATCTGGAGTCGCAGGAGCACTTCGCGACGACGCACTACCTCGCGCCGAAAGACCTTGAAGCGGTCATCGCCAAGTACCCCGAAGATGAAAAGAAGCTTCGGTATGACGGCGCGCAGGGGGTGCTCCGCGAGGGGACGCCGGGGAAGAACCTGGCGGATCGAGCGATCGAATGGCTGGATGGCCATGCAGCCGGAAATGGCGATCAGCCGTTCATGATGTACCTCGGCGGACCCGCGCCCCACGATCCGCGGCTCGCGCCGCAGGAGTATCTCGACAAGTACCCCGCGGATGAGATGCCGCTGCCGGCGAACTTTCTGTCCCATCACCCGTTCGATAACGGCGAGCTGTTCGTCCGCGACGAGAAGCTGGCGGGCTGGCCACGTGGGGAGGATGAGATCCGCGGGCACCTGCGCGATTACTATGCGGTCATCACGCATCTTGACGAGCAGATCGGCCGGATCATCCAGCGATTGCGCGACCTGGGCGAGTATGAGAACACGATCATCATCTTCTCATCCGACCAAGGGCTCGCGGTGGGCAGCCACGGGCTCATGGGCAAGCAGAACTGCTACGAGCACACGCTGAAGGTGCCGCTGATTATCGTCGGGCCGGGCATTGAGGCGGGGGAGTCGGAGGCTTTCGCGTACCTGCACGACATCTACCCGACGATCTGCGACATGGTGGGCGCGCCGATTCCCGGCAGCCTCGAGGGACACAGCCTCCTGCCGATCATGCGGGGCGAGCGTTCCGACGTGCGGGACACGTTGCTGCTAGGATACATGGGCGTGCAGCGCGCCGCGAGGCGGGGGAATTGGAAGGTGATCCGGTATCCGGAGATCGATCGGACGCAGCTCTTCGACCTGGCGTCGGATCCGGATGAGTTGGATGACCTGGCGGGGGACCCGGCGCACGCGGATACGGTGGCGCGGCTGATGGCGATCATGGAGGAGCAGCAGGCGCTATTTGGGGATGACCAGCCGCTGACGGTGGATGAGCCGAAGCCGGGCGATGTGACGGTCGAGCATTTCCAGCACGCTGAGGGAGATTAACGATGGCGCACCAGGTCATGCTGGTGGCGATGCTGCTTGGCATTGGGGCGGGGGCATTGTCGCAGGGCGCGCGGATCAGCGTTGATCCGCACACCACGCGCTCGATTCGGGGCATCAGCGAGCTGAATCGGACGAAGTACTTCGGGCTCTGCGATCATGGCAGAGACTTCGATGTGCGGTGTCGGGACGATGCCCGGTACGAGTATCTCGTGCGTGAGAATGGCATTACGTTCGGTCGGAAACTCGGCCTCATCACCGGACCGGATCGGTGGGGCAAGGCGGTTCGTGAGGATGCGGAGCGGCCGGGATATGCGGACCTGGAGTTCTTGGCGGAGAGGCTGGCTGCCAACGGCCATGATGATCCGAGCGGACGGTTCCGGGCGGACATGGGTGGTCGGCTCGACGTCGCGGCGCACGGACATCACGGCGGGTTCCCGGAGTGGATGGGCAAGTGGCAGACGCCGGAGGTCCTGAAGGACGAGAAGGCGCGGGAGCGGGAGTGGGTGCCGGAGAATCTCGACGCGGCAGCGGAACTCGCGGCGGCGATCATGCGGCATGACTTCAACGACTTCGATCGTCCGGTGTTCTATGAGCCGGTGAACGAGCCGCACTGGTCGTACTGGGACGAGGAGCCGTTCCAGCAGTGGCACCTGAAGATCATGAACGCGGTCCACGCGGAGACGCCGGAGGTGAGGGTCGGTGGGCCATGCTTTTCGGTGCCATACTTCTACGGTCGCGAATACAAGAACTTCGACGGGCTGAAGGGGTTCATCGACGGGACGAAGTGCGCGATGGACTTCTACTCGTTTCATGTCTACGACTATTTGCGCGAGGACGATGGGGATTTCGGCGGACAGATCACCAGCGGGTTGCCGCTGGAATCGGTGCTCGACCTGGTGACGAACCACACGGTCAACGAGTACGGGAAGGAAGTTAGCCTGGTCTTCAGCGAGCATGGCGGCTATGGCGCGGGCGAGCTGGTGGGGAGCCTCGCCAATGAGCACTTCCCCGGCGACGGGTTCGATTGGGAGATGAGGAAGCGTACCATCGATGACTTCAACAGGGTCAGCAGCGTGCTGGCGAACACGCTGGTGTTCATGGATCACCCGCACGTCGTCGCGAAGGCTGTGCCGTTCATTCTGCTGGAGGCGATGGGATGGGATCCGGAGTATTACGCCGTGCTGTACGCGCCGCGCGATTTCACGGACAAGACCGATTGGGTCCCCACGCAGAAGATCATGTTCTACCGGTTCTTGCGGGATCTCAAGGGCAGGCGAGTGAAGGGGTTTTGCCCGGATCCGGACCTGCAGATGAGGGCGTTCGTCGACGGCAGCGCGCTTCAGGTGGTGGTCAACAACCTGTGGACCGAGGGCGATGCGTTCAGCATCGACGCGCCCGAACCGGCGCGGGTCACGCTTCGGCGCATCGGGCGGAGGGACGACTTCACTCCGTATCTGGTGGAGGAGGAGAGCGCGTCGCTGGATGACATCGCGATTGCAGGGCGCGAGGCGGTGCTCGTGCGAGCCGAATACGATGAGCCGCTGGAGGCGCGCCAGACTGTCGACGAGATCCCGTGCTATGGCGATCGGATCGCGACGGCGGCGGCGGACGGCGAGGCTGCGGTCTCGGTCAGCGTGCCGGATGCGGATCGGCTGGACTACGCGGTGCTGCGCGTGGGAGTGAGTCGGCCGGAGGGGAGCGATTACCGGGTGGATATTGCGCTCAACGGCACGCGCGTTGAGACGGTGGTGGAGAATTGCGCGCCACGGATTGAGACGGAGAAGCTGGGATACGCATCGTGCAAGATCATCGACGTGCCGGTGGAGTTGGTGGAGGCAGAGAACACGGTGGCGGTGTCGTTCCCTGATGGGAAGCCTGGCAGTGTGGGTGCGGTGGTGATTCGGGCGGGGGTGAGGGAGTAGGGGCGACGGCGGTGCAGCGAACGGCGACGGTGATGCCGGCTGAAAGCCGGCGGTCCCGGTACGCCACATTGGGCGCGGGGCGAGGCGTGGGAGCAGGGGGAGAGGGCATGCCTCCTGGACGTGGGAGCAACGCGAGGGGCGGCGATGCCGGCTGAAAGCCGGCGGTCCCGGTACGCTACATTGGGTGCGGGGCGAGGCGTGGGAGCAGGGGGAGAGGGCATGCCGCCCGGACGTGGGAGCGACGCGAGGGACGGCGGTGCCGGCTGGAAGCCGGCGGTCCCAGCAACGGCGTCAGGCGACACGCTTGATGCATGATGGGCCGGTCAGTCTGAGAAGAAGACGCTCGCGGCGGTTCCCTCGAGGATGGCGGCGGTCTCGGCTTCGGAGAGGAAGGGCAGGCGGTCCCTGACGAGCGAGATGCTGCCTTCGTAGGTCCCGTGCTGCACCTGGAACGGGCAGTCCGTCGCCCACATCAGCCGGTCCGCACCGAAGGCCTCCCACACGCGGCGGATGAGTGGGATGAGATCGGCGTGGTCGTCTCTGCCATCACCGAGCGCGTAGAAGGCGGAGACTTTGACGCAGACGTTTGGGTACTTGGCGAGCGCGCAGAGGGCGTCGATCTCGGCATCATCGATGGGCTTGCCGGCGCCGATGCGGGCGAGGTGGTCGATGACGAAGGTGGTCTGGGGATGGCTCGCGACGGCGCGGCCGACGACGGGCAACAGCTCGGCATCGACGAGCGGGCAGACGGCGATTCCAAGGCCGCCGGCAATCGCGCAGAGCGGCCGGAACGCGTCCGCGTCGAGGGCAGCGTCGTCGCCGCCAGTAAGTTGGTAGACGCGAAGCCCCCGGACGCCACCCGCATGCAACGCGGCCAGGTCGTGGGAGAGGGTGGCGCTTGTGTGGTCGACGACCGCGACGCCTCGGAAGGTCTCCGGCATGCGGTCAATGGTGTCGAGCATGTACCCGTTGTCGAACCGGTAGTAGCTCATCTGGATCAGAACGATGCGATCGACGCCGCATGGCCGCGCGTGAGAGAGCAGCTCCTCGGGCGGGAAGGTTGGCGGATTCATTTGCTCGGCGGTGAAGCCTTCCGCCAGCGGGTAGGCCTCGAGATCGTCAGTCCAGACGTGAACGTGCGCGTCGATGTAACCCATGCGGTTCGCCTCCATCTACCACCCGGTGAGGATGTTCACGTGCCCCTCCGGCTGATATGATGCATCGTTGGTGAGTAGAATGCTCTCGACCGAGTGCTCGGACTTGTTGGTGAGGGTCAGCACGTGGTCGCCGGCGGCGAGGCCAAAGAGCCCCCACTCTCCATAGCTGAACCACGATTCGTCGCTCAGACCGTCGAAACCGCAGGTCCACGTCCGGCTGTCGCCGTCGATCTTGACGTCGATGTAGTTGCTGCCTCGCCCGCCCTTCGCGAGCTTCAGCCACAGCACGTGCGTCCCGTCGGCGGGTACGCTGAGGGTGACCTCGTCGGCGCTAGGCTCCTCGATCACAACGCGCTCGACGGCCGGGGTCGTCACCTCGGCCACGTCCGATGCCGGGCCCTCGTTCCCCCAACGGTCGACCTCCGCGACGCGATAGAAGGCGGTCGTTCCGGGCGCGAGCCCCCAATCAATGTGGCCCGAGGCGTCGGGCGATCCGACGAGCGTCGCTTGAGATGGCGCGAAGTCCTCGCTCGGACCGCAATAGATGTTGTAGTGTCCGAAGGTGGCGTCTCTTTTGTCGGTCCACGTGACTTGCACGTCATAGGGTGAGATGGCGTCGGCGAGGACGTCCGCAACCTGCGGCACGTCGGGCACGTTGATGCGGTCGACAGCCTCGGGTGAGAAGTCGGGGTCGTCGGTCAGCACGATGCTGTCGATAGCGCTGCCGTAGATGCCGCTGCTGATCGTGAGGTCGTCCTGCGTTGCGCCCGCTGTGAGAGCGCCCGTGAACTGGGCCCAACTCCAAGCGTCGGATGGGAGCGTCTCGAGGGTGACAGTGCCGTCGGCGAGCTGGGCGGTGAAATCGGTTCCCTCGGGTCCGCGAACGCGGGCCCACATGCTCCACGAGCGCTCGGGCCCGTCGAGATCGACGGGGATTGAGAAGCTGCCCTCGCCCTCGTGGGCGCGCATCCAGACGTAGTGCAGTCCCGACGCCAGGCCCTGGTGCGCGAGCCACATCTCCTGCGAGCGCTCGCCGTCTTCGGCCTCAATGTAGATGCGTCGGGGCCCGGACCCGAGCGCTGCCTCACGGCTGAGGTGGCTCTCGATGCCGGAGTGCTCGACGGCTGTGACCGCGTAGAAGACGGCGCCGGTGGGAGCGTCGTCATCGACGTACTCGGTCGCCGCGACTGGCTCGGCCGTGATGGGCTCGTAGCCCACGCCGCTCTCGGCGCTACGGTAGACGTGGTACCCGGCCGTCTCGAGGTGATGCGGGGACGGCTCCCACGCAATACGGACTGAACCGTCATCTCGCCCGGCCGTTACGTCGAGCGGCGTCTCGGGCAGCTTGGCGACGACGTAGTAGGCGTCGATGCTGCCGAGCATGTTCGAATTGAAGAGCACCTTGGTGCCATCGGGGCTCGCGCCGGGGTTGTCGAGGCAGCCAGGTCGCATGGTCGCCGTGTAGCAAAGACGGTAACGGTTGACGACATCGCCCGGCACTGGATCGGCGTGATAGGCGTGGATCTCGGAGATGTGCGGCCGGGCGATGATGCGGGTCGAGTAGACCCAGAGCTGGTCCTTGGGCAACCAGGCGAGATAGCCGTTGAAGTTGTGTGGGTCGTCGTAGTACTCGACTCCCGGCGCGGCGAACAGGGGCTCCTTCTCAAGCCACGCGTCGCCATCAATGCGGGTGATGTAGCCGCCGGTGTGGGCGCCTCGGTCGAGGCCGACGTCGCCGTGATTCCAGTCGAAGGTGATTCCCGTCTTGGTGATCGGGCCGCCGTCGAGACTGCGCTGGACGAAGCCTTCGGCGCGGTATGTCGCCTCATACCAGTACATGACCCGGTCGCCCGCGGGATGGAACTGGTAGGAATCGTGGATGGGCTCGGGGACGGCGATCTCCGTGTATTCGCTGCCGTCGGTCTTGACGATCCATATGCCCTTCCCGCCGGCTTCGATGTTCGACCGGCTCATGAGTCGGTCGCCGTCGGGGGAGATCTTGAGGTGCCAGCATCCGGGAACATCGCGGACGACGTGATCGGTGATGCCGGTCTCAACATCGAAGGCGATCAACTGCTTGGAGTTGGCCATCGCGTAGCAGATGTTCGGCTCGGTGGGAGAGCAGATCTCGTTGCGGACCATGCGGTAGTCGCGGAAGGCGTTGCGCAGGTTGCCGCCGTCGGCGCGCATCGTCATCGGCCCGTGCGTGGCCGTGGACGACTCCCACATGCCGGGCCTGCGTCGGAAGACTATCTGCTTGCCGTCGGCGGTCCAGTTGCCCTTGAAGTAGGAGAGCTGATCGCCCCAGCGGTCGTTCGTCAGACGCACGACCGTGGCGCCCGTATCGACATCGCGGAAGATGGTCCGCTCAGCGCGCCACGCGCCCTCGTCGGTTGACAGCGCCTCATACGGCTTGGCGCCGAAGCGGCTCGCGAGCGCATCCAGCCCTTGGATGCCCCGCACTCCATCGTCGGCGCTCATGGTGTAGCGCCCGGTGCCGTCGTAAGGCATGTAGGCGCGGATGCGCTCGGTCAACGGGTCGTCGGCGGGCGGCGCCTGGGCGATGATCAAGGCACAGGCGCCCAGGACGATGATTGTCAGCGAGGATGCGTAGATGGCTATGCGCGGCACGGCGTGCCTCCGGGGTGGCTGTGGTGCTGGTGGGGATTTCAGCATAGGTGGTCGGGCGCCCTGCATGGGGACGGCGTCGGGGCTAAAGCCCCTCTTACAGGGGTGCGCGCTACGAGAGGCGTGGTAGGGGAAGAGAGGGTCCGGCGTGCGGCTCAGGCGAGCCGCAGGCAGGGACGGCAAGGGGACCGGGATTGGGAGACAGGAGTGGAGGGTGAGGTGGTGGAATGGGCGGATTGGATCAACACGACGGCTTCTCGGAGAAGATCGATGACTCAACGCGAGAGATTCCTGGGCATCACGGGTGGCGAAGCGCGGGGCGAACTGTACCTCGCATACAACCTGAACTACGGGTGGTTCATGCCCGAGACGCTGGAGCGTTGGCATGGTGAAGGTCTGCCCGCGAACGTGGACCTCGCCGACTACTTCGGGTTGGATAGGGTCTCGTTCTCCGGTGGTGGAGCGTACGCGCTCAAGCCGGCGTTCGAGCTTGAAGTGCTGGCGGAGGATGAGGAGACGCAGACCATCCGCGATGAAAGCGGCGTGACGAAACGCGTCTTCACCACGCACGGTGAAACGCGCATGCCGCAGTGGCTGGACCATCCCGTGAAGACGCGGGAGGACTTCCGGGAACTGAAGAAGCGGCTGGACCCGGACACGCCTTCGCGCTACCCCGCTGACTGGGATGCGTTCGCGGAGCAATGGGCGGAGCGCGAGATTCCGTTGGGCCTGGGGCCGGGGAGTTTCTACGGGCACACGCTGCAGCGGTGGGTCGGTACGGAGCACCTGTGCATGCTGCTGTACGACGATCCGAGTTTCGTGGAGGAGATGCTGGAGTACCTGGAGTGGTTCTTCCTGCAGTTGCTGCAACGGTTCCTGGATCCGAGTGGCCCGCTAGGCGGGCGGGTGAAGTTCGACTTCGCGTCCTTTGGCGAGGACATCGCCTACAAGGGACGGGCGTTCCTGTCGCCCGCCATGTTCCGACGGTTCATCCAACCGCATTACGTGTCGATCTGCAGCTTGCTCCGCGCGAGTGGCATTGACTGCATCTTCGTCGATAGCGACGGGCTGATCGACGAACTGATCCCGCTCTGGATGGAGGTGGGGATCAACGGGTTCTCGCCGCTGGAGGTGGCCGCCGGGTCGGACGCTCTCGCGCTGAAGAAGCAGTACGGGGATGATATTGTGATCGCCGGCAGCATCGACAAGCGGGCGTTGATCTGGGGAGGCTCGGCCATCGATGATGAGGTCGCGAAGGCGCGGGCTCTGATGGACTTGGGCCAGTACTTCCCGGCGGTTGACCACTCCGTGCCGCCGGAGGTGCCGCTAGGTAACTGGCGCCTTCTGCTCGATGGGCTGAGGGGAGCGTAGGCATGTCGACGGTTGCGGTTGATCAACGCCTGGCGGACCTCCTGAGAATGGCCGATGGCGCGTTCTCGCCGGAGCGGTGCATGGCGACGCTGGAGGCGATCTTCGCGTCTGATCGGCGGGGTGACTTCCGCGCGTTCCGCGAGACGGCTCAGCTTGTCAGGCGGGAGTTTGAGGAGGCCGGACTGAGCGAGATCGAGGTGATCGCGCATCCGGCTGACGGCATTCGGAAGCATGGCGACTGGATCGTACCGCAAGCATGGGATGCGTTTGGCGGCGAACTGCGCATCGTGGCGCCGAACCCGCGCCTCGTCGCCAGTCATCCGGATGAGCCCCTGGCGCTTGCCATGTGGAGCGCGCCGACGCCGGAGGGTGGCGTTGAGGCAGAGATGGTGCTGTGGGAGGACGCGGACGAGGATCTGACGGGGAGAATCGTCTTCACCTCGCGGCGCGTTCGGGAGGTGGCGGATGAGGCGATGGGGCGAGGGGCGGTCGGCCTGATCTCGGACTACGCGCGCACGGATGCGGTAGACCCAACGGCACGATACTGGGAGAACTACTGCTTCGTGCCGCGGAATGAGAGCGGCGGATTCGCATTCATACTGTCTCCGGCCGAGGGCGAGCAGTTGCGTGGGGACGTGCGGAGGGCACGCGCCGCGGGCGCGCCGCTGATGGTGAAGGCGACCGTCGACACGCGGCTGTACGACGGCGAGGTCGACATCGTCACGGGCGTGATGCCCGGAGCGGAGGATGCGGAAGAGGTGCTGCTCGTCGCGCACCTGTATGAGATCGGCGCGAACGACAACTGCTCCGGCGCGGCGCTGTGCATCGAGGTGGCGAGGGCGTTGACGGAGCTGATTGCAAGTGGCGAGTTGCCTCGGCCACGGCGAGGCATTCGCGTGCTGTTGTGCTACGAGCAATACGGCACGATTGCCTACCTGGAGAAGAACCGCGAGCGCGGTGCTTCTATCGTGGCGGGCCTGAACGCCGACATGGTGGGCGAAGATCAGGAGTTGTGCGGGAGCGTCCTCAACATCGATAACACGCCCGCCGCGAGTCCATCCTATACGAATGACCTGATCGCGCGGCTGTTTGAGCTGCAGAATCGCACGTTCCCCGAGTTCCAGTGGAAGGAAACGCGCTACCAGGTCCACGACGGGTTCATCTCAGACCCCATGATTGGCATCGCGACTCCGACGCTGCTGCATCAGCCCGACTGCTTCTACCACAGCGACGCGGACACTCCGGACAAGGTATCGCTTGAGACGCTGCGGATCGTCGGCGCTGCGGTCGCGGCCTACGCGTGCATGATCGCCGACGCCGGACCGGACGAGGCGCGGATGCTGGCGGAGCTTTCGCATGCGCGCGGGAAGGACGGGCGTGTGGCCGAGTCGGTGCTGAGGCTCGTGCCGGGGGATGAGCGGGAGCAGGTGGCGGCGGGAATCGCGGAGTGGGCTTGCGAGGCGGATGTCGCTGGGCCTGAGCCGGTGACGCCCGAGGACCATCTGGCGGCGTCGATGGTGCCGGAGCGCGTCATGTATGGCTCGCCGACGATGGCGGATCTCTCACCGGAGGCGACGGCGGAGTTCGCGGAGATCACGAGCGATACGTTCCCGTACTCGGCGCGGCTGTGCTCGGTGCTGTTCTGGGCTGACGGGCAGCGGAGCGTGCTGGAGATTCGCGACCGGCTGGCCCAGGAACGCGGCGAAGCGGACCTGGATATGCTGGTCCGCTTCTTCCGGTTCATGCACAAGTATGGGTACTGTCGACTGCGGTCGGGCTAGACCCCGTGGCAGAATCCGAACGGAGTGGACGGAGGCGTCGGATCTGGAGATCCGACCTACGAAGGCGGCGGTAGATGCCTTCGGCATCGACGATCGAGACGATCGTCGTACGGGATGGACGACAGCGCCGGCGAGACGCCGGCGGTCCAGTCAACGGCAAGGACCGACGGCATGCAACGGGGCGGGCGCCCTGGAAACTCAGACGGCGAGTTTCCCTGTGCCACGCGGCGGTTTTCGGCGGGCTAGAATGGTCCCAGTGGCTCGGGCGTGTTGGTGGAGCGGCACATGCGCTCGTAGAGCGAGAAGTAGTTGGTGACGTTCTCGCCGGGCGGGATGATCTCATCCACCTGGGCGAGTTCCTCTTCGGTGAGGTCGATCTCGCATGCCTTCAGCGATGAACGCAGGTGCTCGATGGTTCTCGGCCCGCAGATCGGCGCGGTGATTCCCGGACGCTGCATCAGCCAGGCGGTTGAGAACTCGGCGAGCGTGACGCCGCGCGCTTCGGCGATTGGCGCGAGCGCGCCGACAACCTCCATGCTCTCCTCGGTATAGCGCCGATGCCCGTCTCGCTGGCCCAATTCCTTGAACTTGTGCCCTTCGGGCGCCGCCTCGCCCTTACGGTACAGGCCGCTGAGGACGCCGCCAGCGAGCGGGCCAAATGGGCAGATCCCGATGCCGTGGCGCATGCAGGTCCAGACGAGTTCCATCTCCGCGCGCCGGTCGGTGAGGTTGTAGGGCGGCTGCTCGGCGACGATGCGCGGTTGGCCGTTCTTGTCGCTCAGCGCGAGCGCCTCCATGATGAGCGGGACGGGCCATTTGGAGGTGCCGACGTAGAGGATCTTGCCCTGCTTGACGAGGATGTCGAGCGTGTCCATGATCTCGTCCATCGGCGTGTCGATGTCGGTGATGTGGAGGTAGTAGAGGTCGATGCGATCGGTCTGAAGTCGCCTCAGGCTGGCCTCGACGGCGCGGGTCAGGTGGTAGCGACTGGCGCCACGATCGTTCGTGCCTTTGCCCATGGTGGCGACGCCTTTGGTGGCGAGCACGATGTCATCGCGATGACCGTTGGCGACAAGCGCGCGGCCGAGAAACTCCTCGGAGACGCCTCTGCCGTAGACATCGGCCGTGTCGATGAAGTTGCAGCCGCCCTCGATGGCCTCGTCGACAATCTGATGGGCCTCGGGCTCTTCCGTCGGCGAGCCGAAGCTCATCGTGCCAAGACACAGCTTCGAAACGCGCGTGCCACTCCGACCGAGTTGCCGGTATTCCATTGGTCCGCCTCCATTGTCACAGAGCGAGTGCCATCCGCAGTCGAGTGCGAGCTTCCCGCATGGCCGGCGCGATCCCTTCGTCGCCGCGCAGGACGGGCGCGAGGAAACGGGGAATGCGGGTGGGAGTTGATTACCGGTACGGCGCACGCGAGGTGAGTGGAAATGCCGATGAGTCGACGGTCTGCGATGTCTGTGATTGCTAGCCTGGCCCTTGCCGCAGCGTGTCAGATGGCCTGGGGTGACGGGATCGACGTCGGGGATTCACGCTTGGCGACGAGCACGGGCCCCGCGGCGGACCACAACAACGTCGGCGTCGACCACGTGTCGAAAGGGCGCCTGCGCGAGGGCATTCGGGAGCTTGAGCAGGCGGTGGACCTGGAGCCGACGTGGGGCCTGGCCTACGCGAATCTGTCCTTGGCGTACCTCGAGAAGAATCGGCATCACGATGCCCTGAAGGCCGGCGAAAGAGCGATCACGCTGGGCGAGCGCACGGCGTTCACCCACACGGTCCTCGCGCGGATACACCTGAAGCAAGGGCGGAATGACCGGGCGTTGGCGGAGTTGCGCCAGGCGTTGGCGCTCGATCCAGCCTACCCTCACGCGCGGCAGCAGTTGGCTGGGCTCTACGAGCTGCAGGGCCGGCCTCGCGACGCGATCCGGGAGAGCCTGGCGGCGCTGACGGTCGACCCATCCGCGATGCTTGAGATGCGCCGGTATGGGAGGACCGTGGTCAGCGGCTTCGCCGGGAATGATGGCCAGTTCCGCGGCGGCATCACTTACAGCGATCAGAGGGGAACGGATCAGCCGCTGAGTTACTCGCTCCAGGGGCACCGCGTGCAGAGCAGCGGGAGTCGGGCGGAGACGTTCTTGCACGTTGAGCGGCAGGTGGATGGCATCTTCGGATACGAGCCCTCCGACGGCACGCAGATCGTGGCGTGGGGCGGGTGGGTGAACTCGCTCAACGACGTGCCCGGACGGGTGACGGCGACCACGGCGGGCGATGGCGATGACACGAACGGGTACCAGATCCACAACGCGGGGTTCGTCGCGCGGCGGCGGCTTGGCGAGCAGACGACTGCGACGGGAAAAGTGACCTTCGGGCGCGTCCACTCGGATTTCCGCAATCCCGGTAGCTTCACGCCCACTGATGGCAAGCACGTCAAGAGACTCCACGATGACGAGCAGGCGTACTCGGCTGAGATCCGCCTGGACGTGGACGGCGACAACGACGTGAACCTACGCGCGGGGTATAGCCACGCCTGGCTGCGCCTGAGTCGGAACGGGAATCTGGGTCGGTTTCACCCGGTTACGGGCAAAGCGTTCCGGCGCCAATTGCACGAGCGCGTCAGGCCGGACGGCCAGACGTTTTGGGGTGAGATCGAGAAGGTGGTTAACGACCAGGTCTCGGTGAGCCTTGGCGGGTATTGAGGCCGCCAGGAGGGGATGAAATCGGTTGCGCTGCCGAAGTTCGTTGTCACGTGTCGGCCGGATGATCGGTCGTGGATCTCCGCGATGGCCGTTCCCATCTTCCGCGACGACTTCGCGGAGCTATCGCCGGTCGAGGCGCTGGCCGATCCCCATGGTCTGGATCACCGCGACTTCGCGGTTGGCGGTCGTGGACAGTCGTACGAGTTGCGGTGTCAGCGCCAGACGGGCAGGTCGGGCAACGCAACGGCATCGCTCGCCTACCAACGCGTGCATGGGCTGATGGTCGAGATGGAGGATCCGGCGCTAGCGGCGCTGCCCGTTCCGGCGTTGGTGGATCGAGGTCATCGGTGGGTGGCGGACGTCTCGTACGAGCAGTCGGTCTGTGACAACGTGACCGGGCGAGGCTGGGCGCAGTGGCAGGACACGCGCGGAGTCTTCCCGTCGGCCGGGGCGATGAACACTCAGTGGCCCTATGCGCCGGAATGGCAGGCGGGCACGCGCGTCGATTACATCGGTGACAGCGGCCTCCGGGTCGGGCTGGAGGGGGTCTGGCGCGACGACCGGTTCCACGACCCAGGCAACTCGCTGCCCGTGGCGGGGGCGTTTGTGGTGAACATGCGCGCGCAGTACCAGCGGAACACGCGCGAGAACTACTACGTCGACGTGCAGAACTTGCTCGGCCGCGACTACGAGAACTATGCGGGCTACCCGGAGTCGGATCTGTCGGTTGTGGGTGGGTTTGACTACCGGTTCTAGAGCTTCTCCTTGCCGCGCAGGACGTCCGCGACGCGCACGGCCCTGCCCTCGCGTTGGGCGATCTGGCCGGCCTCGATGATGGCGATGTGGAAGACCATGTTGGCGTAGGGGCGGACGGGTTTCCCGGTTTGGATCGTCTTCTTGAAGTTCCTCAGGATGCGCTGACCACCGTAGATGAACTCGAAGTCGCCGATGGGTCGCGACGGCAGCGATCCGTGCTTGCTGTAGCCCGCCGCCCAGAACTCGCAGCGCTCGGAGAAATGCTCCGTGGCGGTGTTGAGGATGATCGCCTCTTTGCCCGACTTCAGGTGTAGGTGGAAATACTCCAGCGGCAACCGCCCCATCGCCTCGACGAAGTCGACGTCCTCTCCGTAGAGGTTGGTCGCCAGCGCGACGCCGTGGATGAGGTAGGCCATGCGGTCTTCGATGCCGCCGGATTCGTCGAATCCGCCGACATTGTCCTGATCGAAAGCGCCGCCGACGCCCTTGACCACGCCGACGGTCGCGTCGCCGATCTCCGAGAACCGGCGCTTGAACATGTCGGCCGCCGGGACGACGCTGAGGATCGACTCGTTGTACATCGGCGTGCCGGTTTTCGTGGCGAGAGCTGCGAGCTTCTTGGCGTCTGAAAGCCTCGCCGAGAAGGGCTTGTCGACGAACGTGGGGATGCCGGCTTTCAGGAAGGGCGTGGCGAGTTCGAGGTGGTCCTGACCGCCGAAGTTGCAGTTGGCGATGAAGATGGCATCGATGCCGTCGACCATCTCCGCCACGGTATCGCAGACTTGCGGCTGGCCGCCGAAGGCCTCAGAGAAGTTCTCGGCTCGGAACCGCTCCTCGTCGTAGCACTTGACGATCTCAAAGCCGCTTACCGTGGGCAGTTTCTGCAGGTCAAACGGGTTGTAGATATTCTGGTAGTAGTGGGTGACGATGTAGTTGTGCTCGGCAAGTTTCTCGGGCACGAGGTTCTTGGAGTCCATCTGCGCGCCGAAATAGTACCCGTGAGTGTCGCAGCGGATCATCCCGGTCCGTATCTTCTTGCGCGTGGCCATTGTGCATGCTCCCTTCGGTTCTGTCTCACCATGCGAGTGCCCGGCACGGAGCCGCGCTGGTCCCTGCGAGTTTCGTTGGCGCGGCACAGAGCGTGACGGGTGAATCGGGCAGTCTGTCGAGCGCAACCAGCGGGCAGAGAATCATGCCTCGCCGCGCGAAGAACGCGCGGATGAACGGCATCGACTCGTCTTGAGGGTGATCGAAAGACAGCATGTCGCCGCCGAGGATCGCCGGTCGGTGCTTGAGCAACCACTCCTGGAGTTCGGGCGAGAAGTAGGGGCTTTGGTGGTAATAGTCGGAGTGGTTGAGCTGCGCGTCCCAGCCGCAGTTGAGGAGAATGGAATCGACGCCGGCCACGAAGTCGCTGATTGGTGACTCGGGGGCGCGAAGCTCTTGCCCGTTGGCGTCAAGTCGGACGACGAAGGCACGGGTGATGAACTGATCCGGTGGGATGTGGTCGAGGGTCGGCGCGTCCTCGTCGATGTGGGCGGCGGTCTCGAGATAGGTGGTGCCGTTGAGGACCATCAGGCTGACCGTAGTTGAGCGCCAGCCAGATTCGGCGAGCGAGCCGATCTCACGCAACTCAACCGGCGCGCAGTCGGGATCGGCGTACCAGTCGACGCCATCGGTAACCGGGATGCTGAGGTCGTAGACGGTCACGGATCACCTATCCCAGGCCGAAGTGATTCATGGCGGCGACGATGCCGCCCTCGATGTTGGTGACGATCTCGTCGATCTGCTCGCGCGTGATCGTCAGCGGCGGCGCGAGGACGAGGATGTCGCCGTTGTTACGCAGGATCATGCCCTTGCGATAGCAGTAATCGCGGGCGAAGCCGCCGACGTTGAGGTCGGCGTCCAGGGGCTCGCGGGTGTCCTGGTCTGACACGAGTTCGACGGCGAGGAGCATGCCGATCCCGCGAACATCGCCGACGATGGGGTGGCGATAAAGCGCTTCGAGTTTCTCCCGCATGTACTGGCCGAGGTCCGCGGCGCGCTCGACGAGGTTCTCCTTCTCGAAGATGTCGAGGACGGCCATGACCGCGGCGGCGCTGATGGGATGACCGGCGTAGGTGAACCCGTGCCTGAGTTCATGGCCCGGCACGCGGAAGACATCCGCGATCTCGGGAGTGGTGAGGACGGCGCTCATTGGCGCGAACCCGCCGGCAAAACCCTTACCCAGGCAGAGGAACTCGGGCGTGACGCCCCAGTGCTCGCAGCAGAACATCTTGCCGGTCTTGCCCATGCCGACCTGGATCTCATCGTAGATGGTGAAGATGCCGTGCTTGTCGCAGAGGGCCTTCAGTTCGGGCAGGTAAAACGGTGGCGGGACAGGATAGCCGACGTTGGATCCGGGTACGGGGTCGAGGATCATGGCGGCGATGGTGTGGGGGCCCTCCCAGTTGATGACCGACTCGGTGTTACGCAGGGCCGCTTTGGCGGATTCCTCGGGATCGAGACCCATCTCGCAGCGGTACGGGTGGGGCGACATCACTTGGACGAAGCCGGGCGTCATGGGCTCTTGCGGCTCGCGGAACCACTGCAGGCCCGTGGCGGCCATCGCTCCGAACGAAGCGCCATGGTAGCTGTGACGGCGGTAGATGACTTTCTTGCGGTCCTTCTCGCCCTTCTCCCAGAAGTACTGGCGGGCCATTTTGATGGCGGACTCGGTGGCGTCAGAGCCATCGCTGACGAAGAAGCTCACGTCGAGATCGCCCGGGGCCAGCGCGGCGAGGCGCTTGGCCAACTCGATGACGATCGGCGTCATGCAGTCGTGGTAGATCGGGTAGAACTCGATCTGGCGCATCTGCTCGAGCATCGCCTCGTGGACCTCGGGCCGGTGGTGCCCGCAGACCGTGGTGAGCAGCGAGCCGAATGTGTCGAGGTAGCGCCGGCCATCCGTGTCGTAGATGTAGCAACCCTCGCCACGGGCGATGATCTTGATGCCGCTGCGCTCGACGTCCTCGTAGTGGGCGAGGCTGATGAGGAGGTGCTCGGACGCGTCCTTCTGCAAAGCCTTGGTTTCTTCGCTGTAGGTGATCTTGGGTTCTTCGGTCATGGTCGTATCCCGTGTGATAGACGTTGGTCTTCCACGGGCTGGCAGCCCGTAGCACGATCACGTTAGCGCTGAACGAGGGACGGCTAAGCGACGGAGCGGGTCTGGAGACCCGCAGGCACGGACGGCTAGGGCGACGGAGCTAGCGCAACTCCTCGGTGGCTCGGGCGAGGACGCCCTCGAGTTCTTTCAGCAGGTCTGGCGCGAGTTCGGGTTGCTGATAGCCCTCCACATTGGCGCGCCACTTCTCCTCGCAGAGATCGAGGATGCGTTTCTCATCGCTGAGGTCGCCGAGCGTTTCGGGCAACGTCATCGGGAAGAGATCGGACGTCCAGAGCTTGCGGAAGTTGGCGACCGTATGGTCGCTCATCAGGAACGTCTCTTCGGTGTCGACGCGCTCGCGGATCTCGTCGAAGATGAGCGTGTCTTCGCTGACCTCGATCTCCTCAACTAGCGCGTGCTGGCTCTTGCGGATCTCCATGTCGAGCATGAATTGCTCGGGCGAGCCGACGCCGCCGTTGTCGAGCGTGCCCATGCCGGGATAGTTGATGCCCGCGTTGTCCATGAGGCGTCCAAAGGCCGTGGCGCCGTAGAAGTTCTGGTAGACGGCCTGAAGCCCCGGGCGGCACGTAGACGGGCTGAAGTATGTCTCGGACCAGAGATGCCCCCCGAAGTGGGCGTCAAAGAGCGTTTTCACGCCGGCGATGACCGCGACGTTCTCTGGGCCCGCGGATGCGGCGTCGGCGGTGCGCATGTCCATGACGGTCGAGATCATCCGCCAGGTGAGATCACCCTCGGGGTTGAGGCAGAAGGCGGCAGCGAGGCATCCGAGGATCTCGGCGGCGCCCAGCACGATCCCTCCGGCGACGGTCACCGGGGTCGAGATGCCGATGGTGGGCATTGACGCGGCGTGGAACTTGACGACGCCCAGGCGGTGGCGGTCCATCATGTCCTCGGCGGCGCGGTGGTCGAGGATGAGGGGAGAGATCAGGCACTGAGAGCCGGCGAGGAAGCGCGCGTCGCCGGGGTTGCCGGAGATGATCTCGCCGATCTCGACGAGGTACTTGGTGCAGGCGGGGTCGATCGCCTCGATGCCATCGACCTTGGTAGTGTACTGCATCCCCAGAATCAGCGATGCGATGCGTTCGGTCGCGGGCGGGACGTCCTGGCGGTACCAGGTGCTGATGTAGCCGATCTCGGGCGTCGACTCAGCGAGCTTCATCATCTCGATGAAGATGTCCGTGTTCACGGCGATGAGTTCGCCGGATCGGTAGTCCGCGTACTGAGTCGGGCCGCAGTCGAAGGCCTGCATCATGAACTCGGTCTTAAGACGCTCGCGGACCTCGTCCCTCTGGCCGGTCCACATGAGCCAGTGCGTCCAGTCGGGTCCGCAGATCGGGACGAGAGTTTGGTCGTCATCGTCCTTGGCGCGGCTCAGGTCTTGGTAGGCGGTGAAGTCGTCGATTAGGCCCTTGGGGATCCGGATGCGCCCGCTTGGGGCGACCGTGCATCCGCGCTCGATCATGATCGCGGTGAGTTCATCGTGTTCGACCTTGATGCCAACATCGCCCAGCAATTCCAGCGTCTTGGCTTTGAGCAGTTCGGTGTCCAGTCGAATGGCCATGGCGTCTCCCCTGGTCGGTTTGGAGGCCGACAGCGCCGTCGCTGTCGGGAAGTGTGAGTTGGGCGGCGCTACGAGCGATACCTCCAACCCGGGATTGCCCATATGGAACTGGGCGCCCCGGCGTTGGCTGAGCAGTCAGCTGTTCGCTGCAGTGCTTCACCAT
>PVBE010925422.1_pt1 | contig 21365 bp, 20 predicted proteins | sample 1631181 | NCBI WGS metagenome assembly PVBE01 (sample SAMN08397723, study PRJNA350692) | Marine metagenome, whole genome shotgun sequencing project. | isolation source: water | place: Pacific Ocean | collected 2012-04 | reverse complement strand
GATGAAGTTGCGAATTAGGTTCGGGGTCAGCTGCGTTGTGGCCGTGATGCCCTGTGCATCACAGTACTCTCCGAAGAGTGCCAGCTTCTGTCTATAAAAGCCCAGAGTGCCCTCGCTCTTGCGTTGCGCCCTGCGGTCAACAAGAAACGCATCGACCTGCGTTTCAATGTGCGTTTCTATTTCCAGAAACGCGATAGTCCTATGGTTTTTATCAGTGATGGTGCGCATTTCCACTCCTTTTGGGAGGGATGCGCAATTCCGCAAACATGAGGCCTCGCCGCTACAGCGACGAAATTCTTTTACCTAGAGCCGCCGTGAAAGTTGAACTGACCCATTAGCAATGGTATACTCTCGCAGCGATTTAGCCAATGGCGAGGTAGCTCAATCGGCAGAGCAACGGACTCATAAGCCGTCGGTTGTGGGTTCAAGTCCCACCCTCGCCACCTTCTTCATTAACTCTTGCCATTTTCCCTACGCCGACTTGCGTCATTATCGCACTACGCGGAAATCGTGCCACTCTTCGCGCTCGTCACGCCACTCAATATCCACTCCATCAACACTGGCGTACGAAGGCCCAACCTTCAGAAAAGAAATGAAGGCGTCAAGCTCAGCAAGCCGTCCCCGTGCATTCACGCGCACTGAGCCGTCCGTCTGGTTGCGCACCCATCCGGTTACGCCAAGCTCTTTCGCGAACCGTTGGGTGTGATAGCGAAACCCAACGCCCTGTACGCACCCACGAATTGTCGCTTCAAACCCCGCGAGTGGGTCTTTACCGGTCATCCCGCCGCCCAATCGTTCGCGCACCTGCGAAACTGCGATTGTGCACAATTAAACATCACCTTGCTCATGCAGTCGTCATTCAACCAGACACCAGCCGCTGCAGCACACCGCCGGCATGGACAACGTCCGGCACGCAGAAATCAGCTACGCCGTCGGCGCTGACTCCAGGGCGGACAAGAATGGTGGCCATTCCCAGTGACCGCGCCATCTCCAGGTTACGCTCTTGATCATCGAGAAGAATGCACTCACGCGGTTCAGCATCGAGTTCCTGGAAAAGCACATTAAACGCTCCGATTCTCGGTTTGTTGACAAAATTGGTCATATGCACATCCACAATCACATCGAAATGCTTCTCCACACCCAGCGCAGAGAGCACGTTAAGCGCGTGCGCCCTGTCCGCATTGGTGAAAACAGATTTGGCCAGCGTCAAGTCGTTCAACATCCTCGCCAGCGCATCGTCACGCGCAAGATATCGCTCGTAAGGGACATCGTGGACGTAGGCCAGGTATTCGTCAGAATCGATGTCGGGGTAATCGTGCCGCAGCCCTACTAGGCTGGTGCCGCACTCCTGGAAATACCGCTCGCGCTGCAGTGGGGCTTCCGCTTCCGGAACACCCATCCGCTCCACCATGTATTTGTTGATGCGCGCCCGAATTTCCAGCCACATGCCACATTCAGCTGAATAAAGCGTGTCGTCTAGGTCAAACACAGCGCACCTGTATTTGAAGGCCATAGTCAGAATTCACTGGCGCACGACAATCGTACCCAGCTCCAATCGATTGTCATTAGCCACCTCGCCGCTCACAAGAAGCCGCGTTCCGTCCACAGTTGAATACATTCCAACCGCAAGTATGTACTCGCCAGTCGGCATTGTCAGGGGTAGCTGCACTCCGTGTCTGTCAACCACCTGAATGCCCGGCTGCCAGTCAGCAGTCGGAGCGATGCCGCCAGCCGGCTCCCCGTCGTGCTGCGCCGCAGGCGGTGTGTCCAAATCCGAATACACGTGTACGAATATCTTGTAATTGTCGTCCACTTCATTACGTGGCCGCCACGAAAGCGTCACCTGCACGACATCGCCCGGCAAATATGATTTCCGGTCAATGTCGTATTTGACTAATTCAATCGCGTTACCGAAAAGCGCATCGCCCGCTCCCACCCCGGCCACCGGCCCGTCAGCAAGCGAATAGCTGGCCACGCGCACCTGCCCATACCATTTTTCCGTGGTCTTGAACGAATGCTCGTTCAACCAACGCTCTACAACCCGCTCCGGGTCAGCCTGGTCTTCGCCCCAGAAAAGCACGAAAAAACGATTGTGATTGGTGGCAATCTGTGTCAACTCAGCGCGTTGCGCTTCAGCATCAAGCGGGCGGGCGCGCGCCACCGGAAACACATGCGCCAACTCGCGATAATAGTACGAAAACGCCTCCGCTTGATTGGGCGCATCTAAGAGAATGGCGTCGCCCGGTTCGTACTCCGCTGCGAGGTCCGCCGCAATCGCACGGTAATCATCCCGGCGATATTCCGGATTCCCATACAAATTGAGTAGCGCTCGCCCACCAAACCACAGGGCTATACCCACCGCGAGGACCGTGCAGACATGCGCGAGCTTTCGTCTAGAGCGCAATAGAAGAGCAACCACGCCACCCGATGCCAGCAGAGGTACCGCCGGCACTGCCACAAGCAGGAACTTGGCAAAGGGATCGCTAAACAGACCCAACGAAAGCGTTAACCCGGCCGGCACAAGCATCCACATCAGAGCACCTGCACTCCCACCCTCTAAAACGGCACCGGCCACCACTAGTAGCGCGAGCGCCAGCGTACCCGGAACTGCATCCGCGGTCTCCATCGTCGGCCCGAGTGAAAGCCAGCGCCACATATCAGCGCCAGCAGTCAACCACGGCAGCTGCACCCGCGACGCGGGCCATGTCGTCAGATGCCGGATTGCGGTCGGCATCCACGGACCGTACACAGCGAGGACGCCAAGCTGCAACAGCGCCCAATTCCTCACCCATAATCTCAAATCCCTTGATCTTCCGCCAAAGAATTGCCACAGAGCGGCCAGATTAATGGCCAGCAGCACGAAGGCAAAGGTATAGTGGCTGTAAAGGCCAGCCGCCCCGACACCTACATACGCGAAAGCTAATACACGCGTGCGTTCCCCACCCTTTGCTGCCAGTAGCTTTCCGGCCACTACGACCGCTACAGCGCCAAGCATCGAGGCCAGCATGTACATGCGTGCTTCCTGCGAGTAGTACACTAGCGCCGGATGCAAAGCGCCGAAAAATGACGCCACCAACCCTCCTGTTGCTCCCCACGCATCCCGCCCAAGTCTATAAAGCACACCGAGAAGCACAATCCCAGCGAAGGCAGAGAACCCGCGCAGCGCAAATTCAGAGCGGCCCGCCATGCGGCTCCATCCGGTCAGCGCCAGGTAATATCCCGGCGGGTGAATATCAGCAGCGGCCGCTCGCACGATTTCGCTCGGCTTTCGCAGCGTCATATGCGCGGTATTGCCCTCGTCGTACCAGAGCGACTGTGCATCTATCCAGTGAAAACGCAGCCACGTTCCCAATAGCACCACGATCAGCGCCTCCATCAAACCCGGCAGCGCATGCCGTCCGCCAGCACCCTTCTCAGTCCGCGTTGTGCTCATACGGATTCGCGCCAATGTAGCTCTTCACAGCGGAATAAACCGGCAAAAGCGTGAAATCCGGCTCGGCCATGCGGAAGTAATACCAACTCTGGTTCTTCTCCGCATCGCTCGCGCGCTTGAAATACCAGAAGTTCACCACTCCTATCCAGGGCCACTCTTCGCGAGCGCGCTGGTACGCCAACGGCGCCCAGCGCGCCTGCTCCTCCAGCGTCACCTGTCCATAGTGGGCAGGTAAGCCGCTCTCCATCGGAAGCGCATTCCAGTTCATCTCGCTAATCCAGATCGCTTTTTCGCCATCGCCATGCGCCACCATAATGTCGCGGATAAACTGGTTACGGGCATAATTAATCGTTCCCGGGTAATTTCGCCGGTCAGTTGGCCCGGACCACAACCCGTATCCCTGCACCGACATAACGTCGAAACATTCGCGTGCGCCCGCGCGATACATCCGCTCCAGAAATATGAAATCGCTCAGGTCACGCTGCGTCAACGCCACGGTAGGTGCGAGCGCAGCTGCAAGCACCACCGCATCCGGATTCGCTCTTTTGATTTCGTAATACGTTAGGCAGAGCAATTCGGTGTACGCTTCCGGGCTAACCGGCTGCTCGCCCCATTCCGGATATATATTTGGCTCATTCCAAACCTGAAAATACGCGACGCGACCGCGATACCTCGCAGCAACCGCGACCGAATAGTCGGCGAAATCACGATACGTGGCCGGCGGCGCGAACGCACCGTCCACATGCCCGCCGGCATGCGCCCACTCCGGCGGCGAGGACAGACGCGCGATTATCTCCAATCCACTTTTCTCGGCCAACGAGACGATGTGGTCGTATTTCTCCCACGCACCGCGGTGGGGTTCCGCACGCCTGTCCTCGTAATCTGCCTTTGCGTGAATCTCAATGTCGTACCACGGAAATTCCTGCCGCAGCCAGCGAAACCCAGCCGCAGCGATGAGCACCACCTGCCGTTCTCGCTTGGCGGCTTCGACTTCCTGTTCAAGAAAGGTGTTTATGCCAAACGGATTCACACGCGCCAACGGGACTTCGGCGGAAGCGTTCAATCTCGGGCTTGGCCGCAGCACGTCTCCAGCCAGCTGCCACACACCGCGCACCTGTCCGGCAGGGGCTTCCTCGCCGGTCACCCCAAACGCCCATGTCCCAAGCCTGTGCCTGAAACCGAACAACAGCGCGCCGAAGAAAAAGAGCAGAGCCGCCCGAAGAATTACACGCCTGTCCATGCCGCGATTATAGAATACTTTCGCTCCGCAAGTCTTTCGAACATCACGGCATTTCACACCCGGCGCAAACCACCCGCTCGTTCAGCCCGAAATGCTATAATCCCGAGCATGAAAACGCGCGCGGTTATTCTCGCGGGTGGCGAGGGTTCTCGGCTCGGTGTGCTCACCGTTAAGCGCACGAAGCCGGCTGTTTTGTTCGCCGGCAAATACCGCATAATCGATTTTACTCTAAGCAACTGTGTGAACTCGGGTGTTTTCGACGTAATGCTCCTGACGCAGTACCGCCCACACTCGTTGATTGAACACATCGGCGTCGGTCGCCCATGGGATCTTGACCGTTCCCTCACCGGCGGTGTACAGATCTATCAGCCCTACCAAGACCGCCATGATTCCGACTGGTATCGCGGCACGGCCGATGCGGTGCAGCAGAACTTCAGCTTCGTCAAGCGCGGTGGGCCTGACCTGATCCTGATTCTCTCCGGCGACCACATATACCAGATGGATTACGACCCGATGATTGAATTCCATCTCGACCAGGAAGCGGAGGTGACAATCGCTACGCTGCGCGTCAAGCCGGAGGAAACCCACCGCTTTGGCATCCTTGACGTCGATGCAGATTACCGCGTGCGCGAATTTATTGAAAAACCCACCGGGGCAAGCGGGACACTTGCCTCCATGGGTATTTATATTTTTCAGCGCGAGGCGCTGCAGAGGGCGTTGCAGACCGATGCGCAGCAGCCAGATTCCACCCATGATTTCGGCACCGATATCATGCCGCGCATAGTTGCCGGAGGCGCACGAGTGTTTGCGTTTCCGTATAGTGGATACTGGGTGGACGTGGGCACACTGGAATCTTACTGGCAGGCACACATGGATTTGCTCGGCGACCCGCCCCGTTTCGACTTGAACGACCGCTCATGGGTGGTTCACACAAAGTCGGAGGAGCGCCCCCCAATGACGATTCATTCCGGTGCAGTCGTGCGCGATAGCCTAATCGCCGACGGCGCCGTCATACGCAGTGGGGCCGTCGTGGAGCGCTCGGTGCTCTCTCCGGGCGTCCACGTGGGATCCGGCGCGCACATAAATCAATCCATCCTCCTGACTGACACCCACGTCGGAGCGGATGCACACGTCCAAAAAGCTGTGCTGGACAAAATCGTGCGCGTGGGCGAGCGCAGCCAGATTGGCACCAGAGACGACGCCCGCATAACTACAGTCGGAAAGGCGGCCCAGGTGCCACCTGAAACCATCATCGCGCCCGGAGACGAAATCCCGGCCGACACCCGCCCGGAAGCCTTCCTGACCGACGCCCCTGCCGCGAGCCCCACCTGATGAAACTGGCAGTACTCTCAGACACCCACGACAACATATCGAAACTGGAGGCAGCCTTGCGCATGATGACGGCCGCCGACGCGGTGCTTCACTGTGGTGACCTGTGCTCTCCTTTCATAGTCGAGCGCATGGCGACGGGTCTTCCCGACATCACGCCAGTGCATATTATCTGGGGCAACAATGATGGCGATATTCGCCTTATCTGTGCTAAAGCCGCCCAGTACGAGAACATCACCCTTCACGGCGACTTCGCCGCGCTCACCCTTGATGAACAAAGCATCGCGCTCACGCACTACCCGGATGTCGCCCGCCCCCTGGCAGCCAGCGGATTTTCCCAGCTGGTCTGCTACGGGCACGACCACTGCGCTCACCACAGCCATGTCGACGAGTGTACCCTTTTGAATCCGGGGGAGCTACTGGGATTGAAGGGGGAAACTACATTCGCGTGGTTCGATACATCCACGGGTGCTGTACGGTTTGTGGAGGTGGATTGATGCTTATGGGGCCAACCGCTCCACCCGCCAGTCACCGTCGGCCCGGCGCATAAAGCGCAACCGGTCATGCAGCCGACTGGGCCTTCCCTGCCAGAATTCCACTGACTCCGGCCGCAGCCGGTAACCGCCCCAGTGCGCGGGTCGTTCGACAGGTCGATTGGCGTATTTCAACGCCAGCTTCGCAAAGCGCGAAAGCAGCTCCCCGTGGCCGGTCACCGTCCGGCTCTGCGGTGAAGCGCACGCCCCTAGCTGCGCCGTCCGTGGTCGCGCGCGGAAATACGCATCTGATTGTTCGGCGGACAGCATTTCGACGCGGCCACGTATCCGCACCTGCCTTTCTAGCCTATCCCAGAAAAACAAGAGTGCCGCCTTGTCGTTGTCGTGAAGTTGACGTCCTTTATCACTCTCGTAGTTGCTGAAAAACACAAAACCCTGCTCCGCACCCCAATCTTTCAACAACATAGTGCGCGCGCTGGGAGCGCCGTCCGCGCCCGCAGTCGCAAGCGCCATTGCATTCACCTCAACGAAATCCGCGTCCCGAGCTTCGTTATACCACATCCCGAACTGCTCGTAAGGATCCCCCTTTAGCGTCCGCCGCGACAGGCCGCTGCGCCCATACTCCTTGCGCATCGATTTTGCTCCAGACAGCACCACGCGGCCGCTCGCCGGCAGAGCAAACGCGCCCATCGCCAGGAAGCCAACCATGGCAACTCCGTGCATCCCCCGAACCCACGCCTGCACAGAGACAAGCACCCAGAGCACGGAATATGCAGCCACCGCCATGTTGCCGCCCCAGCCGGGTGCGGCGACCCTCTGTCCAGGTGCGAGTTTACGCGTCACCCACCGATAAAGCAGCAGCATCACGAATGCCGTCCCGAGCCAGCCAGAGTAATTGGACACCGGTATTCCAAAATAAGCGCCTTCCACCCCCCACTCCCGGTGCCCTACATCCGCCATCATCGGGTCAGCCATCAGGCCCCACGCCGTCACCGCCAGTGCTCCGACGCAGGCCTGAAAGATTTTTCCACGCGCCCCGAGCAGCCGTTCCGCAACCATGTTGCCCAGATATAAAAGGGTGAACCACATCAGCGCCACCCCAAGTGGAACCGACAGAATAAGAACCGGTCCAAAGTTTCGCGCGTAACCGTATTGCCCGAACGGCCAGCCAGTGGAAATTCCCACTATCTCCACCGCCAAACCGCCCAGCAAACCAATCGCCAGTAGTAGGCCCGCCCGCCTGCCTCCCAACACCGTGAGTGAATCGACCACGCAAAAACAAAACAAAAGCAACGGCCCCGCCGCCATAGCACCGATTACCACGCCGCTCGGCAGAGCCGTCTTCAGGCTGACCAGTATCACCGCCACCACGTAGAAAAACAACAACCCGGCCGCAACGAGCCGGCCGGGCTTTGGGGTGCCGTCTTCCTTCATTTCGGTTGTTTAGGCCTCACCCCTTGTACTGGAATACCCCTTCACGCCATAACAGCGACACGCACGTTTTCAAGCTGACTCGCAGAGAGCAATTTTTCGCTCTTGTCCGCGATGAATTGCGCATATTCCTCCACCATGATGACACCCGGTTTACGGAAGTCGAACACATCCGACTGGTCGCGGAAAAACTCTCTATGCACGCGCGTCCACACCAGACGCCCATCCGTGTCGATATTAACCTTTGTAACGCCAAGCTTCACCGCCCGCGCAAATTCATTGACGTCCACGCCGCGCGCCGACGGGTCGAGCCCACCACCGGCAGCGTTAATTCGCTTGACCTCTGTCTGCGGGACGGAGCTGGAACCGTGCATCACTAGCGGAAAGCCGGGCAGGCGCTCTTGAATAGCTTCAATACGGTCGAAATGCAGACCCTGCCGCCCACTGAATTTATAGGCGCCGTGGCTAGTGCCAATCGCTACCGCAAGGCTATCACATCCAGATTCGCGCACAAATTGCCCGGCCTCATCCGGGTCGGTGAGCATGGCGTGCTTCTCATCTAGATCAATGTCTTCTTCCACACCGCCGAGCATCCCCAGTTCCGCCTCAACGCTGATTCCCTGAGCGTGTGCTTTGTCGGTCACCCTGCGCGTGATTGCCACATTATCGGCAAATTCCTCGTGCGAGGCATCAATCATCACGGAGCTATAAAAGCCCGAATCGATGCAGTCATAACAAGTCTCCTCATCGCCATGGTCAAGGTGCACCGCAAAAATATTGTCCGGATACACTCCCTCGGCCGCGCGGATGATGGCCTCAATCATGGTGACACCAGCGTATTTTCGCGCGCCTTTAGATATTTGCACTATAAAAGGTGCTTCCGCGCGCGCGTTGCCCTCAAACAATCCGATTGCCTGCTCCATGTTGTTTATGTTGTACGCGCCCACAGCGTACTTACCGTAAGCCTGCTCAAAGAGCTGTGCAGTTGTGACAATCACTTGTTCATCTCCTTATCCATCCTGCATCATTGTTTTGACATCGTCTGTCGCCTCCGCCGCTTCGCGAATTGCGCTGATATTCCTCTCAATGGAGCCTTCTCCTCCAAAAACCGCGCTGCCAGCCACCAGGACGTCAGCCCCGGCCGCAGCCACCTCGCCCGCGTTACCGACTTTGACACCGCCGTCCACCTGTAATTCGGCGCCGGAACCGATTCTGTCCAGCATGGCGCGCAATCGCCGTATCCTATCAATGCTCTCCGGAATAAAAGACTGCCCGCCGAAACCCGGGTTCACCGACATCACCAGCGCAAGGTCCACTGCAGGCAGCGCGAGCTCCAACACGGCCAGCGGTGTACCGGGGTTCAGTGTCACCCCCGGCCGCACATCCAGCGCGCGGATAGCCTGCAGCGTGCTGCGCAAATGTGGACATGTTTCTACATGAACAGTGAGAATGTCCGCGCCGGCCTCGGCAAAATCACGCAGATGTCGCTCCGGAGATTCAATCATCAAATGCACGTCCATCACAGCGTCGTACTCGGAGACAAGCTTTCGCAACGCGGCCACGATGGGCGCGCCAATGGTGATGTTGGGCACGAAATGCCCGTCCATCACATCCACGTGGACGTACTCCGCCCCTGCGCGCAGGGCACTCTCCACTTGCTCGCCGAGACAGGCGAAATCTGCAGAAAGAATGGACGGTGCAATCCTAATAACGTTGCCCATCACTCAAATCAAGCGCTGCGCCACCTCCGCAACCGCCGATCCCGTCAGCCCCAGTTCCCGAAACACTCTGTCGGAGGGAGCCGACGCGCCGAAACGGTCTATACCGACAATCGCGCCGCCTCTGCCAACATACCGCTCCCAGCCCGTGCTCACGCCGGCTTCCACAGCAACTCGCGCAGTTAGCGAAACTGGCATCACCTCCTCGTGATACTCGCGCGGCATTTCATCGAAAAGCTCCCAGCTAGGCACAGACACCACTCGCGCCTGCACCCCGCTATCCGAGAGCAGCTGCCGCGCCTGTAGTGCGATGTGTACCTCCGAGCCGCTGCCCATTAATAATACCTCCGGGTGCGCGCAGTCAGCGAGCACATATGCGCCGCGCCGCAAACCTCGCGCCTCAGCGAAGCCAGGAGCAGGGCCGCGCTGCAGCACCGGCAGTTTCTGGCGGCTCAGCACCAGCGCTGTCGGGCCGGCGCCTCGCGACAACGCCGCCCGCCATGCCTCGACGGTTTCACCGGCATCAGCCGGTCTAATAACGGTAAACCCTGGTATGGCCCGCAATGAAAGGAGATGTTCAACTGGCTGATGGGTGGGGCCGTCCTCACCCACCCCGATTGAATCATGCGTGAGGACGTATATCACCCGCAATCCCATCAGCGCAGCCAGCCGCAGGCTCGGCCGCATGTAATCGGCAAAAACCAGAAACGTGCCGCCATATGGCACAACGCCTCCGTGCAGCACCATCCCGTTCATCACCGCGCCCATCGCATGTTCGCGCACGCCGTAATAAAGGTAGCGCGCGCCGAAATCAGAAGCGGTGATGGCACGCTCGCCGGGCACTAGTGTCTTGTTCGAACCAGTAAGGTCCGCCGATCCACCTATCAGGTTGGGAATGTCCGCCCATAACCTCTCGAGCACTTTCCCCGAAGCCGTCCTCGTGGCGATAGCGTCAATTCCGGAAAACCCGGCGTCCAGCCCATCCAGATCCGCCTGATCCCCCCCGGCAATTATCGTTTCAAATTCAGATGCTTCCTCCGGGTATTCCGCCCGATACGCAGCCAGCAGCGCCTGCCACTTCTCGCGCCGTTCAACCCCGCGAAGTGCAGCCTTTCCGAGCGGATCCCCAGCTCCCTGCGGAACATAGAAACTGCGCTCCTCCGGCAACCCCAGCGCCCGCTTGGTCAGCCGTACTTCATCCTCGTCGAGCGGCTCTCCGTGTGCCTTCGCCGTGCCGGCCCGATTAGGGCTACCATATCCAATAACCGTACGGCAGGCAATCAGCGACGGCTTGCCAGTCTCCGCGCGCGCTGCCTGCACCGCGGCCGCGACGCCTTGCGGGTCATGCCCATCCGCTTGGCCAGTGTGCCATCCGTACGCCGCGAATCTGCACAGTACATCCTCGCCCGACGCTAGCTCGATCGGTCCATCAATGCTAATGCCATTGTCGTCCCAGAGCACGATCAGCCGCCCAAGACCCAGATGACTGGCAAGCGCACAGGCTTCGTGCGATAAACCCACCATCAAGCAGCCGTCACCGACCAGAACGTAGGTGTAGTGTTGCGTCAGAGGAAATTCCGGGCGATTGAACCGGGTGGCGAGCCAGCGCTCGGCAATCGCCATTCCCACCCCGTTAGCAAGTCCCTGCCCGAGAGGACCGGTCGTGGTCTCCACTCCGGGGGTGGCCCCGTACTCCGGATGGCCCGGAGTGCGGCTGCCCCACTGTCTAAATTCCTTGATATCATCCAGTGAAAGATCGAAACCGCTCAGATGCAGCAAGGCATAGAGCAGCATGCTGCCGTGACCGGCCGAGAGTACGAATCGGTCGCGGTTCGGCCACTCCGGGTGTGTTGGATCGAATGAAAGGAAGCGAGACCACAGCACCACCGCCGCATCGGCCATGCCCAACGGAAGACCCGGGTGCCCCGAGTTCGCGCGTTGCACGGCATCGATTGCCAGCCCGCGCACCACGTTCGCACACAGGCGCTCGCTCTGGATGCCCATCACCTTGGCCTGTTCACTGTTGCGCCCTATCACCGTAGTCATCGCCCCCCATTTCAACGCCGATCGCACTGCCGGCCGAGGTGGCCGCCAACCGCCGAAGTGCAGCAACCGGTGCAGCAAACGGCATGTCTGAAATGTCTCTGTACTTGCGCAACACATGGTATACGAGCAGCAGTTGCGTCAGCGCCAGCGGATGGCTGTGCCGCACCGCCCACTTGTCTTGATAATCACCGAACTCATCCTCAGCAACAGGCTGCAAATCCGGGAGGTGCTGCCAGATCGCCAACTCAAGCTCAGCAGCTTTTTCCGCCGTCACCCCACCTTCGATTTCCAGAAAATCCACCGGACGCCCGTGATCACGTCCCAGCTGCAGGTTGATGTCCGCAGACGAGCCCTTGTCGTTATCAAACAGATAGCTTAAGTCCGGATGCGGTATTGTCGGCCGCAGAACCAGCCTCACATTCAGATTAGCACCAGCCTCCTCAACGGAGGCCCCCTCCGGCGGAAAAAAGCGCACCACTATGTCGGCAAATTCCCGCTGCGGCACAATGCTCTTAGCCGTATCTTCTCTGCGCTTCGCCAGCGAGGCGCGCACCTGTTCCACCGTATACCCTCTCTTCGCAGTGTCGCGCTTTATTTTCCACAGTTCGCGCAGCTCATCCGCCGGGTCTAAGAAGACTTTTACATCGTAAAAACCGCGCAGCACCGGCGTGGCGAAACCCAATAAACCTTCGACAACAACTACCTCCGCCGGCTCCACGTACTCTGGTCGGACCAATGAGCCGTCCGAGTGATCATAAACCGGCTTTAGAATCGGCTGTCCGTAGTGCAGCCTTTCCATGTGCAGCTGCATAATATCTAGGTAGTTGCTTTGCGGATGCAGGGCTGACACCCCCATTTCAGCGCGTTCATGACGGTCGTACCTGTGGTAATCATCGCTACACACATGCGTAACGCGCTCGGTTCCAAGTATATTCACCAAGCCTTGCGTTACCGTAGTCTTGCCGGCAGCGCTATCGCCAACGATGCCGATAATGATCGGCCGCGGCGCACTCATTTTTTTACCTCAAAACTCACTTCTGCCCAGAGGTCCATAGCCTCGCGAAGCTCGGCGCAACCCTTAGCGGCATGCTCCAAGGTCTGCCCCGAGGCAACGGCCTCGGTGGCCACCCGGTTGGCCGTGGCTCCGGCCCGGCTGCCGCGTGGGTGCCCATGCGTGCCACCGCCAAACAACCAAAAGGCGTCATTCCCGTAAATCTGATGTAGCTCGGGAATGTGATGCACATGTATTCCTCCAGATGCGGTCGGCCACGCCGTCTTCAACCCGCCGAAATCCTGTTCAAAGTAAATTCCACGCTCAACATTTGCAGGCACAACGCGCTCCCGCAGAAAATCAATGATGCCTAAGGTCTCGCTCCACGAGCCTTCCAGCTTGCCGACCACAGTACCGGTGTGCAGATGGTCCCCTCCCGTCAGCCGCAACCACTTAGCCACAACGCGCATATGAATGCCGTGGTTTGCCTGGCGCGTGAAGACAGCGTGCATCGCGCGGTGACAGTGCACAATCATGTCCAGTTCTCGCGCGCGTTTGAAGAAGTCGGCCGAGGCGGCGAAACCGGCGGTTAGAAAATCGAACATGCACATTCGCGCACCGAGGCTGTGTGCATACTCCAGCCGCCGCAAACACTCCTCAGTCGAACCGGCAGTACAGTTGTGCCAATGGCCCTTGAATTCAGCGCTCTCATTCATGACATTCTGTACCGCCTCTTGGGCATACATGAAACGGTCTCGCCAGCGGCTAAAAGGCTGGCTATTCATATTCTCATCGTCTTTGGTCGTATCAAGACCGCCCACAAGACACTCGTAAATGATGGTGGCATACGCCTTCGGAGGCAGTCCCAATTTCGGTTTAACCGTGCCGCCGACCAGCGGCCGATCCCACTTGTCCGACCACACCCGTTCGTCATAGATACCGACACCCGGCCCGGGAAAGGTCTTCACCAGTGCGACCGGAATGCGCATGTCCTCAAGACGCAAAGCGCTCACAGCCTTAAATCCAAACACATTGCCGACAATCGACGACATGATGTTCACCACGCTGTTCTCCTCGAATAGGTCCAGTGGATACGCGATAAAAGCGATGTCCTCCTCAATTCGATAGACTTTCGCCTTGTAGAAATCAAGGTCGGTGAGGTGGCGCGACCAGACCTCTGTCCAGGTACCGGTAGACGATTCCGCTGCCACCGCTGCCGCGGCCTCGATTACATCCACGCCCCCCTTAGGTTGAATGCGAAAGGCACACAATAGGTCGGTGTCCGCAGGAACATATCCGGGCACATAATAATCGCGTGCATACGCGCGCACCCCGGCCCTGTACTTCTCACTAACCTTCGCGCTCACCGGCCCACTGGAGGCCGTTGTAGTGTTTGCCATAATGTACTCCCTTCGTTAGTTTGGCGCCCCGCGCCCGCTGCCCACAGAGGCAGTCTTCAATTCTAATAAGGTATGTCGCTAATCTCGTGAAGCTTCTCCCAGCGATGATGCGATTCAACCATACGCCATGTGCCCGACCGCGACCGCGTAACCACCGAGGTGGTCACCGCGCCATCACGTGTGTAACGCACGCCTCGCAGAAAGTCACCCTCGGTGATTCCGGTCGCGGCGAAATAATGATCGTCCCCGCCCACCATTTCCTCAGTGGAAATCTTGCCTTCAAGGTTTAGACCGGCCTTCATTACGCGCTTGCGTTCCGCGTCTGATTGCGGGGCCAATCGCGCCTGAATCTCTCCCCCGAATCCGCGCATCGCGCAGGCCGTGGCCACGCCTTCCGGAGTGCCCCCGACACCCATCAGAGCGTTCACGCCGGTTCCGGGCAGCGCGGTCATTAAAGCGGGGGCCACATCGCCATCGGTAATCAGTCGAACGCGCGCACCGGCTTCCCGTACAGCGGCGATTTTCTGCGCGTTTCGGGCCCGATCTAAAATCACCACCGTGATTTCCTCCATGCGCATGCTTTTTGCCCGCGCTATGGCATGTAGGTTCTCTACGACCGGGGCATCGAGGTCAACTTTTCCAGATGCGGTCGGGCCTACAACCAGTTTATCCATGTAAAACGCCGGCCCCGGCTGGTACATTGTGCCGCGCGCAGAAACCGCAAGTATCGCGATGGAATTGTGCACGCCTTTGGCCAGCAGATTAGTTCCTTCTACCGGATCCACTGCAACGTCCACTTGCGGGCCGCTGCCGTTACCCACACTCTCACCGTTGAAAAGCATAGGCGCGTTGTCTTTCTCGCCTTCGCCAATAACGATGATCCCGTCCATCCGCACCGTGCGCAGCAACACACGCATCGCATCCACAGCCGCGCGATCGCCAGGTTCCTTCTGGCCCATGCCCACCCAGCGCGCGGCCGCCAGCGCCGCGGCTTCGGTCGCGCGAACTAGTTCCAAGCCTAAATTACGGTCGGGTTTTTCACTCATGGCCACCACCATTCAATTCAATGCCCCCGTGAATGCGCTCACGAATACACCAATGATATCGAATCCGGACTCGCTATCCTATATGCGCCCGAATGGTTCGCATCGATGAAAAGGATGGTCACGCGGCTACCCGTTTGGGTGAGTGAGCACACGCACAGACGCACCCAGCCCTCACCATGTTAGTAAATCAGTTGCCCTTACGTAATTGACGTGGACTCTATTTGTAAGCGCAATCCTTGGAGGTTGGAACAGGTGGTAGGCTGCGGTAGCATCGGACCTTATTAGACCAACCCAGTCAAAGGAGCACAGGTGCGCGAACCTACACACAGCTCACCCAGAGACGAAGATGCCGGATTTATACGCTTCTGGAAGCGGGTCCAAGTACTTTCCCAATAAGCACGTTTTTGATGCCATCACTGGGGAGGATATAAAACGTATCATGCAGAGACTCAACAACAGGCCTGAAAAATGTCTCGGATTCAAATCAGCTACCCTTTAGTCGTTCACCCGCCCTTGTACCAGATAGTTGAATCTGTGCACAAAAAACTTGTGGTAATTCGTAATTTCGCAATACCAACGGTTGCGTGTGCAATCGGGTCGACTTCCGGATTTCAGCCGGTGCACCGCCGATCAGGTATAGCGCTCAAGAAACTTACGACTTGCTTCCGTACGGTTCGACACATCAAGACGGCGGTAAATATTCCGCAAGTGGAACTTCACCGTGTTCTCCGAGATGTGCAACCGCAAGGCCACCTCGGCGTTGCCCATTCCCTCGGCAACCAGCGAGAGCACCTCGATCTCGCGCTCAGACAGCGCGGCGGGCTCGGCGTCACGGCCATCGTACAGCCAGCGTCGCGCAGCCGCAGGGAAGACCAGCTGCCCGTCCGCCGCCTGACGTATGGCATTCACCGTGCGTTCAGGCGGGTCCGTTTTCAAGACAAGCCCGTCAGCCCGCGCAGCCATTACCGATTGCAACGTCTGACCATCATCATACGCAGTCAGAATAAGCACCTTAGTTCCGGTATGTTTCTCGCGAATGCGCTGGAGACAAGTCAGGCCATCCATGTACGGCATGCGAATGTCCACTACCGCCACATCTGGCCGAAAGCGCTCTACGGCGTCGAGCAAGCGTTCACCATCAGTGGCAGTGGCAACCACGCGGATGCCTTTCTGTCCGCCAAGCAAACTGCGCAGGCCCTCCAGCACCAGCGCGTGGTCATCCGCCAGAACAACCCGAACCACATCACGCATGTAGCGGTATCTCAACCGACACTAATGTCCCGGCGTTCGTAGCACTCTGCACAGCGAGCGTGCCGCCGACGAGCCTCACTCGCTCACGCATGCCCACGAGTCCAAGTCCATGCTGAGATTCAACCGAACCATCCCCTCGAAAACATGTTGGACGGAAACCCGCCCCATCATCTTGAATCTGTAGGCAAATCATTCCATTTCTTGCTGCGATTGACACGCGTTGGTCAGTGGTGTTGGAGTGCCTATACGAATTCCACAACGATTCCTGGCAAATCCGGTACAACACAATTTTCGCATCCAGTCGCACTTCCTTCGGCACTTCATCGTGGGTGGTAAGTTCTATCCGGCAGCCCGTGAGATTCTCGTGCTGCACAATCAACCCCCGCAGGATGTCAACCAAACCACGAGTCGAAAAGTCGGGCGGGCGAAAAGATCCGGCGAACACACGAATCTCGCCTAAAGCCGCGCCCGCGAGCCCGGCCAGGCGACGTAGAAACTGATCCAGTTCCGCCTTTTTTATCCGCTCTCCACGCTCCAGCCGGCTCTGCATTACGCTAATTTGAGACTGCGCCGCGAACAATTGTTGTACCGGCCCATCGTGCAAGTCAAGAGCCATGCGGCGCAATTCCTCCTCAGTGACCGCCAGGATGTCGCCGCCGAGCGCACCTCCTTCCAGCGAAGTATTATCACTTTCCGTATTGTCGTTCTGCGCGTCCATCCCGGCTATTATAGCGGCAGCTTCAGTACCCCATGCGCGCGACATGCCGCCGGTCATTACGCCAATCTTTGCACACCTTCACTTGCGTGCTTAGATGGACCTTCACGCCGAGCATGCTAGCTATTTCGCGCCGCGCACGCGTTCCAATCCGTTTTAGCATTTCCCCCCGTTTTCCGATGACGATTCCTTTGTGCCGTTCGCGCTCCACCGCGATAGTGGCGGAAATGCGCGCGGCAGCACCATCGGATTCCTCGAACGCATCAACTTCCACTCCCACACCGTGTGGTATCTCCTTTTCCAGGTAATACAGGGCGGCTTCCCGCAGCAGCTCTCCGGCCAACTCCCGCATTCTAGTGTCCGTCACCTGGTCATCAGGATAATAGCGCGGCCCTACCGGAAGTCCTTCCGCAAGTTGCTCCAGCAGCACGGAAATGTTGTCGCCCCGCGTCGCCGAGACCAGCATCCAGGCAGCCTGCGGAACTAGCGCGCGAAAGGCCTCAGTGTGCGGCAGTACGTCGCCAGCCCGCAGCCGGTCGCTCTTGTTCATCCCCAGCACCAGCGGCGTTTCATCTGCATCCATGCGCAATCTGCCCACAACATTTTTGTCCGCTCCGGTCGGCATGTGCGAGATATCCGCCACCCAGAGCACCACATCCGCATCCCTCAGTGCCTTAGTGGCATTCGCGAGCATGCTCTTGCCGAGCGCATGGCGCGGCCGATGTATTCCGGGGGTGTCGTAGAACACAAATTGTTCGCGCGCAGTGGTATGAATGCCACGTTGCAGCCGCCGAGTGGTTTGTGGTTTCGGCGAAACTATTGCGATCTTCTGACCAATGATGGCATTTATCAGCGTGGATTTGCCCACGTTTGGCCGGCCCACGACAGCGACAAAACCGGATTTGAAGCCGGTCGGTTCAGCATTCACCATACAGCGCCATTAGTGGTGCACTCACCGCGGAGAGATAACGATAGCAAACATTACCGAGGTTTGTGACCTCGATGGGCTGACGCTGCTGGGCCGCGTCGCGCAACCCTCCCACCGCCTGGGGACTTTCCCGAATCGGCATCTTGACCATGATTGCACCGTCACGCTGCGTACCAAGGAGTTCACCTGTGTTTGCCCAGCCATCAGGCAGCCCGGCTTCGCCGCGCTCACCATCGAATACGTCTCCGCTGAGAGCATATTGGGGTCGACGTCGCTGAAACTTTACCTGTGGCTCTGCCGCAATGATGGCGTTTTTCACGAACACGTTGCCAACGCAATTCTCGACGGCCTTGTGCAGGCGCTGGAACCGCGCTGGTGCCAGGTCACGGCTGCATTCTCGACGCGGGCCGGTGTTGGCATCACCGTCGATGCCGAGCATCAGCGCCCGCCCGCTTGAGCCACAACCGGATTCTCGGCACCGCCACGTGACTCCCACTTGCGCAGTCGAACCGCCGCCCACATGCGGCAGAACGCGCATTGTCCTGGCGCGGTCGTCGGCTGGCCGCAGCTCTCGCACGACCTGAGCCCTTCATCCTCCTTCGCGCCGGCGAAGAAGCCGTCCTCGCGGGCCTGCAGGAACGAAAGGTAAAATTGCAACTTGGCGCCCGGACGCTCCGCTTCAAGCCGGCCTAGCATTTCCTTGTAGTAAATCGTGTTCGCTCCAACGGAAAACGGGCACTCAGCATACATGTAATCGATTTCGCGAAGCAACGCGTAGGCCGCGGTCTCTCGCTCGTAGAAGCGGCACAACGGTTTTACCTTGCGCACAAAGCCGGCGTCGGATGCCGGCAGCACGGGTGCCTGACGCGCCAAATAGCCGGTCTGCCAGTGCAACGTGTTCTGGAAAAGCACCGCGGCCTCGTCATCAAGATTGTGGCCGGTTAGGAGAACCGCATAGCCTCCCTCGCGCGCCGCGCGGTTCATGATGTAGCGCTTGCTCACGCCGCAGACCGAGCACGGTTTGTCTTTGCCACGTCGGGTGAGTTGCGCCAACTCTGGAATTGTCGCACCATATTTTGGGCGCATATCGACAGTGATGAGATGTGCGCCGTGCGCATCAGCGAATTTCCGCACGCATGCCCGTGAGCGTTGACCGTACTGCATATCCCCATCAATCCCCAGCTCAATGTAGAGTCCATCAGCTGCAAATCCGAGCCGCAGAAGTATGTCCCAAAGCGCGAGCGAATCCTTGCCGCCGGAAACCGCGAGCAGCACGCGTTCGTCGCGAGCAAACATTTTGTATTTCTCTATAAACCGCTCAGTTTGGTCCGGAACCCACTGCAAAAAATGCTCGCGGCAGAGCGCGAGCTTGTGCTGCCGCATGTTGATAGCCGCCTTCTCGCCACACTTGCGGCAGCGCATCAATTATCCCCGCCGCTCACCACCGCTACCACACGGTAACTTTCGCCAGCTTCCACAATGCGATCGTCCGTGACCAGTTCACCGCAAAGCACAAACAAGTACAGCTCCGGATTCAAATCTACTGCCTGCAACGAGGCGCGCACTGTCTGGCCGGCCGCCACCTTGTATTCCTTTCCGCGTAGTTCGAAGACGGCGTCTGGCTTCGTGTATTTACCCGATTCCATCGACCTGCCTTGCGCACAGCCGGTTTCCAGTCGTGTTTCCATTCAAGATGCCACCGCTATTCCGCGCGTTATTTGCTCTAGGGCAAGAGCCGGTTCTGTCATGGCTGAAATTCGCACCACGGGCAGATAATTGTCCGCTCTCAACACGGCACTGGAATTCCCACAACTATCGCCCCCGAGATGCACGCTCGCAGCCACGCGGCTACCAGGGAAATCATCCGCGTCCGCGCTCACGAACACTGTCGGCCCAACCGCCAGGTCAAGCTCGCGCAACATGAATGTAACCGCCGACCCGTCATCACACAGCCCGATTGCATCCGCACGTGGGTGCTGCAACCCGCTCTTCATCATCCAATCAAGCGCCGCGATGCCATCGTAAACGCGGCCGTAATCGTGCACCGTCCGCGCCGGCATGAAAATCCCCCGCCCGGCAGCCATGACCACGCCGTAGCGAACGAAGATTCTCGGGCCGCAATAGTCGGCGCCAAGAGAAGCAATTGCTTCCGCGCCATCGCCGCTGAGAAGGAAATTGTGCTCTCTGTGTTGAACGAAATACGCCTGCAGTTTCTCGACTGGAGGGGTGAGCGCCGCCACCGCAATTACACCCTTGGGCCGGCCGCCACGACCTCCGCAGAGACATCGTCTGCAAACTGCGCGAAGTTGGTCACAAACCGCACCGCAAGGTCCAGCGCCTGCGCGTCATACGCATCTTTGTCAGCCCACGAATCGCGCGGGTTGAGCACCCCAGCCGGAATTCCGGGACACTTTACCGGCATGTTCACCCCGAACAGCGGATGCTCCTCGGTCTTTATCTTCGCGAGTTCACCCTCGAGTGCGGCCTCCACCATCGCCCGCGTGTACGCGATTTCCATGCGCGCGCCCACTCCATATGCGCCTCCGCTCCAGCCGGTATTCACCAGCCATGCCGCCGTTCCATGCTTGCTCATCTTTTCGCCGAGCATTTTCGAATAGACGGAGGGATGCAGCACCAGAAAGGGTGCGCCAAAGCAAGCCGAGAATGTGGCCTCCGGTTCGCTGACCCCGCGCTCTGTGCCGGCCACCTTAGCCGTATAGCCGGAAAGGAAATGGTACATTGCCTGCTCCGGGGTCAGGCGACTGATTGGCGGCAGCACTCCAAACGCATCCGCTGTCAAAAAGAGCACATTGCGCGGATGACTGCCTTGCCCACCGAGTACATGGTTTGGGATGAATTGGATCGGATACGAAGCGCGCGTGTTTTCCGTGATTATCGCGCTATCCAAATCAAATTCGCGCGTATTCGCGTCCATGTCAACGTTTTCCAGGATGGTGCCGAAGCGACTCAACGTGGCGAATATCTCGGGCTCCGCCTCCGGTGAAAGTCGGATGACCTTGGCATAGCAGCCGCCCTCGAAGTTAAATACACCGCTGTCGCTCCAGCCATGCTCATCATCGCCAATCAAACCACGATTCGCGACTGCCGAGAGCGTGGTTTTTCCCGTACCCGACAATCCGAAAAAGATCGCAGTCTCACCGTCGTCGCCGACATTGGCGGAGCAGTGCATCGGCAACACTCCGGCGCCCGGCAAAAAATAATTCAGTACGGAAAAGATAGATTTCTTTATCTCGCCCGCGTAGCGCGTGCCTACTATCAGCACGGTCCTCTCTCCCAGGTTAAGCACTATCCCCGCTTTAGTGCGCGTGCCGTGGCGTTGGTT
>PVBE010673278.1_pt1 | contig 21366 bp, 28 predicted proteins | sample 1631181 | NCBI WGS metagenome assembly PVBE01 (sample SAMN08397723, study PRJNA350692) | Marine metagenome, whole genome shotgun sequencing project. | isolation source: water | place: Pacific Ocean | collected 2012-04 | reverse complement strand
TATTAATTCATGTAATTGATGCTTCAGGTTCAACAAACGAGAAGGGCGAGTCTGTTGAAACTGGTTCATATGATCCGGTCAAGGATATCCAGTTTCTTGAAAAAGAATTAGATGCCTGGCTTCATCAAATTCTTGAACGAGGTTGGAATAAATTTGCAAGACAATTACATATGTCTGGAAAGCCGGTTGACAAATCTATCGCAGAACATTTTTCTGGATTAAAAATTAATTTGGCAATGGTTCGAGCAGCCTTTGACGAAACTAAATTAAGTTCAAATTTAACAACTTGGTCTGAAGAAGATATTAAGTCGTTTAGCTCTGCACTTCGGAAAAAAAGCAAACCAATTGTTATTGCTGCAAATAAATTTGATAAAAGTTCAACCGAGATTCTGAATAGAATAAAAAATAATACGGATAGTCATGTTATTGCTTGTTCAACAGAATATGAGCTCGCATTGAGGGAGGCATCCAAACATAAAATAATTGATTATATTCCTGGTTCATCTCGATTTGAAACAATTGGTAAACCAAATGAAGCACAATCTTCAGCATTAACTAAAATCGATGACTATTTGAGAGAATATAATAAAACTGGCGTTCAAGATGTCCTGAATTATGCAGTTTTTAAAATTTTAGACTCAATCTGTGTTCATCCAGGAGGAGTTTCGAAATTAGAAGACTCGCAAGGGAATGTTCTTCCAGATTGTTTCATAATGCCACGAGGTTCAACTGCATTAGATTTTGCATATAAACTCCATAGTGATTTTGGAGAAAATTTTATACGTGCAATTGATGTCAAAACCAAAAAAACAGTTGGAAAAGAGTACGAATTGAAAAATTATGATATAATCGAAATTATCGCAAATAAATAATTATCAATAATAAGCTTTTTAAATCGCCATATGACGGTAAATTATGGGTCGAATTAGAACAGCATTCACGAAGCGATTGGTAAATGAACTATTAGAAAAGCACCGATCAGTTTTCAATGATGACTTTAATCACAATAAGATCAAAATACAAGAACTTTCTAATGTTAAGACTAAAAAGATCAGAAATCAGCTTGCAGGATATTTAACAAAACGAGTCAAGCTCTCGAACTAAGTGATATACAATGACTGAACAAGTAGTATTTGTTGGCGGAAAGCCATTTATGAATTATGTAACTGCGGTTGTAATGCAATTTACAACGTCTGGTGCAAGCAAAGTTATAGTTAGATCTCGAGGTAAGTTTATCAGCCGGGCTGTAGATGTTGCTGAAATTGTTAATAGTCGATTTTTGAATGAATCTGTTGAAATCTCTGATGTAAAAATCGGTTCAGAGGATTTTAAGGGTAAAGACGGTAGACAAATCCGTGTTTCGACTATCGATATTCATATGGACAAAACTACTACCGTAAATGTTAGTAAAGATGTTAAAGAATTAACAAAAGAGCCAGAAGAGGCTCCGATTGAAATTATTACAGCGGCCCCGATTGAAGTACAAATTGAGAATGTTTCTGATGAAACACAAAAAAATCTTGAATAATTATGAATTTATCTTTTAGTATTCTTGCCGGTGGTCGAGGAACTCGAATGGAGGGGTTAACTGAAACTACAAATAAGACTCTCTTAATTCATAAAGGGAAGCCAATCATTTCTCATATTGTTGAATCGCTCTCAAAATACACTAACAAAATTAATGTTGTTGTAAAATACAAAAAAGAACAAGTTATTGAACATTTAATTCTTAATTTTCCGGAAATAGAATTTAAGTTTATTGAACAAGATAACCGAATGGGTACTGGGGGCGCAATTGAATTGTTGGAAGATGGAAGTGACTATTATTTCATAACCATGGGCGATATGATATTCCACCAGGACGACTTAGACCGTTTTATTAACAAATTTGAAAAAACTCCGGGGAATTATATAATGTCAAAAAAAGTTTCTAATCCCGAAAAATACGGAGTTTTTGAATTAGATAACAAAAAAATAATTGGTCTTGAAGAAAAGCCGGTAAAACCGAAATCAAATTTAGTTAATCTGGGCGGATATATATTTGATAAATCAATTTTCAAATTCATAAAACAGACAACTCCTGTGTCAAATGGAGAAGTTTATATAACTGATTCATTAAAACTTAGTCTGGAAGCTGGGAATTTATTTCAGATTTACTCTTTGGAAAATGAATTTTCAGATTTAACTGTTAAAGAGGATCTTGAATAATGTGCGGAATTGTTGGTTATGTATCTGCGGAAGAAAAACTCCAATTATCTGAATTTATGCAAATGATTAAATCTCTGGATTATCGAGGATATGATTCATGGGGCGTTTCTCATCTAACTAACAAAATAAATATCATAAAAGATGTAGGAAAAATAACAAATACTGATTTGCCCGGAGAATCAAATTTAATTCTTGGACATACTCGTTGGGCAACACACGGCGGAGTAACAAAAGAAAATGCACATCCGCATTTGTCAAATGATGAAAATATTTCACTAGTTCATAACGGAATTATTGAAAATTATCAAGAACTAAAATCTCAATTAGCGGGATTCAGGTTCAAAGGACAAACTGACACTGAAGTTTTAACAAATTATATTCAATCCAAATTAAATGGAAATACCTTAGAGTCATTTGAGCAAGTTCTTTCAGAATTAAAGGGGACTTATGCGATTGGGTTCTTGAAGAAGGGCGAAAAAAGAATTTATTTTGCTCGTAAATCTTCACCGTTAGTTTTGGGTGTCGGACAAAATGAAAACTTTCTATCATCCGACGTAACTTCGTTTTTTGAAAGAACAAAAACAGTAATCTATCTTGAAGACGGAGACTACGGATATATAGACGATTCTGAAATTAAAATTTTTAATTCTGGTAAAGAAGTAGAAAGAAAAAAATCTACTATAACTTGGGATATTGACAAAGCAAAGAAAGGAGAATTTGAACACTTCATGCTAAAAGAAATTTCTGAACAAGTTGATGTTGTAAAACAGGTATTGATTCAAGATAAAGAGAATATTCAATCCATTGTAAATGATTTGAAAACTAAAAAGGTGTTTATGGTTGCGTGTGGAACTTCATATAACGCTGCAATCGCGGCAGAATATGAGTTTCTAAAGCAAGGAATAATGCCGAAAGTTATTCGGGCACACGAGTTCAAAAGTTATTCAAGCTTCGTAGATAAAGATTCAATTGTATTAGCAATTTCTCAATCTGGTGAAACAATTGACTTAATTGATGCTTTGAAATCAGTAAAGGAAGTTGGTTCCGAGATTATATCTATTGTAAATGTTCAAGGTTCTACTCTTGATCGAATGAGTGATAAGCGGATTTACATGAATGTGGGACCCGAAATATGCGTTCTTTCCACTAAATCTTACACTGCATCTGTATCAATCTTGATGCTATTGGCAGGATGCTTAAACGATAATTATGAAAATGTAAAAGAAGAACTTAATGAAATTAATAGACATATTTATTATTTAACTTCAGAAAATTCTCGAAAATATACAAAAGATCTTTCTCACTTATTAAGATATACAAAACATCTTTTCACAATTGGAAGACGAAGAGATTATCCGACGGCCATGGAAGCTGCACTGAAAATTAAAGAAGTCTCTTATATTCATGCCGAGGGTTTTGCCGGAGGACAAATTAAACATGGTCCTATTGCAATGATTGAAAACGGAACTCCATGTATAGTCTTTGTTCCAAATGAAGATAATGGAGAAATTTTATCAAATGCGCAAGAATTGAAAAGTCGTGGCGCATTTATTATAGGAGTATCCGATACTGAACACGATGTATTTGATTTCTGGATTAAGGTCTGGGGACCAGATAAATTCTCACCAATTTTGAGAACAATTCCAATCCAAATTCTGGCGTACTATTTGGCAGTTCTGAAGGGATTAGATCCAGATAAACCCCGAAATTTAGCTAAATCGGTGACTGTAAAATGAAAATGTTGTATAAACTAATTGATGATGGAAGACTGAGCAAAGTAGAATTAGCTTCACTCTATGATGGAGAAAATTTAATCGGAGATTTACAAATTAATTATTATTCTAATGGTATCAAAAATATGGCGCACATTGAACGAGTTAGAATTCTTGATAAATATCAAGAACATCCCAATCACTACGGTTCTTATATGATGAATGAAGTCGTTCAACATATTGCAGAATATGAGCCCGATTTTGACACAGATTGCTTGAGTAATTTCCTTGCATCAGATTCGGAAGATTTGGAAAATCGATTGGATGCAGCTTCAACTAGAGGTATCGATCGAATTTACTTGGAGTGTAACACAAAATTAGATTCATTCTACTCGCGCCTTGGATTCAATAAAAAACCAGATTCCGAAATAATGGAAATTGTTTTGAATAAACTCGACTATTCAAGCCTTGAATAATTATTTATAGTTTGATTGTTCATAGTAAGTTATGGATGTAGAGTTTTCTGATAAAAAACTCGACTTAAAAGATCGACGACGATTTCAAGAAATAATTTCTAAAAGCAAATTGACACGAAACTTTTCAAAAATAAGACTGAGATTAAAAACATATGAAAAGGGCGGTAATCGTTCCAAATTCGCAGTAAGTGCAGAAGCTGAAACTCCTGAAGGTAAAGTTCTTCACTCCGAAGGTGTTGATTGGAGATTTGGTGTAGCTCTGAAAGAAACAATTTCAAAACTAATGAAGCAGTTAAGACGGTAATCTTATAAATTTAAATAATTAGCAAAGTTATGGTCAAACAGACTCTTATATTAATCAAACCGGACGGTGTTCAACGGGCGATTTCTGGAGAAATTATAACTCGTTTTGAAAATGCAGGTATGAAACTTATCGGTATGAAAATGGTTTGGGTTGATGAAGAATTATCCAAAACGCATTATTCTGAACATATATCAAAACCGTTTTTCAAAGGACTAGATGAATTTATTCGATCAGGACCAGTTATTGCTATGGCGATTGAGGGTGTTGATGCTGTGAAAAATGTCAGAAGAATTGTTGGTTCAACTGCTCCGGGCGATGCACTACCTGGAACTATTCGAGGAGATTATGCGCACCACACTTACGAATATGCTGACCGAAAAGGTAAATCCATTGCAAACATAATTCATGCTTCCGGAAGCGAAGACGAAGCTAAAAAGGAAGTTGCACTCTGGTTTGAAGATTCAGAATTACATTCTTACAAACGAGCAGATGAACACATAGTATTCTAATTATGAAAACTCTGGAAGAACGATTGGACGCTCGGAATTTATTTATTTTTGATGATGACGGAAATCGTTTTATCTCAGATAGGGCTGCTGCAGAGGAAGAATATTTTGAATATGTTAATGAGACTGGATTTGTTAATCGTTGGATAAATAATATGTATAAAAAACATCTAAAGGGAAAAGCTCAGCTCGGTCCGGTTGGTTCATTCCTACAAGCATATATTGGTGGATGTATGACTCGAAGTGATCAAGAAGCGTTCGCATTAATTGCCGAAAAAAATTCTCACACTTTAACTTCTCAAAATGCATTAATTGATATTGCAATGTCTCCGCAATATTATGTGGTGGTTCAAGGAACTGGTTGGGCAGGTTCTCTGGTAACTGAACACATTCCGGATTATGTTGATGAACTTGCTTATGCTTCTTCAGGATTAATAATCGCTGCAAATTTGGTTCGGTTGGGTCTGGCACAGAAATATAAAAAATCCTACGCAGCAATTTCTCCTGAAAGTGCAATAATTAATGGTCCAACTTACTTGAAAAGATTGAAGAACAAAATTTTTGGTTAATGTTTAAATATCACTTTTGATTCTTTTCTCCATGAAGAAAATAAAAACAAAATATAATTTTAAGACTGCTAATAGCATAAACTTTTTCCGAAGTCTATCTAATTCGCTGGTATATGTATTTCTTCCACTTTATTATTTTCATCTAGGTATTAATTTAGTAAATATCGGTACAATTATTGCGATATCGGTAATTGCTACTAATCTAACTAAACTCTATGCTGGTTCTTTAGCAGACAGTTTTAATCGTAAAAAAATAATGCTCACCGGAGCCGCAATAATGACTCTTACAAACTTTAGTTTATTGTTCTTCAATTCTGAATTATATTTTATTCTCAGAGGTATACTTTTCGGAATTGCTTTTGCATTGTTCATTCCGGCCTATTCAAGCTATGTTTGGGATATATCTGAGAAAAGAAAGTTGTCCACACATAATGCAATTCGTTCAATCTATCGATATTTGGGAATAATCCTTGCTCCTCCAATTGGCGGTTTGCTCATCTATTTCTATGGTTTTAATGCATTATTCATTGCGTCAGTTATTGCGGGAATAGGTGTATTACTGCTAATTAATTCATTAAATGATTTTAAACATGAAAATAAACTTCCGGTTTTTTCCAAGATTATTGAAACTTATCGAAGCATTGCCATAACTGAGGGATTTGCAATTCTATCCATTGTTCATCTTATCAAAGCGACTTTTGATTTAATTTGGTATACATTCATCTTAATTTATCTGAAAAATGTGATTGGATATGATTTCTGGCAAGCCGGATTAGTTATAACTGGTTCTTATTTGATGTTGATGCCATTTCAAATGCCCCTCGGAAGATTCTCAGATAAATTTCACTCTAAATGGTTAATTATTCCGGGATTTATTGTGTTAGGAATTTCGATGAAGCTATTCTTTATGTTTGATCATTTCAGCTCATATGTTGTTTCTGCTGGGGGAGTTGCAATAAGTTTACTCGCAATAGGTAGGCCGATATATGTTAGATTGGCAGAAATGACTCCGGATAGCAAACATGGGCAAGCATTGGCCTTATTTGAAGCGATTTCCTGGGGATTTGCAGCAATATTACTGTTCTATATCGGAGAATTAGCTGAAAAAACATCCATTTTAGAAGTTATGAACAATTCTGCTACATTTGCTCTCGGAACAGGATTAATTTTAGTAATATTTCATAGAAAAATTCGTTGGAAATATGGAAATCACTTGAAACGTCACCATTTTATGAAACTTTACACTCCAATTGATAGATTTGTCGATTCGTTCCCCAACCTATCACGTGGGTTCAAATGACTGCAACCTAAAGACTTTTAAACTAAAAATGGGGCGATATTTCAATGGAGTGTGCCCAAAATGACAATAAGACAACCAATCATTACAGTTCTTGGCCATGTAGATCACGGCAAGACTTCAGTATTAGATTTTCTTAGAGGTAGCACTCTCGCAGACCGAGAAGCGGGAAAAATTACTCAACATATTGGTGCCACAGAGGTTCCTTTGGACACAATCAAAAACATTTGTGGAGACCTCTTAGATGTTTTCAAGCTTGAATTCAATATTCCGGGATTACTATTTGTGGATACACCTGGACACGAAGCATTCAGCAACTTGAGAAAAAGAGGCGGTTCAATCGCAGACTTAGCAGTTTTGGTTATTGATATTAATCAAGGTATACAACCTCAAACCAAAGAGGCAATTGAAATTTTGAAAAATTTTAAAGTTCCCTTCATTATTGCTGCAAACAAAGTTGATTTGATTTATGGATGGACTTCTGATGAAAACTTCTTTGTAAAAAATCTTGAAAAACAAAATGAAAATACTAAAAAATATTTCAATGACAAATTCTATACGATTCTTGGGGAATTAGCAGAGTTAGGATTTGACTCAAATTTATATCATAAAGTTGATAATCATAAAACAACTGTTTCTGTTGTACCGGTTTCAGCTAAAACGGGAGAAGGAATTGCAGAATTACTAACAATTCTGACGGGTCTTTCTCAAAAATTCTTAACTGGAAAATTGGAAATTGATGCGGATGCGCGTGCCAAAGGTACTATTTTAGAGATAAAGGAAGAACAGGGCATGGGTACAACTGCAGATATCATAATTTATGATGGAAACATCAAACAAGATGATACTATCGTTGTTGGCGGAATGGGTGAAACTGTCGTTACTAAAGTCAAGGCATTGTTGAAACCCACTGCACTTTCTGAAATTAGAGATACTAAAAGTTCATTTGAAAAACTGAAACAAGTTTTTGCTGCAACTGGAGTTAAAGTTTTGGCCAATGATTTGGACAAGGCTCTCGCAGGTGCTCCAATCTTATCTGCAGAAACAGATGATGAGATTAAATCTGCTGAAGCAGAGATTAAATCTGAAATTGATGATTTGCTTATCCAAACTGAAGATGAAGGAATTATACTTAAGGCGGACACCTTAGGTAGTATCGAAGCCGCATCTAAACTATTTGAAAAACACGAGATTCCAATTAAACAAGCGAGAATTGGAAACATTTCAAAGCGAGATATTGTTGAAGCAGAAAGTTCTGCGGAGAAAGGCAGTTTGTACGCAGCAGTTCTCGGATTTAATGTGAAGATGGATGATGATGTGACTGCTTATGCAGATGATAAAAAAATTGATGTAATCCTAAATAATGTAATCTATAAGGTTGTTGAAGATTTTAAAGAAAAACTTGAAGAAAGACAAAGACGATTGGAACTCGAACAATTGGCCGATTTATCTTGGCCAGGAAAAATTAGAATTATACCTCAATACATCTTTAGACAATCTGGCCCCGCCATTTTCGGTGCCGAAGTCTTGTCGGGTAAGATAACTCCAAATAGTTTTTTGATAAATTCAGCTGGTAAAAAGGTTGGACGAATAAAATCTATTGAAGACAAAGGAGAAAAGTTGAAAGAATTAACCAAGGGTCAAGAATCTGCAGTTTCGGTTGAAGGTATTACTATCGGTCGAAATGCTGAAGGCGGAGATGAACTTTATACTAACATCTCCGAAAATGAATTTAGAAAATTAAAGGCAAAAAAAGAATTTCTTTCATCTGACGAAGTTTCTATATTGAAAGAGATAGCTGAAATTAAGCGGAAAGAAAATGATACTTGGGGTATCTAATTCTTATTGACTAATCTTTCCAAAGTTTGTGTTGTCTCATCGAATATCACTCGGTCTCCTCGTTCAAATTCAGGAATTTGGGACTTTACATAATTTTGTGTTGCCCAAACACAAATATCATAACTTCCTGACAGAGTTGTTCTTCCGGATCGAATAGTTCCAACCTTTACAATATTAGAATCTTTGCTCAAAACATTTGCAAGTTGCTGTGTGGTAGTGCCGTGTCGAGTAGCAATATTGTAGAAAACAAGCAATTCTTGTGTATTTGCAGGACCAGCCTCCCGGGGACGAACACCTTTTTCAACCCAATGGTCGTGGATATCTCCGTTTAGATATTCAACTAAACGCTCACGAAGACGAATAGTTCGGCTCATTAAGTTAAATTGGACTGATTTCTTTATAATTTTTTGCGTTGTAAAAACAGAAAAGAATTTTAATAACTAAATGCGTAACTTACTACGCTTATTCAGTTTTTTCTTCAGAAGTTGGTGCTTTTTCAGCCTGTACTTCTAAACCAAGTAATTTTTCAGGAGTTTCTTTTCCTGCAGAAGTAACTTTACAATTAATTTGTACTGTATCTTCAGAAACGGTGTTTCCTCGAACAGATTTTCGTCTTCGTTCGCCAGGGAAAGTTTGCTTCAGTTTTTTCTTTGCACCTTCTGCGCTCGGAACGTTGTGATATCTTCGCTTTCTGAATCCGACGCTTCCAGTACTCATCAATACTTTCTTTTTTACAGAACCTTCGATTTCAGGCCTCATTGGGAAACCTGCGTAATCGCTTCCACCAGTGATTTTTAATTTGTAGCCGTTAAGACCAAGTAATTCCCCATTAAACTCTTGACCAACTTTCATGCCGAAAAACGGTTGAGCTTCGGAATCTTTCTTTTCTATCTTGTAAGTCTTTTTTGTTCCCGGATTTCCTACTGCAAATTTAAATTCTGCCATTATCTTGCGGATTTAGCTTGTCTTTCTAAATCAAATTTCTTTTGGAATGCAACTGAATCTTGATCAAAATTCATTGTCGCGATAATTTGATTTGCCAAAGTTTGATGAATCTTCTTCTTTCCTTTTGATCCCGCAGTCTTTTGGTAAGCACCTTGTGTTAACCATCTTAATGCCAAATCAATTCTTCGTTGTGGTGAAAGATCCACTGATTTAGGATATCTAACTCCTCCATATTCAATAGTTGTAATTCCCTCTCGAGGTGCTGCTGCTTCAATCGCTCGAACAACTGCTTCAACAGGGTTTTGTTTTGTTTTTTCCTCAATTAAGTTTAATGTGTCTAACATAACATTGTAAGTGTTTGCCTTTTTACCAGCGAATTTTCCTGAAGTTCGCTTATGTTTTTTACCAGCGTGTCCAGTGACAAACAATCTAATCATTAATCGTTCCAAGATCGGTTTCTTGGATTTCCAAAATTGTTTTTCAGTGTATCTTCCGTTTGTGGAAGGTACGTGAATTGGATCAAGATTGATATATCTTTTCAATCCCGGGTCTTGAATTTGAATAGATTTTGTTTCCCATTTACCAAAAGTTAATAATTTAGAAATATTTTGTTCAAATTGGTTTTCTTTCTTAACAATCTTTTTTGTTTGTTTTTTTTCTTCAGCCATTATCTTCGTCCGATTGTCTTCTCAATCTTACCTCTTGTTAATTGGTTCAATGATTGTCCGTTCACTTTGACAACTTGCCATCGGATGTTTGGAATGTCTCCTTTGGATTTTCCTTGGTGTCCACCCATTCCTTCGACAATAACTTCGTCATGTTCATCAATAACTTTTGCTGCATTTTCTCGAGGTAAGAAAACTGTAATCTGTTTACTATTTTTTATTAATTGAACTCTTGCTGCTTTTCGCATAGCAGAATTCGGTTGCTTTGCTTCAACTTGTCTTTTTTCTAGAACAATTGCTCTAGCTTGCGGAGACCCTTCCAAAGGATCACTCTTCAATTTAAGCTTGAACTTCTTTCTAACGTGTCTTTTGTTGTTCATTTGAAATTTCTTTCTACGCTTAGACAATTTCGTTGCTGCATTTAGTCCTCGAGACTTATTTGCCATTGTTTTATTGCTCGTTCTCATGTATTTATAAAACTTACTCTTTGATTTTCAATATACGTCAAAGCCAAGTCTCTTCAAAAGATTTATAAACTAACCTGCGTATAGCTTATAAAGATTGCTTAACCACTAAGTAATCAACAATTAACTTTAAAATGGTAGCAAGTGTCGCTTCGTGCCCAGATTGTAAGAGCATCGACTTAGTTGTCGATCACAAACGAGGAGAAGTTGCATGTCGAAGTTGTGGTCTAATTATCGAAGATAATATTATTGACGAAGGTCAAGAATGGCGAGAATTTTCTGGAGAAGGTCAAGATGGTCGAAGAGCCGGTGCACCTTCGAGTTATGCTAAACACGATATGGGTACTGGGACTGAAGTGGGATCCAGTTCAGAAGTTTACTCTCTTTCCGTAAAAAATCGGAGAAAATATTTGAGGTTACGGAAATGGCACAATCGTTCTTCAACTTCTTTGGAAAGAAATCTAAAATATGCTTTAGCAGATCTTAAGAGAATTTCTTCTCTTTTGAAAATCCCTCCTGCAATCGAAGAAGAAGCTGCACGAATTTACAGAATGGCAGTTGAACGAGGATTAGTACGAGGACGATCTATGGAGTGTGTTGTAGTTGGAGCAATTTACATCGCATCACGATTATTCAATCTTCCACGATCTCTAAATGAAGTTTGTCAATTAACAAATAACAACAAGAGAGACGTTGGAAAGACTTACAGATTCATCGCAAGAGAACTTGGAATTCGGATGCTTCCGAGCTCAGCGGGTGATTATATTCCTAAATTCGCAAATAGACTAGGATTCTCTGCAGAGACACAAACTCAGGCTCAGAAAATTCTAGAAATTGCAAAAGATTCTGAATTGACTTCAGGTAGAGGTCCAACAGGGCTTGCTGCAGCTGCACTTTATGTGGCATCGCTAATTACTGGCGAAAAGCGGACTCAACGAGAAATCGCAGACGTAGTTGGAGTAACAGAAGTTACAATCCGAAACCGATACAAAGAAATGATTGAAAAATTAGATTTAGATAATCTCATCGAAGAAGCTAAACAGAAAAGAGAAGCTGAACGAAAAGCTATGGGCAAAGAAGATGACGATGATGACGATGAACTTCGAATCCAAGACTAATTATAATCTCTTCTGAATTCCAAAAAGTTTTTTCTCTAAACTCTTTAATTCTTTTTCTCCGGCTCGAGCCAAACTATCAATAACTCTATCTCTCAAAACCGAGTTATCAATTCTATTTCCGTCTAAAGTTTGACCAGATTGAGATTCGTAATCTAAAACTGATCTTGCATCTATTAAACTAATCTTAACTCCTGTAGACTTAGTAGATAGATTTGCGGAATAAGTCTGACCATTAATATTGACATCAAAATCAATTCCGAAATTTACTCCTTCGCTATGTAACTGTTCTATTTTTCGGACATGACCGTTATTTGCATCGATATCTAAATTATAATCCATTGTATATCTATCATTAATGATAGACGGGCCTCGATTTGGTGTTAATCTATAACTCATCTTCTCAGAAATCCTTGGAACTATTTAAATTTTTATCTTGTCAGGAGCTTCAAAAACGTCCGCGGAGGGATGTTTGAACGAATTCCTGTCGGTGAAAAATGTGTACGACTTGCTTTATATCCTTTCTTTCGAATAGTCTCAATCAATCTCGACATCTTAGGCAAATCCTTCTTCTTTTCAATTCTCTTAGCGATAGCATGATAATCAAAATATCCGAAAACATTCAATTTTGATTCTTCTTTAATCAACTCAATCGTTTTGTTTCCATTAATATCTTCTATAACTCTCTTGTCCCATAGTTTACCAATCCAGAGCGGTCCTAATTGTTCAAAATATTCTCCGCATGCACATCGCTTTTTACTATTGGTGAACACTTCGCTTATCTTAAAATTCGTACAATTTTGGCAATAAAACAAAGGTCTCACTTTTTTTCTAATCGTTGCCAAACTCTTGTCGGTTTGCCTAAAATAAACTCTCATATAATGATTTGAGCTGTGGCTAAAAATCGGTTCTAATGCAATTTTTTGTTTGATACCCTCCTCAACTACTCTCTTAATCAAAATTCGAATTCCGACTTCAAACATAAATTTTGTTCGGTTAACCTTTACACCATATTTCCTCATTCCGGCTTTAGGATAAGTTCCAACTAACGCAGAGGTGTCTGTAGCAGTAACTCCTAGAATCCCGCCCGTTCTCAAGCGGCTAATCGCATCTTCTAAAAATGGTACGGGTGTTCCAAACGGATCAACATCAATAAAATCATATTTTCTTCGACTCTTTTTCAATAATTTGTTTGCCGAATTATTGAATACTTCAACCTTCAATTTATTCAGTTTAGCATTCTTTTTGATAAGTTTAGCTGCAATTGGATTACCATCATTCAAATCAACCTTTGAACCACTCACTTCTTTGGCAATTCGTAAACCTTTAGCACCTGTTCCCGCCAATAAATCCAATACTTTTGGCTTTTTCAGAGAATTTTGAATAATTTTAACAGTAATATCTCGATTTAACTTCATTACTGGATTGAAAAAAACAGGCATATTCGAATCCAATTTATATTTATCCGGATCTGGGACAAATAATTTTGTCTCACCTTCGATGATTCGAACTAAGTCCATATTAAATATTGATGACTCAGCTTAAAAAATTAAGCTAAATCTTTGAAAAATTCCCATACTGGATACAAATTTCCTGTTGAAGGTGAAGTCTTGTAAAGCAAAGTCATTTTACCTTCGGATACTCTGAATCTGGCAAAAATCTTGCCTGATGGGTGCTTCAATAAATATATACTTGGTGGCCAACTGGCTGCAATCTTGTCAATTTTGGATTTGAATTTATTCTTGTCCTTAATATCTCCTCTAGATACATAAACATATTTATATTTCAAAAACGGTGCAGCATATGTCTTTTTAACACGAATAACTGCTAATTTATCCTCAAATTTTACGCTCTTTCTAGTCATAATTAATTAATCCCGTTTTTCTTTAAAAAGTTAACGGTGCTGTTATTATTTAACAGTGAATACACTAAGTATTAACTTCTAAGATGTACAACTAACTAGAATCTAGACCAATAAAAACTTTATTGAAAATTATTCAATGGAAATCTTAGTTCCAAGTGCTTGCCCTGGAAGTCCGCCTTGATCGAATCTAACTCGAACTGCGCCTTTATTTCCATGTGGTTTTGTAATTATACCTTCGATTTTCTTACCTGACGGAGTTGTCCAAACTGCTTTTTTACCATGAAGCTTAGCAGCTTCTTCTTTACTGGTTACGCCTTCCGGAATCAAAATCATTTGATTATTAACTTGTGTTTTGTATGATCCTCGGTACGCAGATATAATTGCTTCCATGACTATTGACATATGAGTTTCGTTTAAAAACTTGTTGATATTAACTATATATCTAAATTAAGATCATCCAAATGAGCCCGAACACTATATGCTATATCTTTAGAAGTGATTTTATCATCAAAATGTGTTTTTACTTCAGATTCATATTTATTATCCGTTAGAAAATCTAATGAACTAGAGTTAGCTTGTCTAAACACTTCCGTAGGTAATTCAAGTCTTTCGTCAGACATCAATAGATAAGCTTGGTTTAATTGATCGTGTCCAAATTTTTCACTAAAATAAGTTTCAGCATCAAAAACTGTTTCTACTTTTTCTTCTGAATCATATGAACTTACATCAGTCATATCCAGTCGATAATGATTATCTCTTAAGATTAGTCCAAATTTTCCTTGTTTTACAACAGGAGATATTGCGCCCATATTTACATCTTCTTGATATAATTCAAGAACTACATCTGTTGTTTCTGAACGAACATACGTTCCATCCTTTTCTTCAGTTTTATAGATTGGAATCGTGATTTTTGAATTATTTGTTAAAGTCGCAGCTTCAAAAAATGATTCATGATTTCTTAAAATTCCATCCAACATTTTGACAGTTTCACTGTCCATATTTTTTCGTTCCATTATTAATTGTGCTTGCAATTCTTCAAGCAATTCCTCCTTGATCTTATACAACCATATTCTGCATACCTTTTAGCATGCTTCTTTACTGTTGGCCAAGCCAAATATGAAACAGCATGACTTCCAGTAATCTGATGAATCAATCTTCCAAGAGTGTGAATTACATCAACAAACTCATCAATATTTTTATCTTCAACAAGTTCCTTGAATTCATCCTTAAACTCTGAATATCTTGATTTCAAAGTCGGAGTATTTTCTCTATCACTCTTTTCCATACCTTCACGATACAGTTGTATTGTTTTCATAAAATATGCTATTTTATACCTTTTATTAAAGTTTCGATTAAAATATTTAAAATAAAGAATAAAAATAAGATAAAAAATATATCTTTTAGATAAGTTTATAAATTGATAAAAAACTTGTAAATTATGAAAGATAATCCATTATCTGAGGCATATAAAAGAACGAAAGAGTTAAACCGTAGTTCTAATAAAGCAATAAAGGAGCTAGATCAACTTTTATGGGGTTCCAATAGAGCTGATGATAAATATGAAGGGATTTTGAAAAATCTTCATGGATACATAGCATTATTTTCAAACTTTTTTTTTGAGTTATATAAAGATAAAATTGATTTTTCAGAAGAAATGAAAGATTTTTACGAATATTTAAGCCAAAATTTCTTAAGCTTGGCAACGTTGAAAACGCCAGATATGACTGACGAACAAAAAAATGCATTAGATGATTTTAATTTACAACCTTTTGGAAGATTGCATCGTGCAATTGATGATATAATTTTTGAGAACCACACACGAAATAAAAGCCAAAAACGCATAAATTTGCCAGATGAGTATTTCAAAATCAAACAAACAGAGAACCTAGAGGAGCTTGAAGATTTTTTATCACATATTGAAAATTCGGATAATTTTGGAGTTACTTGCCCTAAATGGGAAAATGGGATGAGAATGGATGTAGATGATATAGAATTGGGACCGGAAAGATTCTCTGAGTGGAAATTTTCGACTTTCTTAAATAAAGTTAATGACTTTGAAAAGGATTTGGAAGCTAAAGTTACGGAATATATTTCAAAGAGTGTTAATCTAAATGAACAGTATACTCGAGAAATTATAAGAAATGATATCGATGATATCGATTGGGAAAATTTAAGACAAAATAAGAGTATATCGGATGTGTCTAATAATGAACATGATAAAAAATTTGCAAAGTTATATGGGAGTAATCTAACTAAGTTTGTTCAAATCTATTCCAACTTTATAAGTCATATTGGTGATGAGTTAGGTATTGATTCAGATGATATTAATTCTGAATTAGGAAAAGTTGTTTTTGATTCAAATGATATCACTAGACATCTAAGAAATATTGAAACACACGATAAATTTTCAAAAAATGGTAAACCAATCTATATTTTAGAGAAAATTTTAGATAAGTTCGAGCATGAATTTGAGGACGATATAATTTCATTATACAAATCTGACTCAAAGAAAGATGTGAGTGATTTTATTCGTGATATCTTTATGAATAGAAAATATGATACTGATGGATTCTCTTTAGTTGATGGACAGCTAATTGGATTTGACTTTACTAACGTAATTCCATATTCCAACGAAAGATTAGTAAATCGCCAATCTGAAATATATACGCACAACTTATCTACTATACTTGAAGTGATGGATAGAGAATCTCGTGAATACAGGCGTGAATTGGAAAATTTATTTAAATATAAAAATTTACTTGATACTTATATAGATAAAACCTACAATCTCGATCAAAATAATATAATTAATGAATTATTTGTTCAATCTGATTGGATAGACTTGAAAAAGGATGGAAAACCTGATTCCAAAGCTTGTTCCGAAAATTTGAAAAATAGATTTAAAGAGAAAAATCATGAAATGCAAACAGCTGTTGGTACTCAGCTGAACAAGGTATTAGGATATGAATCGTAAAATGAAATTAGATAAGTTAGATAAGAAAATTTTTACAAGTTTGTATAAAGGATCTAGAAAATCATTATCAAAATTATCTAACGAAATTGGTATATCTAAAGAAAATATAAATTATAGAATTAAAAAATTTGGAAAAAATGAGTTAATTGAGTATATACCTTTCGTAAATTTAAGTAAACTAGGTTACGAATATTTTTTTATTAAAATAAATATTGATCCTACCGCAAAAAAATATTCAGAATATTTAAATAAATTAATGCAAGATAAAAAAATATTATTCTTAGCAGAAGAAGAAATTCTAAGAAAAAATGATTATAATTTATTTATAATTGAATACGGAAAAAATTATCGTATGATCGATGATAAATATTTGGAAGCCGAAAATAATAAACTAATAAATAATTCCAAAATATCTTTAGTTAAAGGATTTGGATTTAATTATTTAGATATTTATAGTGAAGATACAAATTATGATAGATATTTCCGAATTGGGCGCGAACTTAAAGAAGAATTATCTGAATATGAAATCAATCTCATATTGGAATTATTAAATGATGGTAAAATACAAATTAACCAACTTGCTAATAAATTAACAAAATCGCCAATAACGATTAGAAATACCATTAAAAAATTAACTGATGATGCGGTGATTAAAAATTTTGTAATATCGATGAAATATGATAAACTTGAAGGTAACTTCGTTGCATTAAATTATGATGCGGAAAAGCGAAATGTTTCAAAGGAGGCCCGAGAAATTTTAGCTAAATATTTTTATGAGGTTTTTGGTGTTTTCTCACATTTTACGAAAGATAGAATGATTTTTGGCAGAGTTAAAGATAATGCTGAGTTGAATAAGGCATTATCGGAAATAAACAAGTTAGATGGTTTTAAATTAAAAAATATTTATCAAAATAAAAAAATTATTAAGAATAAGATATTCTAAAGCATTTCAGCTTCTCGTTCAGATTGAAGTTCTTCATCAAGATAAACTCGGCTTCCGGTGGTTCCAGTTTGACCTTTATATTTCCCAGAATAAGGCTTGTCAACAGGTTTGTCCAATTTAGAAAAAACCAATTGGCAAATTCTTCGGCCAGCATCAACCCGAATAGGAACTTGATTTGCGTTAAATAATTCAAGAGTAATCTGTCCTTCAAAACCGGGATCAATCCAACCGGCATTCTGAACAAACAAACCCATTCTACCAATTGAACTTCGCCCCTCAACAAAAGCAACTAAATCATTAGGAAGTTTAATCCGCTCACGAGTAGTAGCTAAGATAAAAGATTTAGGTGGAATTACAATAGAACCTGTTTCAAGTTTTCGATACTTAATCTCATCAGTCATTGAAATAACTTCTTTCATAAAATCATCTACAACTAAAAAATTTGAATCAAGAGTCAAATCAACAGAAGCAGGTTGAATCTGATTAGCCTCAATTGGATCAATAACTATTTTTCCAGAGTCAAGATATTCCTTAATCGTTCCATCAGATAAAGTCATATCTAAAATGTTCACAAAAACTATAAAAGAATTTATTTAACCAAAACAGCATTTACAATGTTGTCTTTTGAAGGTCTTGAAGTTACTCTTGCTTTACCTGCAGCAGTATCAATAATAGAACCTAGAGTCAAAACATTTTCTCGAACAAAGTGTCGGCTTGCAGGATTCTCCAAAACAGTTTTTATTTTAACTTTCTTAGTTTTCTTTCCATCATTAACATTTGCATAAACAGCACCAACTAATGAAGTAGTTTGGTTCCCACCACGAATCCGTCTAACCTTGGATTTAATTGTAGTAGCAACTCTTGCAAGAATTGGCTCACCTTTCATATCACGAGCTTTCTTTTTTCGATACATCTTACTATATCGTCCACCTGTTGCTTTTCTCAATGATCTTACATTGGATTGTGCCATAAACCTAACTATAGAAAAGGGTTTAAATACGTTTCCATTAATACCCCCTTATGGAAAGACCATTAGACGCATTAAGCGCACTTAAGGGAAAAGAAGTAAATGTCTTGCTTAAAGACGGAACAAATTTAACTGGAAAGCTTGAAGCTTTTGACATACACACAAATGTTGTATTAAGTAATGCAACCTCTGGATCTAAGAAACTGGATCAAATTTTCATCAGGGGAGATATGGTAACTTACATCAATTAGTTAATTTTTTAAACAAAACAAATAACTCAATATAATGGTAAAAGGAACACCATCCAAAGGTAAGCGTTCAGGAAAGAAGACACACGTAATTTGTAGACGATGTGGTGGACATACTTATCACGCTCAGCACAAAGAATGTGCATCTTGTGGATTTGGTAAAACTAAAACTATTCGAAGATATTCTTGGCAAAACAAGAGAGGATTTGGATTTTTGAAAGGTGTAAACCTAGCCAAACTTTCTCCAAAATCTTTACACGGAAGAGCATCAAGCGCAAAGAGAAAACACAACAAATAGAAGCACTTTTAAAGACAGCAAATTAGCCAAATTATGGAAACAGCAACGAATATTGCAGTATTAAGTGACATTCACGGACATATTCCTAATCTGGAACTAGCTATTGAAGATTTGTCAAATGAGAAGAATAACCTTGATGCTATAGTATTGACTGGAGATTATTCACCGAACCATATCGATAGTTTTGATAATTTAATAAGATTAAATTATCACACTCTTGTGAGCGTTGCTGAACTTGGTATTCCAACTTTATGTATTCCAGGAAGTCACGAGCCTCCAGTTTTCAATAAATTATCTACACTAGTTGCAGAAAAATACAATAATTTCAATGCATTACTTGAAACAAATAAAAAGCATATTTACGAATTAGAAGATATAGAACTTGAATTATATGCTGGTTCTGGAGTTCAAAGTGGAGATTCAAGACCTCACCTTTCAGGTTCATTTCCAACAAATTATGAGTTTGAAGAGTTAACTCAAGGTTCAAAACGAGTTTTGTTTACTCATGACCCTCCAAAAGGTGAGGTTGAACATGGAATCGACAGATCAGATTTTACCTTTGTTCCAGGTCTAGGACTAATTAGAAAACCCAGTAATTGTGGACATAAATCCATAAGATCAAAGATTTTTGATGAAGATATTCGAGTAAGCATAAATGGTCACATTCACGAAGCAGGTGGAAGAGCTGTTGATTTAAGAAATGATGAAACACTTCTTGAACAAAACTACAAACACGATAGATTAAATCTAAATGCTGGCGCAATACTGAACGGATTATACTCAGTAGTTGAAGTTTTCTCAGAACCAGAAGAAATTACTGGAGCAAAATTCAAAGTTCGAAAAGTTGCTTAAGGTTCAACCTCAAAATAAAGCTCTCCAATTTTTTGTTTCTCAAAGAATGCCTGAATTCGAGTATAAATTTTACCCCAATCTTTATCATCTAAATCTACAGTTCCATTGAAGAATATCTTCATCCTAACACTTCCCGAATTCTTAAAGCCTCTTCAAGCATTGGCAAATATTCTTCACTAACACTTTTTCTTAATCGAGTGTTTTCACCAACACCTGCAAGCATTGCGTCAACAGTTTGATCAGCCCAAACTCTCAAATCGCTTGGTATTTCAGAAACTGCTTGAATCACATCATCAAGCAAAACAACTTTTTCCTTTCTGGAACCACTCAAATATTCTCTTGCTGCATTTCTTCCTCCACGAACACAAATCTTTCTAATTGCGCTTGAAGAATATCCATCAGTCATTCCTGCCAAAGTAGAAAGTTCATCATTCTTCAATTTGGAATACAAATCAAAAGTAGATTTACGTGATTCAAAATCAGGAGAAGGAACAAAGATCTTTTCTTCAAGTCTTCCACTCCTAACAATTGCAGCATCAATTTCCCAAGGCAAGTTGCTTGCTGCAATAACCATGGCTTGAGTGCCATCCAACATATTCCATCCTTCAAGAAGTGAATTTACAACTTTTCTTGCAATTTGTCCTGAGTTTGATCGTTTTCCTGCAAGTCCTTCAATTTCATCAATAAAACCAATGCTTGGCTCATTATATTGTAAAGTTTCAAAGAATGCATTAATCAATCGAGAATTATCTCCAACATATTTATGTTCAAGATTAGCGCCGCCTGCAATGTAGAAGTTAACATCTTGTCCGCTCTTTGTTTGTGCTTCACCCGCAAGACTTTTTGCAATGAAAGTTTTTCCACATCCAGGAGGACCATAAAGCAAAACACTATTACTTTCAAGTCCCGCCAACTCACCCATAACCTCTGGATAAATTAAAGGCCAAATAACATTTTCAGTTAATTTAGTTTTTAGATCAGTCATACCTGCAACTCTAGAAAAATCACCTTCATGTCCTTCAGGAGCAAATTCAGAAGCATAATCAAAATCTGAAATATTTGATACGTTCTTAGTTTTTGAGCCAGAGTTATTTACTGAATTTGATCTTGACTCAAGTAT
>PVBE012641307.1_pt1 | contig 21373 bp, 19 predicted proteins | sample 1631181 | NCBI WGS metagenome assembly PVBE01 (sample SAMN08397723, study PRJNA350692) | Marine metagenome, whole genome shotgun sequencing project. | isolation source: water | place: Pacific Ocean | collected 2012-04 | reverse complement strand
TCTGGCCCCAAGCTTCAGACAAGGACTCCTCGACCGCGCCAGCGACCCAGCCCATGACGAGCGCGGCGACGACCATCTTGAAGATCATGCCTCCGCTCCCTGAGAGCGCCTTTGGGAGCCCGAGACGTCGGTGCCCGTGGAGGAGGAGCAGGAGGTGGAACCAGCTGCTGATCGCTGTTCCGAGGGCCAGACCCTCGATGTCCATCCCATATCCCTCCAAGAAGAGGACGTTCATCCCGGTGTTCAGGATCATCGACAAGATCGAGTACACCACGGGCGTCCGCTTGTCCCCCATGGAGATGTACACCCGAGTCGCCAGGAGAGCAGCCCCCCCTGGGAGCAACGCGAATGTCAGATACTTGAGCGCCGGCGTCGCCCGAGTGACCCCTTCTGCCCCGAACTCACCGTGTTCTAGGAGCACGGATATCTCAGGTCCTGCGAGGACGTAGAGGCCCACCGCGGCAGGTAAGAGCAGGAACACGGTCCCTCGCTGGGTCCTGTCGTGGAGGCCCCGAAGCTCACCAAGGTCGCCTTTTTGGCCCATCGCTAGGAGCGCAGGGAAGACCGCTGTGCTTGCGGAGATGGAGATCAGCGCCATCGGGAGCTGTTGGAGCCTGTTGGCGTAGTAATAGAGGGTCGGGCCACCGTCGGAGAGCATGCCCTCGGCCATCCACCCGTCGATCAAGACGTTGAGCTGGTACACCGCGGCCCCAACGGCCAAGGGGAAGGCGTCTCTCAGCACCTGCCTCGCCCGGGCCTTGCGGGCTGGGTTTGGGGAGCTCCGCTGAAAGAGGCCTGTGGCTCTCATGGCGGGGATCTGCAAGGCCATCTGAAAGAAGCCCGCTATTAGAACGCCCCAGCCCAGGGCTTGGACCATGGCCATGACCTCCTCTGGGGGTCGGCCGCCTCTCGATTCCCAGCCCCAGGTGAGCCCCACGGCGATCAGCGCACAGACCCACCCAACGTTGAAGACGACCGGTCCCCAGCTCGGCGCCGAATAGTGCCCGCGAACGTTCAGCGCTCCCGCTGCGAGGGCCGTCATGCAGATGAGGACGACATAGGGCATCAGGCGAACGACCAGCTCGCGGATGGCTTCAGGGTCTCCGCCTAGCCACGCGGCGCCTGTGATCGGCATGGTGTCCGGCAGAGACCAGGCGATGACCATCCCCGCGCCGCAGACCAGCAACAAGATGGCGAAGACCAACCGCATCGTCGTCTGAAAGAGGGCCGCCCCTTCGGCGAGGCCCTCTTTGGCGTCTGCCTTGGTGATGCCATCTTGGAGCGCCACTGAGAGAGCGCCCTCGCCGAGCAGCTTGCGGAACAGGTTCGGCACCCGCCACGCAGTGAGGAACGCGTCATAGATCCCGGAGTTGTGACCGAACAGGGTCGCCGAGAGGATCTCTCGGGCGAGCCCCACGATCCTCGAGAAGAGGGTCAAGACCGCGACAAAGAGCGTCCGTGAGCCCAGGTTCTGGTGTCTCAAGGCGACATCGCTGCCGGTCTCGGCGCCTGCCGATATTGCTCGGTCAGGCTGGGTCAGCTCAGCAACCCCATGACGATCCGCTGGACCGCCTTCCCATCGGCCCTGCCTTTGACCTTCGGCATCAAAGCCTTCATCACAGCGCCCATGTCTTTGGGCTCTGTCGCGCCGACCTCTGCGACCGCCGCCGTGACGAGCTCACGCAGCTCGTCCTCTCCCATCTCTTCAGGGAGATAGCCAGAGATGACCTCGAGCTCTGCGCGCTCGATGGCGGCGAGGTCCTCGCGACCAGCGTCCGTGTACTGCTCGAGGCTGTCTTGTCGGCTCTTCTTAGCCTTCGTGATCACGGACAAGGTGTCCTCGTCCTCTAGGTCACGACCCAGCTCGATCCGCTTGTTCTTCAGGTCGGACATGATGAGGCGGAGGGTGTCTCGCTTGAAGTTTTCCCGCGCGGTCATCGCCGCCTTCAGGTCTGCCTGAATGTCATCTATTAGCGCCATAGGTCTCGCTACTCCTCCTTCTCTTCAGGCTCTTCAGAGGTCTCTGTCTCTGTCACCTCTTCTCCTTCGGCGTCAGCGGGCTCTCCTTCGCCCTCTGTCTCTGGAGCTTGGGCGTCGTCGGCGGCAGACCGCGCAGCGTACTGCTCGAGGTCGCTCTCAGAGACGACCTCCAAGCCGACGAGCTTGTCCCCTGACTTGAGGTTGACGAGCTTCACGCCCTGGGTGTTTCGACCCATCACGCTGACGTCGCTGACAGGCGTCCTCACCAACATCCCGCCTTCGGAGATGTAGAGCGCGTCGTCACCTTCGTGACAGAGGACGCTCGAGATCACCCGGCCGTTGCGGCCCTTGGTCTGAACGCTGATGACTCCCTGGTTGCCGCGACCTTTCACGGGATAGTCGGCGATCGGGGTCCGCTTGCCGTGCCCCTTCTCGCACGCGACGAACAGGTAAGCCTCCGGATCTGCCACCGCCATTGCGACGACCTCGTCATCCCCGAGGAGCTTGATGCCCCGGACGCCGCGAGATGTTCGGCCCATCTGCCGGACCGTCTTCTCATCGAAGTGTGCCGCCTTTCCGTTGGCGCTGCACAAGATGATGGTGTCGCCCGGTTGGGTGATCCCGACGCTGACGACCTCGTCGCCTTCTTGCAGGTTGATCGCCCGGATGCCGTTCGAGCGGGGGCGAGAGTAGGCGTCGAGCGCCGTCTTCTTCACCACGCCGCTGCGGGTCGCGAAGAGGATCGACTCCTCCCCGCTGAAGTGGGTGACCCGCAAGACCTTCGAGACCTCTTCGCCATCCTCGAGGTTGACGAGGTTCGCGAGCGGTCGGCCCTTGGCCGTGCGCCCCGCCTCGGGGAGCTGGTAGACCTTGACCCAGTAGACCTTCCCCTTGTTGGAGAAGCACAAGAGGTAGTCGTGCGTGCCTGCCGCGAAGACCGTAGAGAGCACGTCGCCCTCCTTCGCCTCAGAGCCTTTGATCCCTCGGCCGCCTCTGGCTTGCGCGCGGTAGGTGTCGATGGGGACTCGCTTGATCCAGCCGTCACGGCTGACCGTGACCACCATCAGCTGCTCTGCGATGAGCTCCTCGATATCGAAGCTGCCGTCGATCTCCTCTTCGGAGATCTCGGTGCGGCGGTCGTCTCCGAACTTGGAGACCATCTCGTCGAGGTCCACGCGGATGATCTCTGCGACGCGCTCGTCGCGGGCGAGGATGTCCTCTAGGTTCAAGATCTCTTCAACGAGGGCAGCGTGCTCCGCGTCCAGCTTCTCGATCTCTAGGCCGGTCAGGCTGCCGAGGCGCATATCCACGATCGCTTGTGACTGGCGGTCGGAGAGGCTGAAGGCCTCGACCAAGCGCTTCTTGGCGTCGTCTCGATCTGAGCTCTCGCGGACGATCTTGACGATCTGGTCGATGTTTCCGACCGCGATGCGCAGTCCGTCAACGATGTGCTTTCGGTCCTCGGCTTTACGCAGCAAGAAGGCGGTCCGGCGCCGGATGACCTCGCGCCGGTGGTCGAGGTAGCCCTCTAGGAGGCCCTTCAGCGTGAAGGTCCGCGGCTGCCCTCCGTCGATCGCCAGGTTGATGATGCTGACGGTCTTTTGAAGGTCCGTGTACTGGAAGAGCTGGTTGAGGATGACCTCTGGGTCCTCGTTCTTCTTCAGCTCGACGACCAGGCGCATCCCTTGCCTGTCGGACTCGTCTCGGACGTCTGAGATGCCCGTGATGCGCCCGTCGCGCACGACGTCGACCATCTTCTCGATGATCGCGGTCTTGCGGACCTGGTAGGGGATCTCGGTGAAGATGATCGCCTCTTTGGTCTTCTTCTCCTCGATGTGGTGCCGCGCGCGCAGCGTGAGCTTTCCGCGGCCTGAGGAGTACGCCCTCGCGATCCCGGAGCGCCCCATGATGATCCCCCCCGTCGGGAAGTCCGGGCCTGGCACGATGGAGATGAGCTCGGAGAGCTCGATCTCAGGGTTGTCTAGGACCGCGAGCAGGGCGGTCGCGACCTCTCGGAGGTTGTGCGGCGGGAGGCTCGTCGCCATGCCGACCGCGATGCCGTCTGAGCCGTTGCACAAGAGGTTCGGGAAGCGCGACGGGAGGACCGTCGGCTGGGTGCGGCTCTCGTCGTAGTTGGGCTCGAACTCGACCGTGTCGCGGTCGAGGTCGGCCATGAGCTCGGTGGCGATCCCCGCCATCCGAGACTCCGTGTATCGCATCGCCGCCGGCGGGTCGCCGTCGATCGACCCGAAGTTGCCTTGGCCGTCGATGAGCGGGTAGCGGAGCGAGAAGTCCTGCGCCATCCGCACGAGGGTCGGATAGATGACCGCCTCGCCGTGGGGGTGGTAGTTGCCCGAGGTGTCGCCCGCGACCTTCGCGCACTTCCTGTACTTGGCGCGCGGGCCAAGGTTTAGGTCGTTCATCGCAACGAGGATCCGGCGCTGAGACGGCTTCAAGCCATCCCTGACGTCCGGGAGGGCGCGGCTGTGGATGACGCTGAGGGCGTAGGTGAGGTAGGACTCCTTCATCTCGCGCTCGATCGAGCGCGGAGAGATTCGTTCCTCGATGGTGTCGTTCGGTGTGTCGCTCATGCTCTGTCTGCCTCAGTTTCTTTCAGCTTCGTCTCAGTGGAGAGGTCTCGTTCACTACGGGGCGCAGCGCACGGCTCGGGGCGCGACCTCTGGTCGGGCCACTCGTGCGAAGCTGGTGTGCGCACCCCGTGTTCGCAGTACCAGCGCGTGAACGCGCTGGTCGGGACGCTCTCGAAAATTTGTGCGTCAACCTCGACGCCTTCCGGGCGGTCGCCCCAGACGCGGTCGGGGTCCCCAGCCGGCGCGGCGGAGCCGCTCCCGCTCGGGTGGCAGGCGTCTGTCGTCGCCAAGAGCTCCAACGGGATCTCCTCTTGGAGGCAGAGCTCCATCACGCTCGAGACGCCAAGTTGTGCTGTGGTGCGAAGCTCGCCGACGGACTCCGTCGCGACCCACACGCGGTCGGCCTCACGCGCGGCCTCCCAAAGACCTGCGTCCAGCACGAGGCGCGCGCGCAAGCCGGCGCTGGCGACGTCCCTCGTCATCCCCCGGCCCGACAGCCCTGGGCGACCCTCGGCGACGAGGACCTCCGGGGAGAGCCCGGCGCGGTAGACCGCTCGTGCGCACTCGACGAGCTCTGGAGACCACCCGATCATGAGGATCGTCTCGCCTGGCTGGAGCTCGCGCAGGACGTGCGGTGCGAGGGCGCGCGGAGGGATCACGCGAGGGGCGTCACACAGGGGCGTGAGGAGCTCGGTCGGGCCACGCAGCGAGCCGTCAGCCTCAAGCCACAGGCCCATCTCCTCTGCGAGCGGGCTGCGCGGACCGCTGAGGTCCTCTCGCTCCTTGGCCCAAGCCATGGTCCCGCGCACTTGATCGATCCATGTGGCGAGGACTCCTCGCCAGCCGTGCGCCTCTTCGAGCGCGCAGAGGGCCTCTTCTATGGCTGCTGCTGCCTCTCCTTGGCTCCAAGCAAGCTCCTGGGCGAAGACCCACTCTTGGGCCCGCTGTGACACTTCACAGACGAGCTCGGCGGCGGGCGTCGCGGTGTCTCTGATGCACTCCTGGAGGTGCTGAGCGAGCGTTCCTAGGGCGACGCCCTCACCTCCGTCGAGGGTCTGAGGTCCGGCTTGATCGGAGTTGAAGGTGTAAGTGACGCGAGACGTCATAGGGAGAGGCTGAGGTCGCCTGACGGAGGGCGCAGTCTGTACGGGAGGCGCATCTCTGATGCGCCCTGGACCCTGCGAGCCGCCCATTATCACCCCTATGAGCGAGGGTTTCCACTCCAGCCGCCCCTATAAAAGATGTCAGGCAGGCGCGCGGGTCGCCGGCTCAAGCGATAGGGATCCTAGGTGCTCTACAGCCCCCGAGACGCTCGCCCCGCCGCGTGAGTCCCGCTCGATCTTCAGTTTGCCCCCTGAGAGCGCGATGGTGATCGGAAACGGGAGCCCGAGCGCCTCGTGGAGGACGTGAGCGGCTGCCGCCGCGCCCGTGCCGCAGGCCTCGGTCTCGCCGACCCCCCTCTCGAAGACGCGCAAGCTCCACGCGCCGTCATGTTCAGCGAGGTATCCCACGTTGACTCCCCCGCTAAAGAGGGGGTGTTCCTGGAGCATGGCCCCGCGCTCCTTGAGGCCTGCGCCCTCGAGGTCTTCCACGAGGAAGACGCAGTGTGGGTTGCCGGCGTCTCCTCGCCAGGCCGCCTGCTCTGGGCCGACGAGCGCGAGCTCCTCCGCTAGGGGCTCGACCCGGACCACGCCGAGGTCTGCTGTCAGGAGCTCTGCGCCGCCCTCTCGCGCCTCTCCGCGGACAGCGCGCGGCCCCCTCTCTGTGTGGATGACGACCTCCTCCGCGCCCGCCTCCAGGAGGAGGAGCCATCCAGCGCAGCGCAGCCCGTTGCCACACGCGGCGGCGAGGGAGCCGTCAGAGTTCCAGATCGTGAGCCGCGTCTCATCCTCTCGCTTTTGTAGGACGAGGAGCCCGTCCGCGGGCTCGCCGACTCTCCCCGCGGCCGCCTCGCACCAAGCCCGCGCCTCTGCTCCCGACGGGACGACGCCCTCGCGCGCATCCACCAAGACGAAGAGGTTCCCCGCCCCGCTGACGAGCTCTGCCGTCCTCAAGCTCCGCCCCCGACGCGCTGCATGTTCTTGAAGTGGATCTTGGCGACCTCGGAGAGCCGATCTGCGCCGAAGGACCGCAAGAACTCCCGCGCCGCCTCGTCCGCCGGCGGACCTGCGCCCTTACGGAGCTTCACCCCCCACTCGCTCGAGAGCTCGTCCATCCCGACGAGGAACGCCTCGCGAGCGATGATGCTCGCGGCGGCTACACAGAGCTCCTCCTCACCCTTCGTCCGCTGCAACAGCGAGATCTCCAGGTCGTCGAGGCGCGTCTCCATCAGCTCTTCGCGCGCGAACTTGTCGATGATGACGTGATCCCCTGACTGCGTGACAGAGCGGAGCGCCTCTGCGTGCATGTCACCGAGGAGCTCGTTCAGGTTTCCGGAGGCGCGCCAGCGCGGGTTGTACTCAGCTGGATCGAGCCGGACGACGCAGTGCTCAAGCCGCTCCCTCAGGTAGGCGCCGAGGGCCAACGCCTTCTTGTCGTCCAGCGCCTTTGAGTCCATCACTCCTGCGCCTAGGAGCTCCGCTGCGTCTTCGGGGGTCATGCGCGCAGCGCAGACCACAAGCGGCCCGAGGAAGTCACCCTTGCCGCACTCGTCGCTCCCGACGGTGACGGTGTCAGGCGCGACAGGCTGCGGCGCAGGGGCGCTCTTCTTCGCCTTGGCCTTGGCCTTCACGGCGGCGGCCTCCGGGGCGTAGCGCTCGGCGAACATCCCTGGGTCTGCGCCTTGCACCACCAGCTTCCCTGAGGTGTAGAGCGTGACGACGACGCCGTCACCCTTGGCGCTGAAGCGAGCGTGGGGCACGCTCCTAAACTCGAACTGCGCAGGGTCGATGCGCCCTTCGATCAGGGCGGCGTGCTCGGGGCGCACCTTGTAGACGAGGGTCTCTTGGGCCACGTGAGGATTGTAGCCACGCGAGGCGCGTGACCTCCCCGGTCATCTCTCCTGCGTCTCGCCTCTGCCGCTCTCGTTCACTCGCCGTAGCGGAGCTCCACGCAGCTCACCGCCCCCTCTGCTTTGGGCGAGGTGACGAGGAACAGCCGGTCGTACTCCTCCTCCCCGAGGACGGGGCCGCCGCGACCCTCGCTCACGCCCTCAAGCTCTCCACCGAGCGCGAGGACGAGGCCAGGGGTGGTGTTCGAGTGCCCCGAGACGACCGCCACGGAGCCCGCAGGGAGGCCCTTGAGCTCTCCTGAGAAGCCTGAGAGATCTCGGGGGTTGTACTCCTCCACCTCGAGCTTGAGTTGGGTCGCTAGAGGCTCCACGGTCGCCTGTGTGCGCCGATAAGCCGTCGAATAGATGTGGGTCACCCCCGCGTGCGATAGGAGCTTCGCGAGGGCTGCGGCGCGCTGAGAGCCTTCCTCAGTGAGTCCTGGGTCGCGGGGGTCGTCGGCGCCTTTCTCCGCGTGCCTCACGGCGAAGACGGTGACCGGGCGTCGGGGAGCTTGTTCGTCTTTGGTCGGCGCGTCTTGTCGCTGCCAAGCGAGCGCTGTCGCGCAGAGCGCGAGCGCGGCGGCGAGCCGGAGTGATTGCTTGATCTTCATGCCACCCACCATAGCTCCAATGTGGTGAGGATCTTGTCGGGGTGGGGCGTTCGCTACAATCCGCGCCATGGCAGACCCTCTGGAGCACGCGACCGGCGTCACGCGCGCCTCGCTCGACCCCGAGCGCGCCACTCCGGTCGAGACCCCGTGGGGCAAGTACGCCTTGCACCTCGTCGGAGATGAGGTGGTCTGTGTTCAGGCGTTCTGTCCGCACATGGAGGGCCCGCTCTTCGAGGGCTCCCGCTCGGGGAGCCAGCTCGTCTGCCCTTGGCACGCTTGGATCTACGACCTCTCCACATGTGAGAGGGTCGACTCGGGAGAGGGCGGGAGAGACTGTCTCGCGCGCCTCTCCGTCGTCGACCGCGGGGAGGAGGGGTTGGTGCTTCGGGTTTCGGAAGCCGAGGGGGAGTGACCCCTCGGGTTCGTCGGCATCAAGGTGTCCAGATCCGGCTCACACCGTTGGTGAGGTTCCAGCTGGAGCCGCACACGGAGTAGGGCCCGGGGGTGTGGTAGTAGCACTGGTAGTAGGTCGTCTCTCCAGCGGTGTGCATGAACCCGCCACCGCCCGGGGGAGTCACGAGATCCACAGTGGTCTCCGCTCCGCCTGAAGGTCCGGCCTGAACAAACTGCAGCCCGCGGTAAGGTCCGCCGACACATAGGAGGCCGTCAACAAAGGGCATGGAGCCCCCGGGCAAGGTCGTGGCACCCTCAAAGAAGAGGGCCCATCCGTTAACGGGGAGATTGTCTGCGGCGAGGCCAGCGTCGTTCGCTGCGATGCTGCACGAACCCATGGGGTAGAGGACTGAGCCATTGCCTGTACCGTTTGCGCAGCCACCGGAAGATGAGTTGTTGCCGCAGGGGCAGCTCGCGATGCTCCCGTCGCCGAAGCAGAACATGGAGTCACAGGTGTTGACCACGGGGAAGTCGAGCTCGAGGTCGTCCATCATCACGTGCTCGCTATATGCGACGTAGGTGAACTCGACCCGGCGAACAGTCGTCGGAGTAAAGCTCCATCCAAACCACTGCCAGTCGCAGGAGTTGTGGATCGTGATGGAGTCGGTGGTGACTAGGTTGTTCGCAGCGTCGAGGAAGCGCACGTCGACGACGGCCGGCCCGCCGGGCTGGTTCGATCCGAAGTAACCTCCGAACTTCGCAGGCGCAGCGTTGAACTCGATGGCCATTGAACCGCCGATGTCCCCCATAAACCTGGAGCCCGTGCGGGGAGTCATGGTGCAGCCGTACCCCCAAGACGCTGCCTGCAGCGCGTGCGCGGTGTAGTACTCAGCGTTCCCCTGGAAGACAGGATTCGCTGCGAAGCCCTGAGCCACAGGCCCGACCACATCAAAGCCCTCTTGGAGCTGGCCTGTGAAGGGGCCTGAGGGGGTGACCTGGGCAGATGCGCCTGCGACCAAGAGCAGCGAGGCGCTGAGTGCGCTTGCGACCTTTCGGAGGCTGCGGTTAAAGGAGGTGTTCGCGGTGGTGCCGTTTTGGTTGGTGTGTCTCATGGCTCGATGCTTTGTTTGGTTCTTCGATGGGTTGGGCGAATCGCACGCCCTCACACCTCTTCCTGACCTTCCGAGCTCCCACGCGGACGATAAACTTGGGCGGGTTTATAAACCCTTGCCAGTAAACGGCTTACAGCTTCGTTTTGGCGCCCTTGGCGAGCTGGCTAGCTCAGCGCTTGAGCGCGATCGCGATCGCTTCAGCGAGGTCCTCATCGCTGCAGGGCTTGAGGATTGAGGCCTCTCCTTCTGCGATGTTGCCCCGCTCTATGAGCACCTCGGTTGGCAGCGCCGACATGAAGAGGTGCTGCATCTTGGGGTAGCGTGTGCCGATCTCGCCGACCAGCTCGCCGCCGCTCATCCCGGGCATGAGGATGTCTGTCAGGACCAGGTTGATCTCCTGGGCTCGCTCTTCGCACAGGCTCAAAGCCTCAGCGCCACACGTCGCGAGGAGCACCTCATAGCCAAGCTCGCGGAGGAGGTGGCCGAGCCCCGCGCGCACGAGCCGGTCATCTTCGACGACCAAGATCGTTTTGCCCGGCGGGCCCTGACGCTCTGCTCTCTTCGGCGCCTCCCTAGGGGTTATTTCAACATCTGTCGTCGGCAGGTGGAGCTTGATGTTGGTCCCTTTGCCTGGCGCTGAGGTGAGGTGGATGTGCCCGCCGCAGTGTCGCACGAGTCCGTAGACGGTAGAGAGCCCCAAGCCCGTCCCTTCCGTCGGCGCCTTCGTGGTGAAGAAGGGGTCAAACGCTTTCGCTTGCACCTCCTCTGTCATCCCGCAGCCGTTGTCGGTGATCTCCAGCTTCACATATGTCCTTGGGTCCCCGCCGCCTCCTCCAAGCCCTATCTCCTCGCAGCTCTCGACGGCCGTCTCTACCCGCAGATGGCCGCGCTCTCCCAGGGCGTCGCGGCCGTTGATCGCCAGGTTCATGAGGATCTGTTCCACCTGCCCTGGGTCGATCAAGACCCTCGCGCTGGGGGCCTGCAGGTCGATGTGCAGGTCAAAGTTCTCGGTGAGCAAACGCGCGAGCATGTCCTTGAGGCGCGTGATGACCTCGTCGATGAGGACCGGCTCTGGAGAGAGGTCTTTGCGCCGGCTGAAGTTGAGGAGCTGTCGAGTGAGCACCGCGCCGCGCTCTGCGGCTCCGTGCACCTCTATGACTTGGGCTTTGATCTCATCGGTGTTTTCGGAAGATCGTGCGATCCGACAGCACCCGATCACCCCCATGAGGAGGTTGTTGAAGTCATGGGCGATGCCGCCTGCGAGCTGGCCGATAGCCTCAAGCTTCTGTCCCTGTCTGATCTCTGCCTCGAGGCGTCGCCGGTCGGTGAGGTCTCGCAAGATCGCGGTGAACCTGCGACCTCCGTCACCCCACTCGCTGACGCCGAGCTCGAGAGGCACCTCCTCCCCGTCTTTCCGTAAGCCAACGACCTCACGGCCGACGCCGATGATCTTCTTCTCCCCCGTCTTGAGGTAGCGCTTGACGTATGCGTCGTGCTCCTCAGAGAAGGGCGATGGCATGAGCACAGAGATGTTGGCTCTGTCGAGCTCGCCGTGCGAGTACCCGAAGATCTCCTCCGCTGCGGGGTTGATGCTCGTTATCACGCCCCACTCGTCAGAGGTGATCACTCCGTCGATCGCCGTGTTGAGGACCGCGCGCATCTCCTCCTCGCTCTCGCGGAGCTCTTGCTCTGTAGACATGCGCAGCCTGACGCCGGCGGCGGTGATCCAGATCGCGAGGCCCGCGAGGGCGGTGTTGATCCAAACATGAACCCCGAGGCTCTCTGCCTCCGGGTGGAGCTCTGCTCCTACCGCCGCCAAGGCCGTGCAGAGGCCTGCGAGCATGAGCGGGTCGGAGCGGCGCGTAGACCACATGGAAGCCACGACCACGGGGACATAGAGGATCGCGTGCGCGACCCCTGTCGGGCTTGAGAAGCCCGTCACAAACACCAGCAGGGCCGCTACGATCGCGACGAGGAGCACCTTCTGCCTCGAATGTCTCATGAGCATCATGGGTACAGAGATGTTACTCCGTTCTCGTCCCGGCGTTACTCTTCGCCCACTCTCCGTGCTGATGCGCCGGACTCCTCGCTCATCGGGTAGCCCGTTGCTGGCGCCATGTTTATTATCTCCCCTCATGTCCTCCCCCCTCTGCGAGCTCGCCCTCGAGCGATTGCCCATCCCGGTGCTCCTTCTCGATAGCGGGGACTGTGTCGTGCTCGCGAACGCGGCCGCGAGAGCCGCCTTCGGGGACCCGGCTGTAGGCACCCCCTTAATGGAGACCGCCCCATCGTTGAGCTCTGAAGAGCTCCCCGGGGGCGCTGGTCGCGTCGCGTTTCAGCTGGACGCATCCGCAGAGAAGCTCGCCTCGCTATCACAGGCAGCCGAGACCTCGAACACCATCGCCCATGAGGTGATGAACGCTCACGCCTCTGTGAGCCTCGCCCTTCGCGCCGTCGCCCGAGCGCTCGGTGAAGACGAGGTCGCGGTCCTAGAAGATCTCGCTGAGCGCCTCTCTGGCGTAGAGCGGTTGATCCGCACCGCCCTGTCGAGCGCCCCGCGCCAGGACTCATGATGCTCGTCTAGAGCCCGCCTCGTTCGTGGTCATTCCCCCTCCGAGCTGAGACAGCCATACCGGGACCAGTACCAATAGGTCACTCCCCCGATAAAAGTCCAAGGGACCAAGAGCAGAACAAGTGTCGCTTGTTGAATGCCGCGGGCCACGCCCGCGGTCTCGGGGCTCTCCCCTAAGCGCGGTCAGCAGCTCTGCGCCCACGAGGGGCTCGCCAGCAGCAGGAGGCTGAAGATGATCAGCGCGACGCTGGAGTAGGACCACTTCATCTGGTTTCCGAGGGCGACGGCGGGAGAAGCTCCCAGCCTTCGCCGGCATCTTTCTCGTAGCCCGGGTTCATGTGTGCTCCGTCCGGAACTAACAAGACCACAAGGAAGGCGGTCATCACGAGGACGCCGATCAAGACGCTGTATATGAGCCCCTTCTTCTCGCGTCCGAGGTGCATAAAGAACATCGCGATGATGGCGGCCTTAAGCGTCATGCCCAACGCGAGGATCGCCTTGCTCCCGATGAACACCATCGCGACGGTGATGACGAGCAAGATGAACCAGGCGGTCCAATAAGGGCGATACGCCGATGTGGTTGTTTTTGACACGTTGGTTCTTAGAGGAGGTAGAAGCAGCCAAAGATGAACACCCACACGAGATCGACGAAGTGCCAATAGAGCCCCGCCACTTCGACCTTGTCGGCGTCCATGCGCACGGGTGTCGTGTGAAGATAGGTGACCAAGAGAATGACCACCCCGATCAGGACGTGGAGTCCGTGGAAGCCGGTCATCATGAAGAAGTAGGCGGAGAAGGCAGGCGCTCCCCAGGGGTTCTCCGTGAGCCGGGCCCCTGCGCCGATGAAGTGGCTCCACTCGATCGCTTGCAAGGCGAGGAAGCCCGCGCCTATCAAGACCGTGAACAAGAGATACTTCCTCGCTTGAGCGTGGTCCTCAAGCTTCGCCGCCTTCACCGCGCAAGCCATCGTGGCAGAGCTCGTGAGCAGGGTGAACGTCATCACCGTGATGAAGTTCATGTTGAAGGCCTCCGCTTGCACAGGCCACCCGCTCTCGCTCGCTAGGCGTGAGAACATGTAGCTCGCGAGATAGCCGGAGAAGAGGAGCGCGTCCGTGACGATGAAGAACCACATCATCAGCTTCTGCCAGCTGGTCTCGAAGATCGGAGGTTCCATGTCCGCCGGTGTTTCGGTCAACTCTATTGTCTGGGATCCCATGTCAGGTGGTTAAGAGGAACAGGGTGTAGAGCCAAACCAGGCCCATGAAGTGCCAGTAGCCCGCTATGTGCTTCAGGTCGCCCTTGCGTCGCGACGTCAGCACGAGGCCGACGAGCCCTCCGAGGAGGTGAAGCCCATGTGCAGCAGACAGCATGAAATAGAACGCTCCGTGTGGCGTGGACCGGAGATAGACCCCTTCGCTGGCGAGCTCTCTCCATGAGAGCGCCTGCCCAGCCAGGAAGAGGAGGCCGAGTCCGAGCCCAAGGTTCAGCAGTTGTTGAGATCCTTGCCGCCTCGCCAGCTCGAGGGTGACGCTGCTAGCGATCAAGGCTCCCGTCGCCCACCACCCCCACACCGGGAGGGAGACTGGCACCCAGTCCTCCGCCGGTCTTCGGATGAGGTAGGCCGCCGTGAATCCGGCAAAGAGCATCGCTACCACCGCTAGGAAGGAGACGAACATGACGTCCCCTGCGGCAGGTCTCGGCGCATTGATCGCCTGCTGCTTCACTGAGAAGCCCCCTGGGGAGTGAAGTCTTCTCCGTACTCTCTGCCCGGGTCGTACTCATAAGGTCCCCGCTCAACGAGGGGCAGGGTGCCCGCCCAGTTTCCGTGTGGCGCGGGAGACGGGGAGGTCCACTCCAGCGTCGTCGCCAACCAGGGGTTAGAGCCCGCTACCTCACCTTTGAAGAGGCTGTGGGCGAAGTTGGCGAGGAAGATCACCTGAGAGCCCGCGGTGATAATGGTCAGGTAGGTGATGGTGAGCGCGAGGACCTTACCGTCGCCTCCAAAGTCGTAGATCGAGTGGTCGTAATAGCGACGCAGCAAGCCCGACATGCCCTGGAAGTGCATCAACACGAACACGCCCACGATGGGAAGGTAGGTGGTCCAAAAGTGCAGGTTGGCGAGCCTCCTGTTCATCTTTCGGCCGAACATCTTCGGGAACCAGTGGTAGACCCCCCCGAAGATCGAGAGCGTCGTCACCACCCCGATCATCAGGTGGAAGTGCCCGACCACGAAGAAGGTCTCGTGGAAGTAGATGTCGGAGATCGACGTCGCAAGGAACAGCCCGCCGAAGCCTCCGGCGCCGATGACGGCGACCGTACCAAGCGCCCACAGCATGGGCGCCTCGAAGCTGATGCGGCTGCGCCACAAGCTCGCCACTAAGTTCATGCCGAGCACCGCGAATGGCGCCGTGATGAGGACGGTGGCGATGGAGAAGTACTCCCCGATGTACGGGTTCATCCCCGTGACATACATGTGGTGCCCCCAGACGATCATGCTCAAGAAGCCGACGATCACGAGCGACCACACCGAGGTGCGGTAACCAAAGATCGACCGCCTCGCGAACGTCGCGATGATGTCGAAGGTGATGCCGATCCCCGGCAAGACCAAGACGTACACCTCTGGATGGCCTAAGAACCAGAAGAGGTGCTGGAACAGCAGCGGGGTCCCGCCGTCGTGCGGCGTGACCTCATTTCCGAAGACGAGCCCTCCGGGCAAGAAGAAACTCGTGCCCGCGTGGCGATCGAGCAGGAGCATGATCGCGGCGGCGGTCAGGGGCGGGAAAGCCAAGACGCCGAGGACCGCTGAGGTCAGGTACGTCCAGACCGTCAGAGGCAGGCGCATCAAGGACATCCCTGCAGCGCGACAATTGAGGATCGTCACGATGTAGTTCAGGCCGCCCATCGTGAACGAGACGATGAAGAGCGCCATGGCCAGCAGCCAGAGCGTCTGGCCTAAGCCTGACCCTGGGACCGCCTCAGGGAGCGCGGAGAGCGGTGGGTACGCGGTCCAGCCTGCGGCTGCTGCGCCGCCTTCGACCAGGAACGAGACGAGCATCAACAGGCACGCCGGGACGATCGTCCAATAAGACAGCATGTTGAGGAACGGGTAGGCCATGTCCCTCGCGCCGATCATCAGCGGGATGAGGAAGTTGCCGAAGCCGCTGACCAAAGCGAGCGAGACGACAAAGAAGACCATGATGGTCCCGTGCATCGTCACCCAGCTCAGGTAGGCCTCCGGGGAGACCAGCGGAGCGGCGCCCTCGGCGCCCCACGCGTTCTCTGGCCACGTGAGCTGGGCGCGGATCATGACGGAGAGCCCGCCGCCCACGAGGCACATCGCCATGGCGGTGAAGATGTACTGCAGCCCGATCACCTTGTGATCTTGGCTGAATACGTACTTTTGGATGAAGCCCTTGGGCTCGTGTTGCTCTGCTATAGCCATGGTTCTTGCTTGCTGAGCCACTGCTCAAAGTCCTCCTCGCTCTCGACCAAGATCGTTCCTTGCATTCGGTAGTGGCCGAGCCCACAGAGCTCTGCGCACGCCAACTCGAAGGGTCCTGTCACCTCCGGTGTGAACTGCGTGAAGGCTGTGAAGCCCGGCACGGTGTCTTGCTTAACCCTCATCAAAGGGACGGTGAAGGAGTGCAAGACGTCGAGCGACCGGAGGCGGACGACCGTCATGCGGTCCACCGGCACGTGCACCATTCCCCGAACGACGATGTCGTCCTTGGCGGCGGGGTCTTCTTTGACGAGCCCGACCGGGTTGCGCAAGTCGTGCACCTTGGCGTGGTCCACTTCACCAAAGACCCCGTCTGGCCCGGGATACCTCACCAGCCACTCAAACTGCTTGCCGACGACCTCGACCTCATTGAAGCCCTCCTCGGGCTCCCCATAGATCTGCGTAAAGACGGGGAGGCCCATCGCCAGCACCCCCACCTCTGAGATGGCGCACATCAAGATGACCGGTACGATCGCCCACGCCGCCTCGGCTTTTGCGCTCACCTTAGAGTTGGGCTGGGCCTCACCCCGCCCATAGCGCATGACGAATTTGCCTAAGACGTAGCAACCGGACAGGAAGAGGATGCCGGTCGTTACCAGCAGATAGTTGATCACCCGATCAATGCCGTGCCCATGCGCTGAGTTCGCCTCGGGGAGCCACCCCAGGCTGAACCCTATACCCATCGCCAAGCCGAACCCCCAGAAGAGGAGGCCGAACCACGGCGTGCGCGGCGGGTTGCCCGCCTTCAAGACCGTCCACCATCAACAAAGGTGAACTCGATAGGCTCGGGTTCAACGCCCTCTGTGATCGTAATGTCTTTCTTTTGTAGGCCGTAGACCTCGTGTCGTGCCGCGATCTGATATGAGCCTGGAGGGAGCGCGCCGAGGTCGAATGAGCCGTCCTCGCTAGTGATGCCGAAGAAGGAGTGCTCGACGACGCCGATGTTTGTGTTCATCCAGCCATGGATATCGCACTTCATCGTCACAAAGACCTCCGCCCGCTCGAACTTCTTCGTGAGCGCAGGAGCCTCTGCCGCCTGGGTCTTGTTGAACCCCGTGTTCCGCTTCGCGTAGCAGTGCACGTTGTGTGTGCACAGGTCCTCGTTGACGATCGACACGGCCTGCCCCACCTGGACTCCGATCACGTGGGGCTCGTATACGCACCCCTTCTGTGAGATCGTCGCGCTCTCTGTCGGGACCGGGAAATCCCAGCCCTCTAGTCCTTTGCGGACATAAACGAAGACGTTTGCGAGCGCTCCGTTTTCGTCGAGGATCACGGACTCATCTGTCAGCACGTCGCTTTGCATGTCCGCGCAGGTCGGGTCGCTGCCCATGTCTAGCTTGCGCCTCTTGGGGGGATCACCTTTAAAAACGGTGAACCCCCAAGCCTTTCCGACCCCTGCGGCGGGATCCCACGCTTTACTCTCTCTCTCGGAGACCAGCTCTGGCCCCGATTCTGTAGCAGTGGCAGTCGGCCCCCCCGCGGCTCCTTGCGACTTGCTGGGTTCTCCAGAGCCGCAGGCACCGAGTGTCGTGATGAAAAGAAGAGGGAAGATGTGTGCGAGACGCATTCGAGTTCTCCTGGGGGACCGGCTGCCGATTTCTGACTTCTCGCTGCGGGCAAATCACAAGAAACCACCTCGTCGCAAGTGAACACCTACAGCCCTGATACTTTCGCCTGTTCCTCTCTCCCCGTTTATGGGCCCTAGTACGTAGTCCTGTCCGGCATTGTTCGGAGGCCCCCCCTTTTCCTAGCTCTCCCTGGGTGCGCTATGTCACCCACTGCTCACCTGACATACACTCAACAAAGGATGATGAACAGCAAGATGGATTCACCGATCCGCGTCTACCTCGTAGATGACCAGGCCCTCGTCCGGGCCGCGATCAAGGAGCTCCTCTCTCAAGATTCCCGTTTTGAGGTTATCGGAGACCAGGGAAACCCGCGCGTGGCGCTGCAGGAGATCCCCGAACTCCACCCAGACGTCGTCCTTTTGGACATCTCTATGCCCGAGCTCTCCGGACTCGACGCGATCTCAGGCATCCGAAAGGGCTGTAAGCACGCCAAGATCGTCATGCTCACCCACCACGAGGGGCAGACCTTTGTCGAGCAGGCCCTGAAAGCTGGCGCGGACGGATACCTCTCAAAGAGCTCAGACCCTGAAGAGTTGGTGCTCGCCCTCGTGGCTGTTGAGCGTGGCGACCCGTATGTCTCCCCGAGGACGTCTGCGAGCCTGGTCGGTCAATTTCGAGGTGCTGGCAACGCGCCCACTCACTCGACGAACCTCAGCGCCCTCACGCCGCGCGAGAGAGAGGTGTTCCAGCTCCTCGCGGTCGGGTACAGCAACAAAGAGATCGCCAACAAGCTCAGCGTGAGCCTCGGAACAGCGAAGAAGCACCGCGAGAACCTGCAGGCAAAGCTCGACTGTCACTCTGCTGCCGAGCTGGCGCGGCTGGCAATTCGTGAAGGGCTCCTGGACGCCTGAGAGGCCGGCCCTCAGGGATTAATGCCGCACGATCTCGTAGATGCGGCACCCGCTCTCGTTGAACACGCAACGGAAGCGCTCTTTGTCCGCCTCGGCCCAGATCGCCTCTTGGCCATATCCCCCGTGCCCTCGCACCAAGAGCTCCTCCTTGTGTAGCCACGTCGGGTAGGTGTAGCAGGCCAGATAATCAGCGCCGAACGCGTCGAGGTTGGCGTTCCAGAGCTTGAGGTCTGCGCCCGTCCTGTAGTAGGCGATGCCGTTGCGGTCACCGCGCCGCTCGCCCCGATGAGCCTTCGCTTCTCGCACTTGCTCCACGAAGCGCCTCCCCCATGGCGCGTTGACCGGCACGTACGCGACCGTGTGCTTGGGCGTGACCCCTTGGAGGGGCAGGCTGCTCGTGGTCCCACACACCGCCACGCGCGCGGCCGCTCGCTCCTCTAGGTATAGACCCGGAGCCCAAAGTTCGCGAACACCCTCTGCACAGTGATCACGGGCTGGATCAGAGGTCACGCGACTTATGCCTGCGGCCAACAAGCACAGCGCGGGGACCGCGACCCGCAGCGCCTTTCGCGTCTTGTCTGCGAAGCGCGCCCCGCCCTGCCCCACCGCCAGCAAGAGCCCCGAGGTGGCGCTCGCCAGCCCGAGGAGAACTGGACCTGACCACTCAACCTGGAGTTGGCCGGGGGGCAGCAGTGAACCCATCCTGGTTGATCGCGAGAACTGGACCGCTGCGGCGGCGAGGATCAAGAGGGGCACGCCCTTTCGGAGGCGCGGGCTCTCAAGCGCCGGCAAAAGCGCGAGCACAGAGACGGCCAGCACCGGCAGCGCGAAGCGCGTGTAGGCGAAGGGGACGAGGTGCTCGAGAAGCAAGAGCTGAAGCGTCGCGGCGGAGACCGCGAGCAAGGCGGCCTGGGAGCCGCGCGCGCGTGGGTGCAGCGAAGCCCAGATCACCCCTAGCGCATAGGGCGCGAGGGTGAAGAGCGCCCAGGCCCGTTCGCCGCGGTGATCGAACAGGCCCCAGGCCTTCGCCGCGTCGCCAGGCGGGAGGTCGCTGCGATCGTAGGCTCCGTCAAACAGCTCGACCCCAAAGACCTCTGTGAGCAGCGGGAAGAAGGGGTTCCCAGACAAGGCGTAGTTGCGCAGGTACCACCAACCTCCGCACGCCGCGACAAGGGCCGCTCCAGAGCAAAAGCCGACGAGGACGCCCCTATCCCACCGGCGTGGACGGCTACGCCACAACAATAGCGCCCCCAACGGGGCCAACACGAACACAAGGCTAGGGACCGCTTGCACCTTAGTCCCGAGCAGCAGGCCTGCCGCGCCCATGAGCTCTAACCACGCCGCGCGCCCGGGCTCCTCTCTCAAGGCGAAGAGCGCGTCTAGCGTGACCATAAACAAGAAGGCGAACGGCAGGTCCACGTGTCCGCCGGACAAGTTGATCTGGACCGCTGGAGTGAGCGCGACGGCCGCAGCCATCACGACCCCTGCGCGGGTCGAGGCGCCCAGGCGGCGCGCCAAGTCGAAGGTCACCAACAAGAGCCCAAAGAGGAACGGTGCTTGAGCGTTGGTGAGGTGGAAGACCTCGCCGATGGGGAGGTACAGCGCCGTGTACCACAGCTCTGTCGTCTTGGGGAACCACGCGGGGCCGTGGTTGCCAAAGAAGATGTCGCGCGTCACGAGCGTCCCAGATTGTGCCCACTCCACCGGATAGGTGAAGTGGTAGACGAGGTCATCCCAGCGATGCGGTGGCCCCAGGAGCGCCCACGCGATGGTCATGCAGGAGATGGTGGCGGCGGCCAGCACGAGGGCGGCGACGGCCGGGTCTCTGCGCGCTCGACCCGCGAGCTCTGCGATGCTTGGCCGTCCATCCGCGCCGAGCTCTGCGGGAGGGTTGAGCGTCCATGCGAGCGCGGCCGCCAAGGTCATTGGTATGAGCGTGAGCGCTTGGAGCAACCCGAAGAGCGCGGTCGTCATCACGATGAAGGCGTAGGCGTACAGCCCGGCCCTGAGGAGCGCTCGAGGGCGCGGCCCTCCGCGGCTCCGCGCGACCCTCGCCCCTGCTCGCCAAGCCGCCGCGAGCCAGAACACAAGCAGGGCGCCGCCCACCAGCGCGCGCGTTGACGTGCCCGGCTCGAGCTCTCCCAGAGCGGCCGCCGCCGCTAAGGCGAGGGCAGCCGGCAAGCTGCGGCGCAGCGGAGTTTGGTTGGACGCGTCCATCGCTCTTGATCACATCGGCTCTAGAAGCCCGCTCGCGCACGCCAAGACCCCCAAGGAGAGCAGGCGCACCCCTTGTTCTATGAGTTCTGGGCTCCTCGCTGATCCATAAGCCCCCGCCCGGACTAGAATGAGCCCGCTTCCCGGTCTTCCACCAGACCTGCCAAGAGAACGCTAGTGTCCAAGATCCTCGACTCCATCCTCGACGCTGTCGGCAGCACGCCGATGGTCCGCCTGAACAAGATCGGGCGCGACACCGGCTGTGAGCTCCTCGCCAAGTGTGAGTATCTGAACCCCGGCGGGTCTGTGAAGGACCGCATCGGCCGGCGCATGGTGCTCGAGGCCGCGAAGGCCGGCCGCATCTCCCCAGGCGACACCCTCATTGAGCCGACGAGCGGGAACACCGGCATCGGTATGGCGATGGCGGCGGCGACCCTCGGTTACCGCATGGTCATCACCATGCCTGAGAAGATGAGCCGCGAGAAGCAGGTCGTCCTCGAGGCCCTCGGTGCTGAGATCGTGCGCACGCCGACCGAGGCCGCGTGGGATGCGCCCGAGAGTCACATCGGCGTCGCAAACCAACTGAAAGAGATCCTGCCCAACGCGCACATCCTCGATCAGTACTCGAACCCCGACAACCCGGACGCGCACGCGGAGGGGACCGGGCGCGAGATCCTCGAGCAAACAGACGGTGAGCTCGACTACATGGTGATGACCGCCGGCACCGGCGGGACGCTCACGGGCATCGCCCGCGTCCTCAAAGAGGCCAACCCGAACATCAAGGTCGTCGGCGTCGACCCGGTCGGCTCGATCCTCGCGGGGCCAGCAGAGGTCGGCTCCTACAAGGTGGAGGGCATCGGCTACGACTTCATCCCCGACGTCTTGGACCGCGACCTCGTCGACGAGTGGTTCAAGAGTGAGGACGGCCAC
>PVBE010207645.1_pt1 | contig 21375 bp, 11 predicted proteins | sample 1631181 | NCBI WGS metagenome assembly PVBE01 (sample SAMN08397723, study PRJNA350692) | Marine metagenome, whole genome shotgun sequencing project. | isolation source: water | place: Pacific Ocean | collected 2012-04 | reverse complement strand
TTCACCTCGTCAAACTCTCGCTGCAACGCAGCGATACCGGGCGGCTGGATCGACCTTACCCGGAAAGGCTTCCAGTTGCTTGCTATGGCATAAAGTTCCTTTTCGATAATGGCTCAGAGCCTGGTTAACTGACCCCACGGGACAAGGATCGACGTGAGAATCAAAACATGAAGCGAGCAATTCATCGCATTTACTCCGACGCATGCAGTCGTTTGGCTCACCAGAGCCAGGCTGCATTTTCGGAAACACAGGTTTGCTTTCATCGGTGCACTTCCAGAAGTTGTTCCATTGCGTCCATCAGGACGGTCTCGACTTTTGGCGCAACATTGCTGGCGCGAGGGCTGGTTTCGTATCCGCCTTCGCTGTAGGCGACATTCGTGCCAATGTAAGAGGGCCCATAATCGCCATAGGCGGCCATCGCTACCTCCAGATCTTTACGCATGGATTTGGCCGCCAACTGGTATTCCACGAACAACTCGCCGGGCATGTGCAGGACGCGAGTCTGGCCGACACGCAGGCATCCAATGTCAATCTCATGTCCGGCTTTGCAGCGGAGCACCCAGGCCAGTTCACTAGCGCCGGGAATGACTTCTCCCCGAGGCCTGGAGGAAGCCAACGTCTCTCGCAACTCCTCTTCCTTCAAATGATGAGCAGGCGGTAGCTTGACCGGCACGCTGGTCCAGTCGACATCCCCAGCAGTAGCTTCCTGTTTTGTCGTCGCCGTCCATGCGTGTTTCATAGCTTCCGCCAAACGCAGGGCGAGCGTCATTCGGTTTTCTTTGTTCCCGTCGTTGTATTTGCCGGCTCCAATGTTTCCGCCAGCTCCATTGAAGTGCACGTGCAGGGCGGATGGCACGGCCTGCCCCCGAATGAACCGGGCAATTCCGGGGAAGTCAGGACTGGGCACACCCGTGCGATAGTAACTCTGCGGGTGGCACGCGTAGTAGCTGAGCACGGCTACAGGCTGCTCGCCATTCCAGAATGACAGCAGCGACACTTCCGGATCGATGACTCCTTCAGGTTCGGCGCGAATCTTGGGATCCCGCGCGGTAGTGTAGCGCACAGCGCGAACTCTTCCATCGGGTCCCATAATGCGGCGGTTGGACGCCACTTTCTCGACGTTCGCCACTCCCCAGCCGTAATGTGTTACGGGTTGCGCTTTGCCCAGTGAGGACCGCACGGCTTCTGCCGCTCGTTGGATGACAAGCCGATGAAGTGTGCCTTCGTAACGCCCGAAGTTGAGCAGCCCGGCCTCGCGAATGAGCCGTTCGGCCAGAAAGTCACAACCAGGGGCATCGTGTTGATGCAGCGTATGTACGGCCACTCGGTCGCGTGTTGTACCTGCGGCCGCAGCCAGAGCTTCACGGAAGGCGTCGTGTCCTTCATTGCCAATGCCAATCCAATCGACCGCGCACAGAACGATGGGCTTATCCGTGCCGAGCAGCACAATGCCACGACAACGTAGCGTCATCTCGTCAACTCGTTTGACTCGATCATAGGCCAGCGCCGCGCCAACCGGGGGTGTCGCGTCGACATCAAATACGGCTACCTGGAGTGTTCCCTCGGCACGAACCGCTCCCCACGTAACCAAAGTCAGCAAGGTGGTCAGAATCAGCGTTCTCATGCGTGTTTCCTTCGTTCCTATCTGATTCATAAGTCTCACTTCACAAAGCGAAGCGAATACAAATCGGCATTCACCATCCTGATGCGCAGGCGGATAGGCTGCTCGTTGAGTCCTGAGAGTGAGCCGCCGCGCCATACCACGGTGTGCCGCAGTTGGTTGCCGAACAGCGTTTCTGAGTCGTAGAGAGTGAAGCCCTCAATCGGTGCCCCATCTGCTTTACAGAGTTCGAACCGAATCCAGCCGGTAGCGTCCGTGGCGTAGTTAACTTCCATCGAATCGCCAGTGATTCGGAGGGGCCGCGTCAGTGCTTCGCCCACTTTGCCGGCTGACTGCAGGGAGACGAAGCCGTCCTTGCGGATCACGCCGCGCCTCAGTCGCATGCCGGGATGGCGGTAGTGCTCGGTCCAGTAGATCGATAGCTCTTCCGGCCCAGTCTCGATCAGGCCCCAGGCCGGGTAGTTGTTCCGGTCGGTCCAGACTTCGGGTTCGGTCGAGGGGCGGATGAAGGCGTTGCTCCAGCGCTGAAAGTGCAACCCGTCACGGCTGCTGATGAGAATCGCGTCACTGACTCCGGGAGGTTCACGGCCTTCCACTTTTATGCGACCTGGGACGAAGCGAGCGGGGAAGCCGATGTAGAGATGCGGGGCTCGGCTGTATTGCTGGATACCGTTGGTGTAGAGATGCTCGAGTCGCTTATCGGAGTATTCCAGAAACACGGGATCGGACCACGTTCGGAAATCTTTGCTGGTACACGTCATGATGTCGCGCACGCCGTTGCGGCCCTTGCGGTGGAAGTCGACGTAGCATTCCCGCAACGGATCCCAGAAGGCGAGGTTCTGCGAATCGAAGGCGCCGTTGGTGATGGCTGGGTGGTCGAGCAGCTCGCGCCAGTGAATCCCGTCGGGTGACGTGAAGACTCCAAGCCCCCGGCCGTGGTGAGAATAGCCAACGGCTTTGAATCGCTCAGCGGCGACAGCATCTGGATTGCTGTCCAAAAACGGTGTGAAGTTGTGAGCCCCGACGCCTTTCCAGACGATGTTGTTTTCCTTCGAGCCCTCATACTCGAAGAGTCCTGCGTTGACCCGTTTAAAATGAATCCCATCGCGGCTTTCCGCGAGACAACAAACCTGCCCGTCGCTGCCGGGAGCGACCTGGCCGCGGTAGTACATCAGCACGCGCTCGCCGTCGCGCACCGAGGCGAAGTAGGCGGAGGTCTGGCCTTCCCAGGGTTGATCCAGCTTCAGAACAACTTCGCGTGGATCGGGATGGTGCAGGCGCCGCTCGATACCGCCGCTCATTCCATCGATGAGAAAGTCATCCACGAAGGGTTCGCGACGCTGACCAATATCGTAAGGCGGCTTGTCTCCGGCTTCGGCTCGGGTCAGGCCCGGCGCGCCTGGTTCATCGCCTCCGGTCACCGTCAATTCCGCATCGTCGGCCTCGAACACGCCGACGTCGCCCACGTAGGAGTAAATCGCGACGGCAACTTCCCAAGCCGATTCCGGCGCGGTCTGCTGAACGACCACTCTCTGCCAGTCTGTAGGTGATCCCTTCGTTCGCTCGTAACGATGCTCAATGCGGCGACCGTTGAGATCGTAGAAGTTCAGATAGACACCCGGCCGACAGGAATCAGACGTGCGAAGCCATGCCGAGGCCCTGTAGTTTCCGCCGGGACGGGCAGGAATCCTGCGACACTCCAGCATCTGTCCTTTGTCGGTGCTGTCATCTGAGAAACACACGATGGCTTCGCCTGTTCGTCCGCCATCGGTGATGCGCTCAACCCGGATGCCCTCCCGCGTCTTCCAATCGTCGGCGACAAAGCCCTCGGCTTCAGCCTGTTCGAAGGAGGGATTGGGAACAAGATTCGAGTCATCCGCCGCCGCAGTGTTGCAAGCCAGCAACAGAAGTGCTGTCACAGGGGTCAGGAGTTTGCGATTCATGCCGGTGGGCCTTTCGTCCTTATCACTTTGTGCGACGACATTTGGTCGCTCGCGTCTACTCCGAAGGTAGAAGCCGTTGTTGCCTGAGAAACTCTTTCATCTGTATCAGTGCGCGATCGTGCTCGGCGCGGTCGAAGATGATGTAACCGTGTCGACCGCCGGGGTGCGTGATGAGTGTGCTTGCGTTGCCCTCGGCGATGGACAGATCGTGGAATGTTTTTGCGCCGACATAGGGAGTGACCGCGTCTGCTGTTCCGTGGCAGATCAATGCTGGTGGCAGGATTCCACGAACATTGTGTACGGGCGATAGCTCACGCCAGCGGTCGCCGATCTTCGCTTGGCCGTAGCCATCAATGGACGTGTCGATCACCGGATACATCAGGATGAGCGCATCCGGGCGAGCAGAGACGTCAGCGGGATCGCTGTCTTCATTCACTCGATCGAACAAGGCGGTCGAGACTGCCAAGTGCCCGCCGGCGGAACCTCCCATCGCCACGATTTTCGTGGGATCAACGCCCAGGGCGTCGGCGTTCTTCCGGATCCAGCGCACGGCACTGCGAGCGTCTCGAACACAGTCAAAGACCGTTGTTCCGTCTCTATCGCTTTTCAGCCGGTACTCAAGACTAATGCCCACCATGCCGTGTTCGGCAAAGTGCGCAGCGAAAGGATAGAAGACCTTGGCATTTCCGCCAGTCCATCCACCACCGTGGATGGCCAAGAATACTGGGCGACGATCCGTTGGCTGATGCCCTTCGGGTTCGAAGATGTGCAAATGCAGCTTGCGATTCCTCACCGCTTTATAGACGACTTGGCGAGTGGGTTTGACTTTCTTCGCAATCGGCGTCAGCACCGAAATCAGTGGACCTTCCGGAGCGGCGATCATGTCGACCGCAATCGTGCGATCGGTAACGCCCGTCCCGCGAACCATCGCTTTCGACGCGGCGGGCGGTCGTTTCGGATCGTAGTAGTGTGGTCGGATGTCGTTTAGCCGGGAGCTGACATCTCCATCGGCCACGTAGTACGTCGCTTTGGCAAGATGTCTCAGATTCGAGCGAGTGGGCTTGAGCTGTCGAATCAGTTGTTGAAAGACCGAATGCACCTGTGCCGTCCCATCGCCGGAGTCATCGGCGATCAGACCGGCAGCATAAACTCGACGATTGCCATGTATCCGAGCCACGCGGCTGAACACTGGAGACGCTTTCATACCGGGCGGTGTGTAGTAGCTGACGGTCTCAGACGTCTTCGTCGGTGGCGCCGCGGCGACGAGCTCAATCTCGATCGGTCGCGAACCACCGCCTCGGATCCACTCGACGTGAGAAACTGCCGGTATGGAGACGTCGCCAATGAACGCTTCGATCTCCCGGTCGACGATTTCGACTTTCGACATCGGTTCCAGGAAACACTTGATCTGAACGATGTCAGCACTACCGAGCTTCAGACCTTTCAGTGTTTCAAGAAGTCCCTGAAGCGTGGCCTTTGTCGCGGCTGCCAGATCAGCACCCTGCTGGGCCTGTCCCGAAACGTATACCACATCCCCCTGCGGCAGAACGCTGACGCGCGCCTTGCCTGAATGTGGTTCTCCGCCATCGCCCGTGCCGAATCGATGGGTGACCTTTCCACCATCTTCCGCCTGTCTCGCGATAAACACAGCATCAACCGCGAACTTCCGTCCGCGCGGCAGTGCCGTCGCGACGGTGCAGACCGCAGGTCTCTCATCAGCCGGGCACCAGTCTGTAAGAAACGTCATCGCCGCTTTCGCGGTTTCGTCATCGGCAACATAGAGGTTCAGTTTGACAAGATCGTCCTTCGACGACTCGACATCCCCGAGAGCGCCGGACAGGCGGTCGAAGACGTCCCGGATCTCCTGTTCGAGCGAATCGGTGCTGCGATCTCCGGCAATCAATTGAGCCGAGTGTGCAAGAGCCGCGTTGTCAACGAGAACGGCCGAGCGGATGAAGTTGTCGCCGTGTCTCCGGATGACGGGCGCAGGTGGCGACGACCATTTCACCTTTGCCACCCAGACGCGATTGTCTGCCCCGCGGGCGACAAGCGGTTTGGGATCGTGGTAATTCGGACCGGGCCCCTGCATCCATTCGGCGGCGGTCACCCACGTTTCGTTCTCGCTGATTTCCGTGACACCAAAGTTGCCAAGCCTCGCTCCTTTCTCCGGCACCAGAATCTGTTCGGTCGAGCGGATGATGTGCAGTTTCTCGGGATCGACCTTCGCGATGAACAACGGGGCGCGATGGCGAAAGACATGATTGTTGTTCGCGCCTTTTCGCGTGTAGACAAGCCACAGCCCATGCCGAGGGTGGCTGACCCAGTGCTGCTGAGTGTTGTAATTCCCAAGGTCAGAGCCGTCATCGAAGGTCCACTTCTTCGGCGGTGAGAACTTCAGCAAATCCCCACCTTCACTGACCGAGACGTACCCGTGGTCGTCATTGCGCATCGTCAAGAAGTAGCGGCCGCGGAATTCCGCCAGAGACGGTTCATACAGCCCGCGTTTCACCGGTACGGTCAGTTCGCTGCCATGTTCGCTGCAGCGAAGCGTCGTGCCATCGAACTCACATCGCATAACCGTCGTCGCGTATTGAGTCTTCCCGATCTCCTTAAAGTAGATGGGGAGCAGGATGTCTCCGTTTGCGAGATCGACCCGCTGAACACTCCCCGCACCTGCATTTCTGAACTTCGCCTCGTCAGGCATTTCAATGGTTCGCCACGGCGACCAGCCTACGTTGTCCGGATCGTAGACAGCGTAGGCGGTCGCTCTCGGTCGCACGCGGCGTACCCGGTTCTTGTCGTAGACGACGGTGTGGCCGGTGCCCAGCAGCTTTCTCGTCTTCGAGTGCCACTTCGGCGAGAAATCGCACACCGTGATTTCAAGGTCCTTGTGGCCATCGAACTCGAAGGAAACCCTTGCAAAGGATCTGTGCTCGACGGGCCGCGTCCATGTCTTGCCACCGTCCGAGGTGCGCATCTCGTTGAGCGCGAAGAAGACATCGGAGCCGGAGAGTTGAAGTTTCTGCAGGGTCATTACGACCGTAGGGTTCGATCGCCCTATCGCCGGCATGGCACCGGCTCTTGCATGGACCCAACAGAAATCACCGTCAAATCCCTGCGTGGCAACGGTCTGCTCAATCGTAAATGGCGGGCTGGTTTGCTGAGTCTCTGCGTGAACAGCGACGGAAAAAAGGCAGCCAAGGCCGAATGTGAAAACTCTATTCATGATGGCGCGCTCGAGGCAATTCGTGGCCAGTGATCGATATTCCAGTCCACTGATGTTATCGTTTTCTTTAATGCCAAGGTAACCGATGGAACACGCATGGTGGCACCTAAGGATTGTGGTAACGATGAATTTGAAATTGCTGAACTGGGGGATGGTCGTTTGAGGACGGGATTGCATAATCAGTCAGTCGCACACGTCTGGCACGCCGCTGTGCACTCTGTCACAACATTCTACACTTTTCAGCGCGAGTTCTCGCGCTGCATGGGCGGCAGATACTTTGCCGCTCGGATAGCGTGTTGTACTGTATCGGAAAACGAAGTGCCCAGTGACCAGTAGGGAGAGGATAGTGACTGATGACGAGAGTAGATCCAGTGCGGTCTCGCCACAGCGGCTTCTCCCTCCAAGGTGTCATTCAAGTCATGCCTGGACGGCGGTTCATGCTGCGTCGGCCATCCACTGCTTTAAAGTCTCGCTCAAATAGACGATTTCGCGCACAAAGGCCTTGGTGGCTTCGTTCCAATGCTCGATCGCCCAAGGGCCTCGAAATCCGGCATCCCACCCGATGTCAAAGCACCGTCGAATGTCGTACTTCGCGTGCCGCCTCTGTTCGTCCAAGTCAAAGACTTTGAAATCGCACGTAACCGCGCCGGGAAACGTTTTGGCCAGCCCTTCGTAGCGGACGTCGTCCATCCAGTTGCCGGTGTCGGGAGCCGTTGCGGCGTTATTTCCAATTGCTTTGACAACTTCTGAAACCGCATTGGGACGGGAGCCCAGCCAGCCGCTGTTCTCCACGACTACTTGCAATCCATGCTGCTGGGCATGCTTGGCGAGTTCGCGATGTGCGACAGCACTGTCTGGGTTGGTGTTCAGTGTCTTCGGCACGCTGAAACGAATCCACCGAGCTCCCAGGATCTTCGCTGTTTGGATCAGCTGCCGGGCGTGTTCCATCGCCTTGCGCCGTTCTTGTTCATCCTTGCTGTACAGATCACCGAATTTGTGATTTACCTTCAAGTTTGTGAAATAGCAGCCTGCATCCCGAGCAGTCTCGCGTACGTCGCGGAGATAATCCGTGTCGTACGACACCAGCCAGCGCGTGTTCAGATCGATCAGCTTCATCCCAAGCTCATCGCGGACAAACTTGGGCAACGTCATGAGCGTGAGAATGCCTTGTTCCCGCTGGTGGTTTAATCCGCCCGTTGTGATTCCGATCACACCGGCGAGCGATCTCGGCTGTGTGTCGGCGCGCGCAGCGTTTTCACCCCGAGCGCCAGCAACCACAGTCGTCGCTGCCGTGACGGCAGCCGCGCGCAAAAAGTCGCGCCGCGTCGAAGCGAAAGAGGGAGAGGAAAACATGCCATCATTCATTTCAAAATCTCTCCTTTGCCTTCTCTCTGTCTCCTTGTCATCCGCTCGTCATTCGATTGTATAATGAGCCACATAGAGAAGCGATAGAACTGACCCGGTGTAGTGGCCCACCGACTTTCGTCGTGTACGCGCGTACACATAATTCGCAGGGGGGTGGACGCCTGAGGCGTTGCTCGAAACAGTTTGGTCTTCGGCAATTCGCAGCAAGAGGACCCGCTCTGAAGAACTACCGAAAGTCGGTGGGCCACTATAGCTGGTCTCCACAGTCGGTGCTTTGTACGGATCATTTGTCAAGCTGTTCAGTATGTTTGAGACACACGCAGCTTTACAAACGCGGCAACGGGCCGCCTCACAAAGAGTAGATTAGCCATGCTTCGCGGGTGGATTTCTGTCTGTGCCGAGACGGATTGTGTCCTTTTGGCATTCATTGTTGAAACTGGAGCGTCGGTCCGATGGGCGTTCGATAGCGCGAGTAGAAGTTGCTCAGGTCTTCGAAGGCTGGGAGCCCCATGGCACTGTGAACATCCTCGTTTCGCACCAGCATGCTGCGACGGACGACGACGTCCGGATGGGCTAGCGGCGAAAGACCGTCGAAGCTGACCGGACCGTGAAAACGATCGCCGTCGGCAACCTCTGTCGACATCAGAAGAATGTAAGTGACGTTCGGCTGAAGGCGAACGGGCTTGTCCAGACCGATGTAGCGAAATGAGTCGTGCAACTCGCCGGCGTCCGTTGGCGACACCTGACATCGGGCGATCTCAATTGGTCCGCCTGATTCGATGCGGAGAAGCCTCAGGACGTGATCCGCGGCAATCTGGCGTTTCTTATTTTGGACCGGCTGTGTGGAAGGCTGGTCGCGCCCGTGCTCAGTCGGAACCGAGCGGGCGGTGCGAACCGAAGTCTCTTTGTCATGGTCGTCGAACATACCAAGATGAGTGACCAGCTTTTCACCGCTCCCGATTCGAAGGTGGAATTCAAACCCGATTTCTCCAGTGACGTCGTTTCGCAGGTTATGCCAGCCTGGGTGTACAACCAATTGTGGACCGGGTGGCAGATTCATTTCCCTGGCGTGACCACGGTTGTGAATCTCCAGGAGAGTCGCCGCGAGTTGGCGGGCGGATGCACTGGGATCACCGTTCGAGCTGCCCGCCTCTTCGAACAGATTCTCTGTCAGGTCATACATGGCTGTTGGCACAGCGGCGCCGCGCGAACCTTGTGCGGACCACGGCGCCCAGGGCATGGCCAGACCGCCATCGACGATCAGCTTATGCGAGCCCTGCCGGATTGCTAGGGCGTCGTTCAGGTACGGAGGCCCCAGGTGGCAGAAGAAGACGCGCGGGCGTCTGTCTGGTGTTTCGGGGGTCCCCTTCCAGTACGCGAATACGTCGTGACTGTCCTGCGCTTCGTCGGGTGCGAGTGAGTGTCCGACAACGCGAGCGAGCGTCGCATAGAGATCGGTCAACGTCACAATCGAACGATTCAGTTTGCCGCCCTCTAGAACTGCGGGCCATGAAACGATAAACGGAACGCGGACCCCGCCTTCCCAAAGCTTCGCCTTCTTGCCACGCAAACCGCCGCTCTCCTGATTGCGCCCGAGGTTATCTCCAACATTCGGGCCGTTGTCGCTGGTGAAGATGACGAGCGTGTTTTCAATCAACTTATGACCGCGCCAGCGAAGATCGTCGGTAGTCCTGAGCTTCTCAAGCAGCTTGCCAAGAACGACATCGTTCTCCAGGACCATGTCCTCTCGATCACCCGCCGCTGCGTTGTCGGTGTAGCGGCTCTTGCCTTTGACGGATGTTCCGCCGATCTCATCGGGAACGGCATAGTCTCCGCTCGGATTCCGTTGAAAGTGATTTGCGTTTGGCACGTAGTAAAGAAGAAACGGTTCGGCAGTCTTCGTTGACTGACGATCAATAAACGACTCCGCTTCACGCAAGTAAAGCGGACCGAGGTTTCTCAGGTCCCAATCGGGTGCGGCAAGGATGCGTCCCTCACGGTTCTTCATGCCGATCAACTTCATACGACTGCGGTCCGTGAAGGTGAAGTGGTCGTCGCGAATCAGGACACGCGGCTCAGTATCGAGCGGGTCTTCCGTGTTTCCTGGCACGCCGAAGTATTCGTCGAATCCGTGATGAGTTGGGCCGTCGAGCAGTGGCTTCGTGAAGTCCACATCGTGAAAGTAGAAATCGTCGGCCGGTTTACCCTCACCGTCGTCGAATGACATGCCGACGTGGTACTTCCCGATTCCGGCGGTGCGATAACCGTTCGCCTGCAGCATTTCGGGCAGCGTCGTCAGCGCCCGCTGAATCATGGGTGTATTCGGGCCGTGAGGCAGCCATCCCTGAGACTTCAGATACGACCGATGAGAAAATCGTCCAGTCAACAGCGAATAGCGAGTGGAGCTGCACATCGATGCTGGCGCGTAACCGTCCGTAAATAGCATCGCTGACTGGGCAAACCGTTCGAGGTTGGGAGTCCGCAATGTCCTTTCGATTGGTGGTGCTTGGGGACTGAGGCGTACGCCGAGATAGGCACTTGTGTCTCCAAGTCCCATGTCGTCAGCCATCATGATGATGATGTTCGGCTTTGAGGGGCGTTCGGCTCCTTTCACCGGCTCAGAGTTACATAAAAGCAACGAACACATCACGGCAAAGGTGCTCACGATGGACCAGACGCGTGAATCAACTGAGAAGAAGATCATAAAACTGGTCGCTCCCTAACTAGCGGCTGCTGACGATGACGTTTGTATATTCCGTTTCCACATTGCTGAAGAACAGCCCCTGAAACTGCCCCGGCTCCAGCTCCGGTAGAGTTAGCTCGACCTGATACTCGTGATCGGGCTTGAGATCGGAGACATCTGCATAGAATCCAAGAAACGTGTTGTGTCCCCGGTCGTGCTGTAGTCGTCCAGGAGTGATTGAACTGTACGCTTTCTTGACCACGACAGGCTTGCCGTCAATCTTCATCGTCACGTCCATCGTCCACAGCGGTTCCGCGATCTGGACGTAAAGCAACAAACGCTCGGGCGCGAGCCACGTGCAGTCATAGTCCGAATCGGACCACGGAATTGGCCATTGCTTCTTGCGTTCCTCCAGCTGTCGAAAGATGCGCTGCGGCACTTTGAAACTCAGGCCGACTCTGGACTCAGTGGAAACAGGATTGTATTGGCCGACTTGTTGAGCATGAGCAAACTGATCGCCGTCGAAACGGACTCGCAATGTGACAACATTGTCGCGTTGGCCGAACGTCGCGTCATGGCCGTTCACCGTTACGCCGGAGATCTTGTCGTCGGTCGGCGTCAGGACGTTTACGACAAACTCCCTACCAACTTCCCCTTGAACGTTCTTCAGCGACAAAGTGCCATTGCTCAGCGAGACGTCTCCTCTCACGCCGAGCAACATTGGCTCGGATAACTTCGACGGTAAAGGAACCAGTTCCAGAACGAGCGAGGTCGTGCCGTCCATCGGTAGCTTGACGCGGTCGCCCCGACGAAATGCTCCTGACTCAGGTGAACCGATCAGCTTTCCTTCTTTCGGATACAACTGCCTGAGAACAAACTGACCTTCTTCACGAAGTCCGATGGCCTCGTCGAGCGTAAACTCGGTCGTCAGTTGGCGGTGATTCGGGTTGAACAGGAACAAGAATCCCCGATCTCCTTCGATTGCGGCTGTTCCATCAATATGACCCACCGCGGGCGGTCCAATGATCGTTCGCATGTTCTTAAGGATCGACGCATTCTCGTCCGTCCAGTCGAACCAGCGATTGATGAATTCCTTGTCTTCCTCGGGGAAATGTTCAAATTCTGCCTCGTCTCTGGCAGGGATCATGTCGACGCAGTGCGCAAACGGCGCCGTCGCGATCGACGAAAACAGTGAAAACTTCCACCCCAGGTAATCCCAGTCGCGAACGTTGAAGTGATCGAGACGCAGCTCGCCGGTCCCATCTTTGCGTGCCGTCTGATGGGTGACGAATCCCGGCAAGATTTCGACGGGACAGAATTGCGTGTTCCGGAACCAATAAGCTGTGAATCGTTGATGCGTTGCGGAAGACCGATCAAAATGGAGGTCGGGAAATGGATCAAAACTCTCCGGTTGTTCGTCACCTGCTGTGGGATGGGGATACGATCCAGCTAACCAACCCCACGGCCCCGTTTTGTGGTAGCTTTGCCGCCCGTCAATCACGATGTCCGGCGCTTCTTTGCGCAGCGTCTCAAGGACACGTCGCCAGCCGTACCACTGAGCGTAATAGCTTTGCCCAGGCATGGTGAGCGATGTGTAATCGAAGGAATAGCCGCTGACCCCTGTGCGTTCTTTAAACACGAGTAGTTTCTCAATCAACCAGTCCTGAAACTTGCGGTAGCCAAGGTTCGCAGCGAGATTCTCAGGCTTGCTCGAGTGTCTTGGCGTCAGCCATGTTCCGTCCTGCTCGAACGGAAGCGACGGGTAGACGTACGCCATTAGCTTCACGTTCTTACTGGCAGCATAGTCAATAAGCTCACGTGTCTTCTTCGGAAGCGGATCCGATTTCGGATCCCACTCACCGCGACGAATCTTTGGCCCCATGTTCAGCCAGAGCAAGTACTCCCAATTCCACGCATCGGCTGATTCTTCCCGCAAAGCGAGTGTGGAGTTAGCACAAGTGTAGAACACGTGGCCGATCCCCAGTTCAGCTGACCTATCGATGATTCGCTTCCACTCAGCTTCGTCTTGCGGCTTGGAGACGTCGATCTGATAATCGTTTTCACACCAAGGGACGTGAATGCGAACGCTCTGTTCTGGATTGTATTGAAGGAAAGCACGGACGCAGTCGATATAGGCGTCCACTTCCACCACCTCCATTCCATCGGGGTCATGGCCAGTCTGGTACGCAGGTTTCAGACTCCACTCCGGATGCGAATCGAGATAGGCCGGGGTGCGGTGTCCGCTCAGCTTGTAAGTGCCGATGCAACCGCGATCGCTGGCAAACCTTCCGTACTCGGACTTCCAGGACATGCGAGGCTCGTAACTGAGCGAGAAGAGACTTGCCTTGTTTTCCCACTGCAGAAATGGATTCTGTACCAGTACGAAAGCACCCCATGATTCTTTGAATCGCAAGAATGCACCAAAGTCCAACACTCGTCCCTCCTTTCTCAACTGCTCTTTCGCGGTCTGGATCACATGGACGTCGTCGATTTTCGTACTCACCCGGCCATTGAACACAGCGACGCGATCCACTCGAAACTCGCTGCCGGGGACATCGCGAACAAAGATCTGCTTGCTCACAAAGTGCCAATCGGGCTGAAGTTCATAAACAACTTCAATCGCAAAGCGGCCATAGGCATAGAGATAAGAAATGTGCTGCTTCTCAGCGACAACATTCTTCGGCGTCAGTTTTCTGCTCTCTATGCTGAGGCCATCAATTCCAAGTGACCATCCATCCTCCGAGAAAATCAGTTCCTGATTGAGTTTGACATCACGAATGGCAACGAGGCCCGTGTCGTTGAAACTCGCGACGCACTTTGCGTTGCTTAGAGTTGTCGCCGATGTCTGTGACGCGGCCAATCCGCTGACGATGGTTGAGAATAGTATCAGTAGAATGTGTTTGGCAGAGGTTCGATAAATGTTGAATTGCATGAATGTTCCTTCGAGACGAGGCATGTGGTGGATATAATCGCCGCTATTTAGCCCAGGTCGTCCTTGTGTCCACTCTGCTTCAGGTAAGAGAGCCGTTGAGCTTCATACAGCGGGAGCATCTTCTCAACCGCTTTGAGTTCAACGATGACGCGCGACTCCACGAGGAGGTCAATTCGATACCCAACATGTCTCTCCGTGTCCTCTGTGGTTCGACCGAGTGCTCTGTCATTCTTCAAACGCGACCTGGACTTCGAGGATTCCAACGCAGGCATCTTCCTTAGGCGTCATCCGCACACGGATCGCGTCGCACCGGATCGGTGCTGCAGGGTGAACGACGTTATACCGATTCGCCCTCGTGTCGTAGCGGTCGGTGGTATACAGTTCGAACGGTTTCCACTGACCATTCTGCTCAACTTCAATTGACCACTCAGCCGGAAACTTCACGTCGAGTCGATCCTGCATCCAGTAGACGCCTACGCTTCTCAGACTCTTGGTAGCGTGGAAGCGGGCTTCGACCCACTGCGGCTTGTCCTTCTGTGGACGGCTTGTCCAGCGAGGCACTTTCTTGCCGCTGGAAAATCGCGGTTCCTTGCCGTCACCGATCGCAGTAACCGTGTCGTCGGCAAACGTGTGCGACGATGTCACTTTCGAGAACACACTTTCCTTCGGCAACAGATGAGGATCAAACACGGCCAGATCGGGATCTCGTGGGAACCAGACGTTCATCGAACTTACGCCGCGGTTGTTCCATGCATAGTACGGCGTAAGAACCAGTGGCGAGTTCACGACAGACCTGTCCGCGGTAACCGCTTGCGCGCCCATTCGCACTTGTAGGAACGAGCCGGCGTCGATCGTTTTTGTCGAAACTCTTGCGTCTGTGACTTCCGGATCTTCTGCGAAGAAGAACCGCTGCGTCGCGCCACCGTTGTCGACGCCTTCGGCACAGAGAACGAAAGGCCCTCTGGTCAATGCGATTCGATTTTGATTGGCCTTCACAGCCGGGTGGCACTCATTGATGCGGACGGGCATGGGTAGCGTCAGCTGCACGCGATCCCCAGCTTTCCAAGTGCGGTCAATCGCGACAAAGCCCTTATCGAGTTTCAACGGAACGGCTTTGCCATTGACAGTGAGACTCACGGGCTCGTTGGTCGAACCCACGTAGCGGTAGAGTTCGCCGGGGACGAACTCCTCACGAGCCCATGTCGGTATTCGCAGCAACACCCGGAACTTTGTCGGCCTTGACGGATTCACGACCAGACTGACTTCGCCGTCATTGGGATACGCGGTCTGCTGCTGCAACTCGACGTTCACATCGTTGAAAGTGATCTCCGTGCGACTCTCGGCATAGAAAGTGATATAGACGTCGCGGTCATCGTGGGCGTACGTCATGCCGGGAACCTGCGGCAGTAGTCGAGCCATGTTAGATGGGCAGCAGGCCGTCCCGAACCAAGGGGCGCGTCCGGCGGTCCCGTGATTGAATGGATGCTTGCCGTCCGCTTCCAATGGATTGACATAGAAGAAGCGATCGCCATCGAGGTTGACCGCTGCAAGCACATTGTTTAACAGCGCGACTTCCGCCACATCGAGGTAACGTGCGTCCTTGTGCAGCAGGAACATACGATAGTTAAAGAGCACGTTGCCGACTGCCGCGCACGTCTCGTTGAAAGCGTCGGCGTTGGGTAATTCATATTGGGGCCCGAAACCCTCTATTCCGTGCACGGCACCGAGTCCACCGGTAATGTGCATGCGAGTGTTTGTGATGTTACCCCAGATGCGATCAAGCGCTTTCCCATAAGCTGGCTCGCCCGTCAGAGTGCCGACGTCAGCCATCGCCGAATAAAGGTAAGTCGCACGAACAGCGTGCCCCACGGCTTCTTTCTGTTCGGTAACCGGCGCATGTTGCTGAGCATAAGTCGGCGACATGACACCTTCACCGTCTGGCACGTACGTGATGCCGCGTACCTCGAGAAACTTCCTCGCCATATCCAGGTACAGTTGCTTGCCCGTGACGCGATGCAGCTTGACCAGCGCCAGTTCCACTTCCTGATGACCGGGGGCCTGGCGAATCGGCTTGCCAGCGTTGTATTTCGGATCGCCGACGAAGAAGACGCGATTGATGTGCTGAGCGCTCTTCTCGGCGACATCGAGCAGTTCTCTTTTTCCGGTCGCCTGGTGATAAGCGATCGCCGCCTCATACAGATGCCCGACGTTATACAACTCGTGGCTGTGGACAACGAACGTGTAAGGCGCGTCGCCCATCATCTTCTTTCCCTTCCCGGCACCTGTTGTGTGAGATGGATACAGGTAGCCGTTCCTCTGCTGAGCGCCAGCGATCAGGTCTGCGAGTTCGTCAAGCTTTGCTTCCAGCTCCGGATCGCGTCGCAACTGAAGCAGGTAGGCGGCTCCCTCCATGACCTTGTAGAGATCCGAATCGATGAACCGTTGCGCCCGATGGCCTTCGACTTTCTTTCCAGCCAGAAAGTCTCGGGCGGCCTGCAAATGTTCGACACCGGGTTGCGTGCGTTCAAAAGCGAATGGCACAAGCGTCGTATGCTGAGTCACCAGTCGCGGACGCCAGAAGTCGCTGGTCATCTCGACTTTATTGAACGGCACGGGGCGAAGCGGATAATCGGCAGTCGCCGTGCCAGCAAACAAGGCGAGAGTCATCAAAGGCACGAGTTGTCTGGTGTATGATCGCAGCATGGCGATTCTCCGAGTTAAATACTTGTGAGTGATCAAGATGGGAGGGAGAGCCCGAATCCGGGTTGGTTGGATGGGTGGAATTGAGCGTCGATGATCCTGTTCTCACCAAAGTCGACGTCAGCGCCTTTCGTGGTGACGCCTTCAATGGTGGGAGCGTTGCCATAGGCGCCAACGAAATGTGCGGTGTAAACGGTCTTGAGGGCCGTGCCCCAGGTGTGCGGCGACGCGCCGATGCCTTGCTTGGTGAGTTGCGGCATTTGTGTGCGCCACTTGGTGAATCCGTGGCCGCAGATGTCTTCCAGACGGACATTGAGCCTGTGGTCTTTCTGAAGTTCTTCGAGGACTGGAAAATCTGGTTTGGCTTCACCGTCGGCGCGGAGGGTTTCTTTGCGACCGTTGGCGACGAGGTAATCCCTCAAACGAGTCCAGTCGGCAACGGTTTCGTGAAACGGTTCCTCAATCCAGAAGAGAGGGACGTCGGCGATGCCTTGCAGAAAACCGATCATGGTTTCGACGGTAAAACCGTTGTTGCCGTCGACCAGAATATCAACGCCGGGGAAGGCCTTGTGAATGGCGTTGACGACGTCGATATCGCGTTGGAGGCCAGCCTTGGCAGGCATCCATTTGTTACCGCGTCCGATTTTGACTTTGAACTGTCGGTACCCATAGTCGTAGTCCCAGCGACAGTTTTCGAGAACCTTGTCGATGCCGGCGGGATTGTCGACGGGGTCGAGGTCGTCGAAGTAGATCATGCCGGAGTAGACCTTGGTGAGATGCGGCTTCTTAGCCCCGGTCATTGCCCAGACCGGTTGATCGAGAATCACGCCGGCAAGGTCATGGAGGGGAATGTCGATGGCGTGATACTCATCGGAGCGAATACCCGTGGTTGGGTCGATTAACTCGGCGACAGGTTTTCCTTTGACGAGTTCGAGGAGTTGTTCGAGTTTGCCGGTTTTTCCCTGAGTTTGGCCCCAACCGGTCGCGCCCTGGTCGGTGTGGAGGACACAGACTCGCTGCTTGGTGGGGCCGTTGCCGTGGATGCCTCCGCGGGAATTGCGCCCGACCTGGCGCGGCCAGGGGATACTGGCCGTCCGAAATTCGACGCGATCAATGCGATGTCCGGAGAGAGGCGAGTCAGCGGCGTGGGCAGAGCCAGGCAGCGTTGTGGCAGCGGCAACGACGGTCGTGCGTTTCAGGAATGTGCGTCGGCGAATGGCTCGTTGGTTCATGGTTCGGCTCGTTTTGCGTTGGATGACTTGAGAGAGTCGATGTAGGTTCTGGCTGCAGCTGCAAGCTGGATCAGGTTGGGGGCGGCCTGATTCTCGTACTCCTTGATTGCCTTGCCGGCATCGACGGCGGCTCGGTTGCGGGCCTGAAACTCGGGATCGTCGTTGAGGGACTTCCGGATGCCCTGGCGCTTTGCGACCGCGGCGTCAACGCTCTCGAAGGCTTCGGGGAAGCGGGCTTCGAGTGCGGCTTGGCACCGAGCCGTTTCCGCGACGAGGGCGGCGAGTTGTTTGTCACCGGAAGCTTCCACTTGGGCACGGACCTGGCCGAGTTCGGATGCGTACCGCTGCTTCGCGACCCCATCCTCTTTGAGACGGGCGAGTTCGGGTCTGGTGGAAAGGACGTAATCGTCTTCGGCGCGACGCGTTTTGTGGACCGCGACCTCCATGGCCTTGAATTCAGGTTCGGTGGCCTTGATGTGCTGTTTCTTCTTCGCGATGAGTTTGCCCAGCTGTTTGTGGGTGATGAAGGCCTCCGCGTAGTCCGCATGGAGAGCGGCCTGGAGCTTGTTATGCCTGGCCACGAGGTCGCGGTAGGCCTGGTCTTCCAAAGTGAGATGGGATTTGAGGTTTGTGTACTCGTATTTGTAACGCTCCGCGGGATCACGCTTGACGGGCGCGCGGTCAGCCTGGGCCATCGCGAGTTTCTTTCGTGTCTCGGCCCAATCATCGCGCTGGCCGGTGGCCTTCCAGACGCGGACATTATCGATCGAGGCGCCGGGGAGATCGAACTGGAAGGCGAAGTACCTGCGGGTGCGATCGATGATGGGGTGTTTGCCAATGACGAATTCGTCGTCGCTCAGGTGGGCAACAATTTCGTCGTCCCAGTACTCGACCGTCATCGTCTGCCACTGGTCGGGGCGAAGTTTGCGACTGCACTCGCCAAGGTGAGCAGGGACAAACCCGGCACTCCGATCGGCCGGCGTGTTGACCTGGAAATGATCGGAGCGGATCCGGGTGACGCTATTGTAACCGCCACCGCTGCCAGTCACGAGTCGAAGGTCTGACGTCTTTCCCGAGAGCTTGAAGTCAAACTGGATGATCGTGTTGTGGAAAGAAGGGTCTTTGAGGAAGGCCCGTTTGGATTCGGTTGGTTCGACGTCAGTGCGCGACAGCGCGCCGTCACGGAGGGCGAAACCTGCCCTAAAGCCCCAGCGTTCGCTGACGGTCTCAGGGTTGAAGTCTTCCGAGAAGATGAGTTCACCGGGCATGCACATCAAGGCGTCGGGAGTTTCAGCCTTTGTTGTCGTACAGATGGAGATGCAGATTGCAAAGGTGCAAATCGGAGAGACGATAAGGCGAGAGGTCATTGGGTGGGTTCGCATATTGAGTTGGTGCTTGATCTTGAAGTCGGATTGGTGTTGCCTGCAGGAAAAGCTGCCCAGGCTCGTCAGGTTCCGTTCGGATACTTGAATGTGAGATTCTCAATGATGCCGGAGAAGTGGTTCGGCGTTTTGTAGTTCCCGACGGGTTGGATCAGGTCTGCACCAATCTGAATGGAGTCGCCAGGTTCGAAGTGAATGATTCCTGCTGGCGCTTTCCCGACGAGCTTGCCGTTCACTTTGAGAAACACTTCTCCGTTGGGATTCCATTTTGCTTCGAAACTGGCAGAACCAGTGATCGTGGCAGAGGAACGGACCACCGTGCGTTTCTTACTCACGCACGCAGCAAAGCACAGATGACCTTCATCGAGATAAACGCTGTAGCCAGCTCGATTGCCACCGTGAGCAAGAACAACTCCCGATGGCGAGCTACGACGGAGGGTCCCCTTGATTTGGAGCGAGCGGCCTCCGGCAACTTTCGGCGCACGAAATGCTGGCAGGTCGAGCCATGATTTGCCATCCAACTGAAGCGAGGTGGTGTTACCGTTGACGCCATGATTCACAAAACGAAGAAGCTGGTTACTGGCAAGAATCGCAATCGTCGGCACGGGTGCAGTGAGTGGAGCGCTCTTGTCGAATGTAAATCCGACGTTCTTTGCCCACGCTGAAATTTGGGTGGCCATCGCCGCGGCACGCTCCGGTTGTTTAGAAAGCAGATTGGTGGTCTCCCCTTCATCCGCTTCGAGATCGAAGAGCTGTGCTTCGCTTCCGTCGGGATTGACCAGGAATTTCCAGCGGCCGTCGCGCATCGCGAACGTGGGGCTTTGGTGTTCCGGTTTGCCACCTTTGAGAATCGCGTGAGGATGACCGTATTGCCAGAAAACGGGTTTGGCGCGAGCGGAGGTCTCGCCGAGCAGAACGTCGCCGCGGTCCAGACCATCGAGGTCGTCCTCGACCGAGACTCCGACGAATCGACAGATGGTCGGAGAGACATCAATCGCGCTTATCACGCTGGATGTGTCTTCGATGCCAGCTGGAATCTTGCCTGTCCAGCGCGCAATGAAGGGCATGCGGATGCCGCCTTCGAACAATGACCATTTGCGACCCCGGAAGGGACCGGTGAAGCCAGCCGGTGGACCGGTCTTGTATTTCTTCGGCCAATCAGTGGGCCCATTGTCGCTCGTGAAGAGGATCAGAGTTTCCTTGCCGAGATTCAATTCATCAATCGTCGCGATGACCCGCCCGATCTGTTCGTCCATTGCTTCGAGCACGGCGAAAAAATCGCGAACATAAGGATCGTCGGAAACGGATTTGAATTTGTCGGCGCTACCAGGAAGTGGCACGTGCGCGTCGTGAACGTCGTTCGGAAACAGCCGCACATAGAACGGGTCGTCGCGGTGGCGCCGTATGAAATCGATCGTGCGGTCTGTCTGGATCTGCATCCGCTTCCAGCGCTCGCAGGGAATGACGTTTCCGTGGCCCAGAGCCCGCGCTCGTTCAACGCCCTTCGGGTTGGAAATGATTCGATCGCCCAGGCCCTCGAAGGAAACCAGCGATTCGTCGAATCCATAAACTTGTGGCAAGGGTGCGTCGTTCACATCACGACCGCCTCCCATGTGCCATTTACCGAAATGAGCGGTCGAGTAGCCGGCAGCCTTCAGCTTCTTCGCGGTCGTCGGGGCGGACGGATCGAGATAATCAGCCATGCCGCGATTCGCATTGCCAGCTCGAGTGTTCAGGAAAGAGTGTATTTTCCAGCGCCCCTGATATTGTCCGGTGGTGATGGCGACGCGTGAAGCGGAGCAGATCGGCGAGTTGACGTAGAAGTTAGTCAACTTGATGCCTTCCGCAGCGAGCTTGTCGATGTGCGGCGTCTTGACGAGCGGGTTACCAAAGCAGCTCGGATCCGCGAATCCCATGTCATCGATGAAGATGACCACGATGTTCGGCTTTACGCTGTTTGGATCTTCCGCGGAAGCCGATTTGAGGCCCGCCGAAATTGCGATAAGCGAAAGGATGGTCAAAGCGTATGGTTTCATATTGACACGATCTGTATTTCTGTGGGTAGTGGACTTCGCCAGAGGTGCGGCTCACGGCTTCGCGAAGGGAACTGTCTCACTTGCCTCTCGAACTTCCGGCTGCCTTGTTGCACAGTTCCGATAGAAGCCGAGTGTTCGTTTGGTCTCGATTCGCATCATCCGATCATCTCACTGCAAGGCATCCCCAGCTCCGTCATCGTGTTTAGAATCTTGCACCCAATTCTTGCTTCGACTCTTTGTGACGCCAATCCTCTC
>PVBE010855128.1_pt1 | contig 21377 bp, 21 predicted proteins | sample 1631181 | NCBI WGS metagenome assembly PVBE01 (sample SAMN08397723, study PRJNA350692) | Marine metagenome, whole genome shotgun sequencing project. | isolation source: water | place: Pacific Ocean | collected 2012-04 | reverse complement strand
GACAATCCGATCGTCAGCGGAGCAACGGCGGCCGGGATCAACGCCTTCTACCGAGGCACGGCCGACGACTCGCCCGACTACGACGACGGTCTCCCGGTGGTGTTCACCTGGCCCGTGCTCGGTTCGACAGTGCATCCGGAGGACTTCCTGTTCACCCTGACCAACGGCGATCAGGTCGTGCCGAACTTCGCCGGGCTCGTGCCGAACTGGGAGCTCAACGAGCGCAACACGGTGGTCGTCTTCGGCGACTTCGGCAACCGAGGTGCGCCCGAAGAGGCCGACGCGGTCTACCCAGCCAAACTCGAGATCGTGGACGACGGCACCCCGCTACGCTTCCTCGGGCCCGATGGCGAAAAGAGCGGCGTCGGACTCACCTGGGAAGGTGAGGGCGCCACGGGCTACGGCACCGGGCCGCAACTCGTCGGGGCCAAGCTCAACTATGTCGGCGATGCGCCGGCCGGCGAAGGTGGCGCGCCCCTCTTCGAACAGGGGCTGTTGCCCAACGACGAGTTCGCGCTCTACGGCGGCGGTGACTTCCGCTTGCGTATGCTCACCTCGGGTGGCTTCACCCCGACCGGGATCACCGGGCTCACCCCCGACGCCTACGAACGCCACTTCCGGATACATGCGACCGCAGAGGACGGTTCGACCGTCCTGCTCTCCGAAGTCGGTGTCGACTACGAGGTCGCCGGGGGCACGCTGCGAGTCCTTGGCCTCGCGGACCTTGGCCAGCCGCTCGGAGACGGTGTTGTCTACAACGACTGCTACACCGAGGACGTCGACAACCAGATCGATATCATCCTAGAAGGTAACGATGCCGCCGCACGCTCGATCACCCACGTCGAGGTGCCATCGAGCGGCGACTATCTACCGCTCTACAACCCCGGAGGTCCCGGCCCGGAGCCGTTCCCAGGGGTACGCTACAGCGAGCCGAGCCCACATGACCTCGAACCGGTCGTCATCGCCCTCGATGATCCACTCCGGGTGAGCAACGCCCCGTAGCTCCCCCATTGGGCCCTTCCCTTACCGGCTGACTAGTCACTCTGGTTAGCCGGTAAGCCATTTTTACGAATAAACGTAGCCCCCATTTCAGCAAATATCTCCATTACATCTTCAACCACGCTCTGGCTTCCAAACTCTCTATACAGGGAATTCACGTTGAGAAAAACTCGCTCTGAACCCCCCCAACCGTCATAAGAACCAAGATCAATATCACGAGCAGCATCAAAGACACTCATCCCTTCTTCAAATCTCTCTCGGGTTTGATCTCGAAGTAGAATCCAATAATCTCGCATTTCCAAAGCGCCTTTACGCCCTGTTATAGGGCCATGACCTGGAATCGTCACAGCATCAAATAAGGCAATCCGATCACATGCAGCTATCCAATTGTCTACAGGGCCTGACCACATGATAGGGGTCTCAAGATTGAACAAAATGTCGCCAGTAAATACGACATTACGGGATGGGATATAAGCGATGACATCACCCCGTGTATGGGCGGGCCCAACCTCAATAAGTTCTACCTCCAAATCTCCGATGCTGATCGACATTTCCTTCGTAAATGTTTCTGTTGGTAAACGAATAGAGATGTTGGAAAAATCAAAATCCCCGAAGGACCACTGTATATATTGACCAAGCGCTGATGAGTCACCTTTGAACCGCTCGACCATTGCATGGAGAGCTGCAGGAGGCAACTCATGCATTTCTGAAGCGGTTTCCTCCGATGCAATTACTCTTTTCGTAGGAACGAGTTCATTACCATGGCAGTGGTCCCCATTGGCATGGGTATTAATTAGAACATCTACGCTCTCTTTAATCTGCGGTTCTATTGCTGCCATAGCACCCAGCATCGAACGTGTGAGATCAAGATCAAACATAGTATCGACAATCATCGATTCGTTTTGGCTTAAAACTAGCCCAGCGTTGCTCATCCCCCATGACCCATTCGGCGCTAACCAGACATAAACCCCTTCAGCTACTTCCGCTATTGTGAAGTCCCTATTTGGTTTCACATCTTTCATTTTTCTCTTTCGGTTTGACGTACAGAATATTTGCAGAATACAAATAACGAAGAGCGTATCCTAATTCATCAAGGGGGAACTTGAACAATGAAAGCATGGCAACTGCACGATTTAGGGGATCCATTAGAAAAGCTTGAGCTAAATGAGATCGCTGCGGCCCCTGAACCTGAAGCTGGCCAAGTTACAGTCTCTATTAAAGCTGTGGGCATTTCATTTCCAGATGTTCTCCAATGCCGAGGGGAATACCAAGTTAAACCAGCATTACCCTGGATCCCCGGCGGGGAAAGCGCGGGAATTGTCTCCTCTGTCGGACCTGAAGTAACCACACTAGAAATCGGAGATAGGGTCATGATGCTTGGAGGGGGATTAGTTGATCAGGTGAACGTCCATGAGATGGGTGTATGGAAAGTTCCTGAATCGTTTGCTTTGGAGAAGGCGGCGGCAGTCCCAGTGAATTATGGAACTACGTGGTTTGCTTTACATGAGCGTGGCCAATTAGCTGAAGGTGAAACACTATTAATCACCGGTGCCGCTGGTGGAACAGGTTCTGCCGCAATACAGCTAGGGAAAGCTGCTGGCGCAAAGGTGATTGCAGTGGCCGGTGGAAAAGAGAAAGTAGAGCAGGCAAAAATGCTCGGCGCTGACTATGTAGTTGATCACCAAATAAACCCTGACTGGGTTGATGAAGTTCGAGATGCAAGTAACGGCGGTGTAGATGTTGCTTATGATCCCGTTGGGGGAGAAACGACTCATCAAGTTCGGAGATGCATGGCATGGAATGGCCGATTGCTGATCATTGGATTCGTTGCCGGAATCCCTGATCTTCCGGCGAATCATATGCTTCTAAAGAACTACAGCGTTGTTGGGGTGCATTGGGGCGCGTCATTAGGTCGAAATCCAAAATCGCTAGATTCGCAAATGAGGTCTGTCCTTGAATTAGCTGGGACTGGTGAAGTAGATCCGCTTATTTTTCCACCATATGAATATCAAAATGGCGCTCAAGCCATCCAGGATCTCGCTGATAGGAAAACTTGGGGGAAGGTCGTAGTGCGTGTCGGAGAGTGAAGCCCCTGAATACAACCATCTCCAGCTTTCCTCTGTAGATCAGGTCCTTTGGATAACAATAGATAACCCTCCAATAAACCTCATCACGAAATCACTTCTAGTAGATCTGATTCGATTGTCACATTGGCTTGAAAATGACTCAGAACATATTGTCGTTGTCTTTCAGAGTGCAAATCCGAATTTCTTCCTTGCTCATTTTGATGTAACTGCTCTCCTAGATAGCCCAAACACCCAGCAAAGTTCTAGCGATCATGAGCTGAATATTTTTGATGCCCTGTGTGAGCGGTTAAGAGTTCTGCCCAAAGTCACTATCTGTAAAATTTCTGGAAGAATTGGTGGAGGGGGAAGCGAGATCGCCATGGCTTGCGATATGCGGTTCGCCGATTTAGAAAAAACAAAAATGAATCAAATGGAAGTACCTATTGGCATAATTCCGGGCGGAGGAGGGACTCAACGCCTGCCTTCCTTAGTGGGCTACAGCAGAGCTGCTGAACTCATCTTAGGCGGAATAGATTTGGATGCGCGAACAGGTGAAGAGTGGGGGTATTTTACTCGTTCGTTACCTTCAGAAGAACTTGATGAGTATGTTAACTGGCTAGCAAATCGCATAGCAGCTTTTGATCCTGCTGCTGTTATAGGTGCAAAAGCTTCTTTGCAGAATTCCTTACCTTCTCTCACTGACGGGCTGATAAATGAAACCACAATTTTTAATAATCTCTGTTACTCTCAAGAAGGCCAAAGATCCCTTCGTAAATTCCTTGAACTTGGAGGCCAAACAATCGAAGGAGAGCTTCGGATATCCGATTTAAGTGCAGAAGTAGCAGGGAACCAGAAATAAATGCCATGGGACATCAGTATTCAAAACCAATTAAGCAAGTGCGCTCATTCCGAAGAAATGGCAGGCTTCTTTCTGCATTCACTCGGATCTTTGCAAAGGTAGACGCCCCAGACCACGTCGTTACTCCAGATGGTGAGCCCTTCATTCTTGCTGCGAATCACAGAAGCTTTTTTGATTTCATCATTGCATGGAAAGTATTGAACGAGTTGGGGTTAACCTGCCATTGTCTCATTAGAGCCGATTTATTTGAAAAACCAATTATTGGAGGGTGGCTAAAACGTAATGGTTGCATTCCAGCGTCTAAATCAACTCGTGAAGAAGCTGAAAACCGCGCTATCTCTCTTCTGGGAGACGGGTACTCCGTTGCGGTCATGCCTGAAGGAAGGCTAGTCCCAGAAGCTGACCGTCCAGAAGGGGTTGGACAAGGAAGGCCAGGTATTTCAAGAATAGCTAGTTCTGCAAATGTGCATATCCTTCCTGTGGGAATAGCCGGCACGGAAAAGGTTTGGCCAATGGGAAAAGCGTTCCCTCTATTTGCAGTATCTCGACCGACGATAAAGATAAGGTTCGGAGATCCAATAAAACTTCAAAGTGCCGATCATATTGCGAATGTTGAAATTGTGATGGACAGAATCAAGTCTCTTATCGATTAGATACCACTATTTAGATTCGTTTTTACGGAATTGGATATCTGTGTCTCCTCTTCGAAATTCACGTGTGATCTCATCAAGCACAGCAATGACGTCTTTATCTAGAGGATTCGCTTCCGCTCGTATTGCGTCATCAAGTTGTTGAGGGTTCGTAGCGCCCACGATTGGAGAAGTGACAGTAGGATTGGCAAGCACCCAGCCAATGGCTAACTGAGCTAAAGAAATTCCTACCTCCTGAGCTACAGGTCGAATCTGGTCAACGGCCTCATGGAAAACATTCGCCCAATACCGGTCCATGTACCTCTGCCCTTGGCCGCCTTTTAATGTAAACCTTGATCCCTCATTGGGCGCCTCTCTGGAGTGTTTTCCTGTGAGTAGCCCTCCTGCTAAGGGGTTGTATGGAATTACTGCTATGTCCTTAAAGTCACACAGACCATACAAGTCGCGTTCTGGTTCCCGAAATAGGAGATTGTATCTAGGCTGGACACAATCAAATCGGACAATGTCCTTCACTTCCGAAACACCTATTGCTAAGGCTAAATACCATGCCGGGTAATTTGAGCAGCCAGCATAGAGAATTTTTCCTTGGTGGATGAGGTCATCTAAGGCTTCCAAGGTTTCGTCTATCGGAGTAGCAAAATCGGGGAAATGAATTTGGTACAAGTCAATGTAGTCTGTCTGTAATCTTTTTAGAGAAGCTTCGACTGAATCCCGAATATTTCTCCTACTAGCACCTCCCTGCCAGGGGTTCGGTCCAGTCGGAGCAAAGCATTTTGTTGCGAGCACAACATCATCGCGTTTTGGCCCAATCCACTCCCCGACGATGCGCTCAGTTTTACCAATATCTTCTGGAACGCCATTTGCAGGGTAGATATCTGCTGTATCAAGAAATGAGATTCCAGACTCGAGGGCATAATCGAGAATTTGGTGAGATTGTTTAATGTCGCACTGATTTCCAAAAGTCATCGTCCCTAGACATAATCGGGAGACTTTTAAACCCGTCCTGCCAAGTTTTTTGTGTTCCATACTTACCGCTCGTTGCTCATAGAGATGGGTTGACAGTCGGAATCGCAGTTTTGATTTGTATCTTTACTCAATGCTGGGCGATGGAAAATAGCTGCCTTAGGTGCAATACGGCCCTGTGACCCTTCTTGTGTTTCAAAGACTTATATCTCTCCGTCCACGATTAAGCTATGGCTATCTTGAGTCGGCGGTGGCCATAGCAGGGAAACAGATGGCCTGTCTAGCGCATTCGCTGACGATTTTCTCCCCAAACCACAAACAAAACCCTCAGAGTCTTTGGATAAGGTCACGTGGGTAATGTGTGGATGCGATCTGCTATCTGTCGTTATTAGATACGGATTCATTCCATACTCTGATAGTGCGCCCTCTAGATTTTCAAGATCAACAGGAATACTCATGCAAAAACTGTCCTGCCAATCCATTCTGCGATCAGGGCTGGTTTTTCTTGCCCTTCAATCTCCACTGTCATTTTTCTCGTTAGATCTATAGCGTTTCCTTTTAGAGAGACATCAATAGGCTGTGAAGTTGCTCGTACTCTTGAACCTGCAGGAACAGGGTTGAGAAACCGAACTTTGTTTAGTCCATAGTTGATACCCATTAATACGCCACTTACGTCTTTGTAGGAATCGTCGACAGGAATGCTCGTAGATAGATGTACCAGCATCGACAGAGTGAGAAATCCATGCGCTATGGTTCCTCCGAAGGGAGTCTGAGCAGCTCGTTCTAAGTCGACGTGAATGAACTGATGGTCAATCGTTGCATCAGCAAAATCGTTAATTCTTTCTTGGCTTATCTCAAACCATTCTCCGGCTACTGGATCGGACCCTATAGTACTCTGCATCGCCTCGTATGCTCTTTGCGCATTTTCACTCATGAAAGTTCCTCCAACGGTGTTGACCTCTCTCATCCTATGCCCTTGCGGGCTACAAGTGAAATAATACGTGCCGTTTCCGACTTGGCAGTTGACGATTGGTTAGATATGCACAGATTTGGAAAAGGTGCTATTTGTAGGTTATGTCGAATTACCCTGACCCTCTGAGAATGCTTGATCTTTCACAAAATCGGGCTGCGGCAGTGATCGCAAGTATTAGTAATGACCAGATGTCCCTTGCTACCCCATGTGACTTGTGGGATGTTAAGGACGTCATTAACAAACTTGTAGCTTCAACTCGTCTTTTCACGGGGTTTGGGCTTCGCCAACAACCTGATCCGTCACTTGATCTGATTAACCCAAAGGATTTGATTGGTGATGATCCTGTGGGGGTATATCTGGCTGCTGCCAAGGAATGCCGGGATGCGTGGAGGACGCCCGGAGCTTTGGATGGTCTTGCCACTTCAACTATCGGGGAGGCGAAAGCCAGAGCGGTGTTAAATGCGAGGATATTCGACACCACTGTACTTACATGGGATATTAGTCAGGCGTGTGATGTTGATCATCTTATAGATGATGAACAAGCCGGATATGTCCTATTTGTTGCTGAAAGACTCGTCCCAGCAGTTAGATCTCAAAGTCCGGAACGTTACAAAGAGGAAGTCACAGATGTAACTGGGACGACTACCGTTGATCAACTGATCGCGATAACTGGCCGGAACCCGAGTTGGAAAGCTAATCTGCAAAGAAATTAGTTGGATTACTAAGTCCGCTAGCTTCTTGGAACGTCAGTCCAAGGTACTTCTTTGTCAACTCTTGGCTCCCCTGGAAGCCCGAGTACCTGCTCTCCAAGAATGTTCCTCATGATTTCAGAAGTTCCACCTTCGATGGAGTTTGCTCGAACACGGAGAAATGCGTAGCGAGGTCCATGTATTGAACCATCTGTTGATAGAAGTTCAGGTCTTCTAAACGTGTAGTCATAGCCAATTTGTCCTGAAGGGCCGAGCATAGTTAGGCATAGTTCATAAATTGACTTGTTGAGTTCCGCTGAGGCTAATTTTCCAATCGATCCCTCTGGGCCTGGGTTTCCTGCTTTCGCTGCGGCTGAGGCTCGTTGATTCGTTAATCTAAGTGTTTCAGATTTTATCCATAGGGTCATAAGGTCATCCAAGGTCTTCTTATGTCGACTTTCTGTAGGCAGGTCCTTCCATATGGAGACAGCATCTGCGATGGGACCAGAACCTGGTTGTGTGGTTGACCCTCCGCTACTCCCACCGATAGCTGACCGTTCGTTCATGAGTGTCGTTAGCGACACTCTCCATCCTTCACCAACATCTCCAATTCTGCACGAATCAGGAACGCGAACCTCCGTGACGTAGACCTCATTGAATTCTGCTTCTCCGGTAATTTGGCGTAAAGGCCGTACCTCTACTCCTGGTGCATGCATATCTAAAGCGAAATACGTCATCCCCTTGTGTTTGGGGAGCTCAGGATTGCTTCTCGTGACTAACATCCCCCAGTCGCCCAAATGTGCGAGCGTATTCCATACTTTTTGTCCGGTAATTATCCATTCATCGCCGTCTCGTTCAGCCTTGCAAGCTAGTCCGGCAAAGTCGGATCCTGCTCCTGGTTCGGAGAACAATTGGCACCATCGCTCTTCGCCCGTATACATAGGTCGAAGAAATCTCTCTTTTTGTTCACTGGTTCCGTGTGTTGAGATCGTCGGCCCGGCTAATGACATGAAAAAGGTCGTTGGATCAGTAGGTTGGGCGCCTGCTTCTCGCATTTTTCGCTCGACGATCCTCTGCATATTTGGTGGTAAAGCCAACCCCCCTTCACCTTCAGGGAAATGCACCCAAGCTAAGCCTGCATCGAATCTCGCACCGCGAAAATGTATATTGTCCATGGATTGTGGATCATTTCGCTCTAAAAAATCCTCAACAAGTTCAAGTAAGCGTGTTTCCTGTTCTGCTTTTCCTAGGGATGAGATTGAAGAAGTGTTCATAGTATAAGTGTTGCCGAAATTTAACCAAAAACCTTCATTTCTGTTGAGAACCTTTTATTTCTCTATAAAAGTAGGTGAGCGTCTATGCTGGCAATTTCAGATTTGGGTTAGCTCCTGTGTTTAGGAGGCTTGGGCCATCCTGAAGAAACCTTCGCCACCCAGTGGCCGCTACCATTGCAGCATTGTCAGTGCAATAAGCGCGACTTGGAACAAATGGGTGGAGATCATCCTCTAGGCAGATGTCAAATATTGCCTCGCGTAGTCTTGAGTTTGCAGCGACGCCACCACCAATGCAAAGACCTTTTGCTTGTGTTTCAATTGCGGCTTTACGTGCTTTAGTCGTGAGTACTTCAACAACTGCTTCTTGGAAGGAAGTAGCGATATCCTCTGCAGGTGTATCAGGGTTTTGACGCACATAGTTAATGACTGCTGTCTTTAATCCACTGAAACTAAAATCGTATCCATCGCGTATCATCGGCCTTGGGAATTCGATAGTGTTGTTTCCGCTCTCTGCGAGTCGGTCAATTACTGGCCCGCCGGGATATCCCAAACCCAGATACCGTGCGACTTTGTCGTATGCTTCTCCTACGGCATCATCTAGCGTTTGGCCGAGGATTGTGTATTCAAGATGCTGTTCCATCGATACCAGTATTGTGTGCCCGCCTGAAACCAATAAAACAACTAGGGGGAGTTCAAGGTCTGGCTCCTCTAGGAAGCAAGAATAGAGGTGCGCTTCAAGATGGTTAACTCCGACGTATGGTTTCCCCCAGACGAGTGATAGCGCCTTGGCTGCGCTAACTCCAATTAATAGTGAACCGACTAAACCTGGCCCGTTCGTTGCTGCTACTAAATCAATATCTTTCGGCTCAACACCGGCTTCTACAAGAGCTTGGGCGATGACAGGATTTATTAAGCCCACATGAGCCCTGCTCGCCACTTCAGGGACTACCCCCCCATAACGGGCATGGAGGTCTATTTGACTACTGACAACTGAAGATAGAACAACGTTGTCGCTGGTTACTACAGCAGCTGCAGTTTCGTCACAAGAGGTTTCTATTCCAAGAGTCAGTCCAGAAGTCATGATGAAAGAACTTCCTTTGCTTTTTGACCTTGCTTTATGAGGTCTAAAAGTTCGAGATATGGCTGCTCATGAATGTCGTTTGCCCACATTATTAATGCATCTTCATTATCTGGCTGATAATAGGATGGCCTTATTCCTACTGGTGCCATACCGAACCTTCGGTATAAGGCCTGTGCTGGATGGTTTCCTGCACGTACCTCGAGTGTGAGGTTAGTGGCTCCAAGTTTCACTGCTTCTTCAAGTAATTTGATCATAATACGAGTAGCCACCCCTTTACTTAAGTTAGATGCCCTCACCGCAATTGTTGTTATATGAAAATCATCTCCAGCTAAAAGCCCACCTCCAAAACCGATGACTTTCTTATTTTCAATAGCCACATGATAAGCCCGATGAGTTCTTGAAATTTCTTTTATCCAGAGTTTCCTACTCCATGGAGTAGGAAATGCTTCTTTATCGATCTCCATAATTTCTTCAAGATGATCTTCAGTTGCTGGGTATAGATTCATAACAATTTCCGGTTCTGCTTTTCTAGTTCAAGTGCATCGGGTTTTCTCAAATACACCGGTTCTAGTTCAGTGGGTGTAACAAACTCTTCCCGAAGGGCTTTTGCGTGGGCTAGCTGAACTATCGAAGCAGCCGATGGATAGGCAATACTAGGCTCGGCAGCTTCGACTCCTCGAAGGCCAGCGAAAATTTCTGAGTAGCGTAGAGCTCCATCTCCTACAAGTAACGCTTCATTTCCATGTGCAAGCAGATCTGCGGATAAATCATCTGGACTGCTTACCACTGGCTCGCTTATTCTTTGCACTCCTCCTGGAACTTGGCGATAATTGGCATGAAAAACTTCTCCTCTTCGGGCATCAATAGTAGCCACTATGAGTTTCGAACAATGCCTGACTGGGTATGCAAGTAAGTCAAGACTTGTCACCCCAATCATTGGAACTCCGAGACCAAACGCTATAGAAACTGCAGTAGTGATTCCCACGCGTAGGCCAGTGTACAGACCTGGTCCTATGTCAACAGCCACAACACTGATCTCGTCCATTGTTATTCTCGCCTGTTCAAGAACAAATTCAATCTGAGGTGTTAAATTCTCTGCATGTCTTTTCCCTCGCGACGAATGAACCGAGGAAAGCACACCTTCATGCCCGCCGATCGCGCACCCAACCTGCGAAGTAGCACTTTCAATTCCTAGAATAATCACTGAGCGCTGCTCCATTCGGAAAGAATTTCTTCGAGTTCTTCTATCCGCTGCTGCCAGCTCGGACCGACGTGGGAGATTCTCACAGTGCGTTCATCGTCTTCTTGTCCATACTCAAATCTGATTTCAAGATAGTTTTGCGGTATGGAGGGAACTATTTGATCTCCCCATTCGATAAGGGTTACAGTTTCACCTTCGAGTAGCTCAGGTAAAGCCAAATCTCGGACTTCCTCCAAGTCTTCAATTCTATAGACGTCCAGATGATTTAGAGTTAGTCGACCAGAATAGCTTTTGGCAAGGGTGAAAGTAGGGCTTGTTATAGGTTCAGTTACTCCCAATGACTTTCCAAACCCTTTAGTAAATGCAGTTTTACCTGCCCCTAAATCGCCAACCAACAAAAGGAGATCCTTCGCAATTGCAAGCTCAGCGACGCACGCAGCTAATGCCTGTGTCTCTTCGACGCTTTTCGTTCTTGCATTAAACACTCTCTCAGGTTAGTGCTTGTACGTCTAAGATCGTCGCCAAATGAAAGTTGGATTTCTATTCGGGCTGTGTGATTTCTCCGGCACTTCGTATGGCTTTTTCTACTGCGACAGTTGCTAGCAGTCGCACTGTTCCTAAAGATGCTTCTACTGTTCCGGTAGCCGCAACAACAATGGCATCTCCGTCTCCCTGCGTATGTGCGGGAAATATAGCTTTAGCGAAACCATCATGAGCACTCTGACTAACAAGAAAACATTCGCTTTTTGTTAATCTGGCGTTTGTTGCAACAACTCCGATTGTGGTGTTCTCAAATGGGGTAATTTCGGGGAAATCAAAGGTTCCATCTACTATCGATTGACGTACCGTCCCATCATCAATATCACCACTGGCATTTACAGCTAAATGGGCGGCAACTATAAGATCTCCTGAACTACAGGACGCTGAGCCTATGCCCCCTACCTTCGAATATTCCTTACCTCTCCATTTTGATACAGTCGCACCTGTACCTGCACCGATTGCCCCAATCTCAGTTCCGGTTGATGAAGCCGATTCCGCAGCTTCTCTTCCGTCACTTGCGCAAGGACGTCTTGATGGGTCACCCTCATTAAGGTCGAAAAGTGACATTCCTACAACAATGGGAACCTTACCAGCTGAGGTGGGAAAGCCTTGTCCGCGCCCTTCGAGAAAGTCCATGACTCCTTCACAAGCTGCTAGACCATAAGCTGACCCTCCGGAGAGCACAACAGCATCAACATGGTCTACCAGTCGACTAGGGTGAAGTAAAGAAAAATCTCTCGTTGCAGGCGCTCCTCCCCGGATTTCTCCCGATGCAGTCGTTCCCTCTGGAAATAGTATTACAGTGCACCCAGTCTTCGCCTCTACGTCACTCCAGTTCCCTACCTCGATCCCATCAATATCTGTAATCATTCCTGCCCATTCCTAAGTCATGAATACCTTCGCGGAATACGACTCTCTATCCCACAAATGATTTCGTACGTGATCGTCTCAAACAGTTCAGCCCATTCTGCTGCAGAAATCTGTTCAGGTCCTTGCGAGCCCAACACGACCACCTCATCGCCTGATGTCACGTGATCTTCGCCGCAATCGACCAAGAATTGATCCATCGTAACGTTTCCAACAATAGGATGTCGCTTCCCACCAATAAGGACTTGACCTCCACGGTGACCTGCGTCTCGACGCAACCCATCGGCGTATCCCATTGGTACAGTAGCGATTCTAGTTTTTTGATCTGCTGTCCAGCTTAAGCCATAGGACACACTTTCTCCGGCTTCTATTGTCTTGACATAAGACACTTCTGAGCGGACTTTCATTGCCGGACGAAGATCCAATGCTGTGTTCGGTTTTTCTAAAGGTGAGAGACCGTATATTGCTAGCCCGCAGCGTACTAGGTCATATCTTCCTTCTGGATTATTTATTGCCAGCGCGGAATTAGCAGCATGCTGAACACTTGGTCCGATGCCTTCAACTCTTATCTCTTCAACAATCCTGTCGAAGCTTTCGAGCTGTTTGGTAGTAAATGGGTCAGAAGGTATATCTGCCACCGCACAGTGTGTCCAGAGGCCATTGAGTGACAAGGATGACTTTTCAGATATTGCTTTTGCCAGTGTAAGCGCTAGTTCTGGCTCTACCCCTACTCGCCTCATACCTGTATCTATCTTTAAATGTACGGGGATTTCTTTGTCTACCTGAGTTGCTGCTGCAGCAGCAGCAGCTATCCCCTCCCCACTATAGACTGTCGGTCTGAGGCCATATTCTGCGACTTGAACCATCTCTCGGGGTCGGGGTTCTGATAGAAGTAAAATCGGTTCGTTAATACCTGCTTCGCGAAGTACGATTCCTTCTTCGACCAAAGCAACTGCGAGCCAGCTTGCACCTGCAGATACAGCAGCGCGAGCTACAGGGACCGCCCCATGCCCATACCCATCAGCCTTTACTACCGCGCAAAGACTTGCGGGTGAAACTACTTGATTTAATTGACGAACATTATGCTTAATTGCTTCAAGGTCTATATCAGCCCATGTCGGTCGCATGTAATACCTCCGGAATTAGGTTGATAAGATCAGACGCCACCATCCCTCTTTGAAATGACCGATTTCCAGCCTCGGCATGTACCCATGCACCCATTGCAGCAGCTTCCATACTAGGAACTCCTTGAGCTAGAAAAGCGCCGATAATCCCTGCAAGAACGTCACCGGTCCCTGCAGTAGCTAACCTAGAGTCCCCATTCGTTACAAGTAAACAACGCCCCTCTGGGCTAGCTACAACAGTGACTGGACCTTTCAGTAAAATAATGGAATCAGTTATCTTTGCGGCATGCAGGGCTTCCTGAATCCTTCTGGGACCCGGCCGCGATCCAACTAAGCCCTCAAATTCTCGATCATGAGGAGTGAAAATAATGTCTGCCTCTCTGGATCGTACAATCTCGAGATTTTCACCTAAAGCGGTTATTGCCCCCCCATCGACTACAAGGGGTATATCAGTGGCAGATACAGTTTTCTGGATTGATTTGATGTTTGAACTTGTAATTGCAAGACCTGGTCCTATGATTCCGGCCGAGAATCTATGAACATCATCGTGCAAACTATCCTCCCATCCTTCTTCAGGAATAAAATACGATACAGACTCTAACGGGCCTATAGGCATAGTTCCTGGAGTGCTTATTCGAACATATCCGGAGCCTGCTCGTTGTGCTGATTCTGCTGACAATGATAAGGCGCCATCCATTCCCGGAGAACCACCAATAATCCAGCACGCTGTCTGCCACTTGTGTGCGGTTACTGATTGAGGTGGTAGCCATTTCCTAATATCTGCATCTTGCACTTGAAATGTTTTGATATGCGAGGTGTCGAGGCCTATGTCGATAACCTCGATCTCACCAACGTAATTACTTCCAGTGGGAAGGAGATGGCCAGGTTTTAGCGCTTGGAAAGTAATTGTCTTATACGCTTTCATCGGTAATCCCATTACCTCGCCAGTCAAACCGTTAATACCGCTCGGAATGTCGACAGCTATAACAGGCGCTTCTGTAGAGGGAGCGAAGTACTCTCCCCGAATTCCTGTCCCATATGCAGCGTCGATTACGAGGTCGCACATAGGGAGCTGTTTAGGTGCTTCGGTCACCGAATATTCGATTGTCTTTATGCCCCATTTCCGAAGGTAGGAAGCGGCTACCTGTCCATCTTTTCCGTTATTTCCTTTTCCGCAGATCACCACAACACGTTTCCCGTAGGATCCTTTAAGAAATCTCCGAGCGGCCCAAGCTACCGCGCTTCCAGCCTGCTGTATCAATTCATCGAGAGGTTGATCTGAGGACTCATCGATAGCTTTCATCTCTTTTGGAGTTACTACCGGTATCATCTGGGCAAAATCCTGCGGTTATTCAAGTTCGCCATAGTTCTGCTAGTTCTGGAATCGGAGAGATCAACAGATCTTCTAATGCAATTGTTGATAGAAGGTCGCTACGGAATGTCGGTTCGGTTTCTGTAACGAAATCATAGAGTTTCGTATACCGATTTTGATATCCCTGGAGTATCTGTTTCGCTACCTGCTCATCAACATATTTTTCGAGACGGACATGAAGCAATGTAAGTCCAACGGTCTGTTGATCTTTTACTTCTGGCACTAGAATTATCGTTCGGTGATCATTCCGTCCCTTTGTTATAACCACATCCTGGTCAGATGCAACAAGATGCTTGCTACCTCGTAACTTAGGGTCCCTTTCGACTCTTGATGCCAAATCAACTGCTATCCCACCTCGGTCTACAATATGCAGTTGAGCGATGTCTGGATCCCCATCTATGGAATACCGGATGTATCCGGTCACATCTTGGACCCCCTTATCAAGGGCTTCTAGGCAGCGAAGATTCCGATAGCTAACTCTGTCTCTTGGCGTACCAGAGTCAAGCAACTCTCGGACAAGCGGCAACTGAATAATCTCTTCATCTGATCTGGATATTCCAACCGTCACGGTTTTTGCTTGATGCTTAATGGTATCTATAGTCCGCGTCAACTCTTCTATACCTACTGTTAGCGATGCAACTAAATCCTCGAGGATTGTTGCAGGCGTTCCTACTTTCCCGAAATCCAGCTGATATGAGTCAAGCGGAATACTACCCAGCGAGTATTTAAGCATGATTAGAATTCTTGTAGCCGTGCTAGCTTCGAGATTTCCGTTGTAGTCGCCAGATCGTAAACCATCGAAAAATGTTTGAGAGGCTATTTGAATCTGCGGTTTTAGATTCCCCAACATGACCTCTCCAGTCATATCCGGATTATTGGACACCGCTGATTCGATCGCTGAGCGAATTTCTCGAAATGGGGTCGCTTGAGCATCGATAGATAGTGCGGCTTCATAACCAAAAATATGGCCCGCCATCGTAGACAATATAAACGCTAGCTCTTTAACTGTTGGTGGTACTTCAATGACTTTGAGAGCTGAAGAGAAGAGCTCTGGTGTATCTGTAATGACTACCGGAGTTGCCTTATGAGCCCGATAGATTGCAACTTCTTTCGCTGCATCAATGGCAACGGATCCATCTAGTCCTGCAGCACAAACGAGAATCATAGGTTCCGCAGATAGATCAATATGTTTTTTATCTTCGGTGAAGTCAGCTGCTATTGACTTATAGCAGAGCTCAGAAAGTTTGATTCTAATTTCCTTTGCCGCAACAATGTTTAAACCATTGCCGACAATTGCCCAGTACTTTTTCGCAGGTGCTAACTCAGTCGCAATTTCAGATATTCTCCCCTGTTCTGCGAGTACTTCCCTCATCGAACTAGGAAGTTCTTTGAGGCCACGTAACAACAGGTTTCTTTTTTCTTTGGTATCTGGATCCTCTAAAGGCCCGTTCGCTGCTTCTGAAATAGCGATTCCCAAAAGGAAACCTGCAGCGATTTGAGAATAGAATGCCTTGGTCGAGGCAACACTCATCTCTATATCCCTCCCGTCAGAGGTGTAGAGTACGCCATCAGATTTTTTTGTTAATTCTGAATCTCGGCGGTTAACTATTGATACAACAGAACCTCCGCGGGAACGGATCAGATCAACGGTTCTGTTAGTGTCTGTGGTGGTACCTGACTGGCTAATTGCGATAACGAAAGTGTCGGTCATACTTGGGCGTAATCGGAAGCCGGATAATTCTGTTGATGGAAGAGATTCAACTCGTAGGTCTATTTCCTCATTGAGAAAAGCAGCCAAGCTATTGCCGGCAACGGCGGCAGTCCCTTGCCCGATAATAAAGATCTCCTTAAAGCCTCCACTGGCGAATTTTCTTTTGAGAGCGTCAGGGAAGGTACTCTCTTCGAGTCGGACTTGAAGATCTTCTTCATTCTCGACTATTTTTCCTCTTAAAGTTTTTTGGAAAGAGTCAGGGGCTTCTGATATTTCCTTTAGCAAGAAATGAGAGTAGCCTCTTCGGTCTATATCTCGAGAGGTGATTCCCGCAGTTTCTATTTCCTGATTTTCTACTGGCAGTAGCTCACCGCTGTAAGTAGAGCGAGTAATTCCATCTACCGTTCCAGCTTTACTTCTTGACAGAGAAACTATTTCCCCCGGTCCTGAGCTGGGTTTTTCATTATGTACGGATTCCCCGTCCAGTCGTAAATACTTCTGCGTACGCTCGACAAATCCATAGGGCTCGCTAGCAACTAGGAAAGCGTCTTCTGCTATACCTACATATAGCCCTTGCCCGCTTCCACGAAGCGCTAGATGGAGATTCTCAGGGTCTGAAGCGGCATTAGCAACAACTGCGACTGACCCTTCAAGGGATCCAGCAGTTCTCCTAAACGATTCAGCAACAGATGAACTACCATCACCACTCTTATTGAGATGCTGAGCCATTAAAGTAGGCATAACTTTTGAATCTGACGTAACGGAAGGTGAGATAATAAGATCTTCCATTTCCTTAAGATCGGCAAAATTATCAACGTCGCCATTTATAGCTGCAACAACGTAGGGCATTTGATCATGGATCTCTTGTTCTGAGTTAAGTGGGTGGGCGTTTGGTTCAGAAATGATTCCGATGCTGGCCCATCTGGTATGCCCTATAACAACTGCTGAAACTTGATCGCTGGCAAGGGCACGGTACAGAAGCTTGTCCGACATGATTGCCTCTCGGAGCACATGAGTATTATCGCCTAGTTGACCTATCTCCGAAGCTGTTTTGTACACAAAGCTTATATTTTTTTCTACTAAGCGAACAGACCCGGACTTGAAATCACTATCCGAAGATCGAGCCTCAATCTCTGACAAGAGTTTTGGGTCATTCAAATCCAACGCATGATCTTGGATCATCAAATGTAAACCGGCTGAGTCTCTTCCGCGAACCTCTAAACTATCGAGGGCAGAGAGAGCCTCATGGATTGATGTAAAGGTTTCTACTAGCCCTGCCTCTCGTTTCCCTTGACATAGCTCACGAACAGAATCCACTAATCCGACTCTGTCGTTACGAAGTGACCAGATCAAGTCTTTAACTTCTATGATGCACGCGTTGGTCTTCTCAATATTTTGAAGATCGAAACTAGTCTGGTCCAGAGACATTTCAAGATCGTTAAGAGAAGAGTCAACTCTTTGACACTTCTCGATTAGTTCAGAAAGTAATTCTGGGCTCTCAAGGAATGCCATGGTTCCCGGAATTCCAGAGGTCTCACTTTCTAGTGAAGCGAGAGAGTCAATCAGCAGGGAGATATCTTGTAGGTCGTTCGGTCTAGTTTCAGGGATAGCGTCGATAAGGCTTCTTACCCGCGTCGCATCAGGCGTTTCACGCTGTGCTGGTCTTCGGATTATGGCGATAATTCCACACATATACTTATTCTAGAGACTTAGTTAAGTCTCAACTCTCTAAAGAGAGCTATTTGATCTCATTCAGGTGCTCCCAAATGGGATTCTGCAGCCAAAACCAGCTTATTTACAGTAGATTCTGCTATTTCATTTGTTGTGGATTCAACCATAATTCTTAATACCGGTTCGGTTCCTGACCTTCGGACAAGGACCCTACCTTGATCTCCTAATTGTTTTTCGGCCTGAGCTATTTCATCTGTTAATAAGCTTTCAATATCTAAAGTCGTCTCAGATACGTCGACTTGTTTTAAGACTTGTGGGTATCTGACCATGGCAGTATCAGCAAGTTCTTCTAGGCTTCTACTAGTTCGGCTCATGACATCAAGGAGTTGTATCCCTGTTAAAAGCCCGTCACCGGTAGTAGAGAGATCACTAAAGATCACATGTCCAGACTGTTCCCCGCCAAGTGACCAGTTATTCTCTTCTAAAGCCGCTAATACTTGCCTATCACCAACTGGTGTTTGGTGCACATGAATTCCTTTTTCTTTCATTGACAGATGAAACCCTAGGTTTGTCATTACCGTTACGACTGCAGTATTTCCAGTAAGAGCTTTGCGCCTTTTCATATCTTCAGCGCATATCGCAATCATGAAGTCACCGTCAATCACTCTTCCCTGTCTGTCTATAGCTAGGACTCGATCGGCGTCCCCATCAAATGCGAGCCCAAGGTCAGCGTCAATTGATCGCACTGCAGATTGAAGTGAGCCAATACTTGTTGAGCCGCAGTCTTTATTAATATTCGACCCATCTGGAGTATCATGTATGCTCGTTACCTCCGCCCCCAAACCTCGGAGAGTCTCCGCAGCATAGGAGGACACTGCCCCATTGGCACAATCCACTACAAGGGAGATGTCCTTTAAACTTCTGCCTTCAATGCTCTTGTTAAGAGTGGTTATCCAGCCATCGGTTAGATGGTTATGAGTGGCCTTAATATAGTTACCGATTAGGGCGGTATCCGGAAAATCGTTGGATTCTAGAATCGCTTCAATTTCTGCCTGGGCATGGTCACTCAATTTCTTCCCACCAGCAGAAAGAAGTTTGATACCATTATCTGTTGAGGGATTATGGGATGCTGAAACCATTGCTCCAGCAATATTATGAGTTGCTGCAGCATGTGCAACCGCCGGAGTAGGGACTACCCCCATGTACCAAACTGAAAGCCCTCTAGATTGGAATCCGGCGCATAAAGCATTGACAAAGTCCTCACCGCTTTCTCGACCATCGGTCCCAATCACTACTGTGTCGGATTGCAGAACATCTGACGCGGAAATGGCAAGGTTCGCTACCCATTCAGGTGTGAGGTCCACAAAAGCTCGACCGCGAACCCCATCAGTACCGAATTTAAGAGCCATTTCGACCGAGATATCTAAATTGAGTTCCCATACAGACCTTACTTCCACAAGTTATCTGGTGGACTCTACTAATCATAATTCCCTGTGAAGGGAAAGGCGCTTAACGCTTAGAGTACTGCGGAGCTTTGCGGGCCTTCTTTAATCCGTACTTCTTTGATTCTTTCTTTCGAGAGTCTCTAGTAAGAAATCCTGATTTCTTTAAATCTTCTCTGAAGTCGCTATCGATATCAACTAGAGCTCTGGCAATCCCTAATCTTAGAGCTCCAGCCTGACCGCTTGATCCCCCTCCATGAATGGTTGCGTCAATATCATATGCTGTTTCGGTCTTTGTATTTCTTAGGGGTTCTGTAATGATCATACGGTGGGTATCTGATGGAAAAAAGTCTTCAATGGACCTTCCATTAACAGTGATCGTTCCGGTACCGATTCGAACACGGACACGCGCTACTGCCCGTTTTCTTCGACCAGTGGTGTGAGCAATTTGGGCAGTCATAGTTTCCTTAAGATTCTCTAGATTTTGCGTCAGCCAAATCCATGGGCTCTGGCTTTTGTGCACTATGTGGATGTTCAGCTCCTGCGTAAACTTGAAGCTTCTTTAATTGTTGGCGGCCAAGGCGGTTTTTGGGCAACATGCCTCTGATAGTTTGGCGGACCGCATCGGTGGGGTTCTGTTCAAGAAAGTCAGCATAAGATCGCGATTTAATTCCGCCAGGGAACCCTGAATGCCGATAGAGGATCTTTTTCTCTGCCTTGCCGCTGCTTAAGACCACTTTGTCGGCATTGATGATTACTACATGGTCTCCCACGTCAATATGCGGAGAGTATGTTGGCTTATGCTTTCCACGCAGAAGTTTGGCAATTTCCGAAGCCATACGGCCAAGGATTAGCCCATCGGCATCAACAAGATGCCAGTTTCGTTCTATCTCAGATTTCTTAGGGCTATATGTCGACATATTACTTTCCGTCTGTGTTAACAGTTGAACCAAGGAGTTTTAAGTAACTTGGCACCTTTCTACGATACGGTTATTGGCCTCGTGAGACAACCGCTATAGGGCCTGTAGGGAAGATTTTTCTAACATTCCTAGTAGCCCACATTCCATAGGGTTAATCCATGTGGAGGGGCTACTTGTCCGGCTAGGTTTCTATGACGACCTTCAAGGATTTCTTCTACAGATCGCTCGTCGAGCTTCCCTACTCCTATGTCTACTAGGGTACCAGTTATTGAACGAACCATTTGGTGGCAAAACGCGTTTGCAGTTATCCAAAGTTCAAGAAGATTACTCTCAGTCGCATCCCACCGTAAGGATGTAACTTCTCTTGTAAGTGAGGCATGTACTTGCTCCCCGTTGATTTCGATAATATTTTTCCGGCAAAATGAACTGAAATCATGTTCCCCAACGAGTTCTTGTCCTGCTGTATTCATTCTTTCTATAGAAATCGGTGCTCGGACGTGCCATGAATATCGAGAAAGAAATGGGTCCGGGTGAACTTGGTTAAGAACTTGATAACGATAGGTCCTATTTTTTGCTGAGAATCGAGCGTTAAATTGCCCATCGGCTTCTTCAATAGCAGTAATCACAATATGAGGGGAACAGAGAGTGTTTAATGCTTTCTGTATTTTTGCCATCTCAAATGGTATCGAATCAAATGAAACTACTTGACCTCTGGCATGAACACCAGCATCAGTTCTCCCGGCACACGTTAGGGATGGAGCTGTGCCAAGTAATTTTTGTAAAGCCTCAGTTAGAAGTCCCTCTACAGTTTCCACGTTAGGATTTTTCGCAAAACCATGGAATGCTGTTCCGTCATAGGAAACGGTCAACCTGTACCTAGCCTGCCCCACAAGAGGTGGGCTTATAGATGGAGCATTAGGTCGGGCCATTCCCAGATACCTGGGTTATCTAGACAAGCTCAATTCGAGCCATAGG
>PVBE012661127.1_pt1 | contig 21380 bp, 30 predicted proteins | sample 1631181 | NCBI WGS metagenome assembly PVBE01 (sample SAMN08397723, study PRJNA350692) | Marine metagenome, whole genome shotgun sequencing project. | isolation source: water | place: Pacific Ocean | collected 2012-04 | reverse complement strand
TTATTCATGTCTGTTCCGGCTTGCTGTTCTTCGGCGTTGGTAAGTCCATCACCATCCCAATCTGCCCCGCCATCGGAGGGGTCAAGTGGGTCGCTTCCTTCACTGCTAACGATGCCCGCAGACATAGCGAGCATTAGTGCCGTTAAAATCGTTATTACTGTTCTCTTGAATCTGTTTTCTTGTGTATTCATCATTTCTCACTGTTTTCATTCATAGAGAACCCACTGTTCCCTCTGATACTTCATGTGCTTTCATGATACTTAATGCTACGCAGGTGTTGAGTAATTCAATTCTGGCGCAAATTGATTGCTTCATCAATATAGCGCGGGATGAGGCCGGCGTGTCGCCACTTCTTGTAGGCCCATGTGAATGCTGGATCGAGAATAAAAATGTGGCCTGTATCTTTGGCCGATCTGTGGATACGACCAATCATCTGAAGGAATGTTCGCGCCGTTTCAGCTTCATACCACGCATCTCCATAAGCCTCAGGGTGGTGAGTTCGTAATATACGCACGCGCATATCAGATAGATCTGGGTAGGGTATCTTCGCAATGATCAAGAAATGGATTGACCGATCGGAATCTATATCTGTTGGAATCGGATCGAATCCTTCATTAGTATATGTAGAAATCAAGATTCCAGAACCTGTATCCTTACGGAATCTCTCGATGAACTCGTATCGTTCAGATCCTAAATCAGCACTATCTACTACCAATCGCGAACCGATTGATGGATACCGTGTTTTGATTGCTTCTGTCAGCCCCTTATGGATGGTTCCCGAAAACGGTAGAATCATTCCCTTAGATTTGGGATACATGCGAGTAGCAATACCATGAATAATTCGTGCATGATCGAGGAAATCCGAAGATTGACGTCCTGCACCCCCCCTGTAAGACATAATTCCACCTCTAACTGCAGTAACGGGTCTATTCTCCAGAGGGAAATCAGAATAATCAAAACGAATGTAAAGAACTCGTGCAGGGTCCAGCCCGAGCTCCCTAGTTAAGATTTCTACATTTCCTACTGTTGCCGACATGTAGAGACGATACTGGGATCGTGCATCAAGAATCTCACGGGCAAATGAACCAATCAGAATTGGCTTCAGTGAGATCCATCTGACTCCATCATCTCGAACACCAGTCTCCCAATAATAATTGGCTTCATTGTCTGTTCCTATGACGCTATCCAAAAAGGAACGCATAGAAGAAATCTGAATCATGACTCGTGCCTTCGCCTCTGCATCATATCGATCTGCCTCGATATTTGCTTCTACACGTTGCACGAGACGGCGCAACCAGGCATTCACGACACCCGAGGCTGCCTCCCATGCACCTGGATTGTCCAACATCTCTGGCTGAAACTCTGGCACATCAGGAACATCATAAGCTGCAGGATCGTTCGGGCCAAAGTCATCCCCATCGAACAAACTCTTCTGTATGTGTCCTTTCGTCCGTCCCTTTGATGCTGCCATCATAGACTGCATAGAGACATCGATCAATCTGGATACAGTGCGTGTAGTAACATCTATGGATAGGTTGCGAAGAACAGCATTAGGCAATCTATCGCATTCATCATAGGTAGCCAATGGACGTTGCTCAAAAGCAGGATACCTCATGTAGTAATCATTGGTAGTGATTACTCCTGATGTATTGGCTGCCAAAAAGCGATCCCGATAATATGGGCACACGCGCGCAGGCGCGAGGAAAGGACCAATCGAGTCCCAATGATCATTAGCATCTACCCATCTGCCTTTCGGTTCACACAAGTGCATTATCTCATCTGCACTACAATCAGGACATTCCCATTCATCGAGCTCATCAGGGATTTGTGAGAATCTACATGGATATGGTCGATCGCGTCCATTCTGTCCTGATACTCTGACTGTGCTACATGGAGCGAGATCTGCAGTCAAGCGAGGCTTTCTCCGCACCCCTTCAAATGGATCTCCTTGTCCTGCGTATGTCTCTGCCTGTTGAGCCGCCAGACGTTCTGCTACCTCTGCGCTGGAACGATCTACTTCAGAGGGATCCAATTCCAGATAACACGGATAATTTCTACGACCTGCGATCCGATGAATCACAGGGAGGGAACGAACATACTGATCTCCGAGTGCAACCTTATCTACGGTATGGTAGGCAGGAGCCACTCCAAAGAACTTAGAGAGTGCGTGGCCGACAACAGATTTACCACCCCCAGTTGGTAATTGTAAGAACAAGTCTGTGTATCCTGCTTGAATGCCGTCAATGAGTAATGAAAGTGCCTGGATCTGTTGAGGACGGGGTGAAAAATCCGGATCTCCTCCTGTTCCTGGAAAAAGGGCTCTAATTTCGGCTTCATGAGTTAATGGCTCATCATTATCATCTGGTGGGGCATCAACAACAATCTCTGTAATGTTTCCAAATGGAGATCCTCCTGGGGGTGGGCGCGGGAGGGGGTTGCTCTCAAAGCCTCCAAGTGTTTTAGCCGCCTCTCCAGGATTGCGAATGCCTGTTACTGTTTGACTCCTTGTCTTTTCACTTACAGGAGCCCACTTGCGACCATTCAAGGAAACTGAAACTGCTGATGCCTTTACCAGAGGTTCGCACTTACTCAAGATTGATTCCAATGTATTGGATTCATGAATGACTCGCACATAGGAGGTTCCTTTCTTATTCTGGGCTACTTTGAACGGAGGCTCAATAGTGGCCAATAAATGAGAAACTAATGATGATACCTCATCCCGTAAGGCCGAATCGTGCCTCTGTGAAGGAATGATCTTCAATAGCGTTGGATTCATTAATCCCAGGTGGTGCATCCACCAATATGAACTAGTCGGCTAATCCATTAAAGAATAATAAATGATCGAACGCGCATTGTAGATACCAATAGGTAGAATCGCTCCAAGAAACAGATGGTTTCCAATTAATGCTTCGTGCCTGATGAGCTGGGGCATGGGTTTGTCCACAACCGCAACGGAATAGTCCTGGTATTGTTGATCTCGGTAAGTCCTCTAAGATTCCGCTCCAATCGCTCCATGCTTTCCCATGTAGGATGCTCACTCCCACTCCTCCAAGAAATCGGGACTGAATATGACCTTGTCATCCGCCAGATGCTCCAATTGATCAAAATCGATTCCACTAAAGTCCAGTGAAAGCATATCGGCCGGAAACTCCTCGTCCTCCATCGGCTCGATTACAATCATATATTTGCGCCCATTGATATTAGCCTCAATGCGTGCACATCCTGATAAATCTAAAACCTCTGTGGGATCGCTACCCAGGACATCTGGTAATGTAGTCAATAAATGTTCCAAATCTCTACGAAAGGTCATAATTTCTTCAAAGAACCAAGCTTGGACTGCTGCTTTCCATGCTGATTCCTCAGGACTCGATTCATCTCCTGAGAAATGATAATTGGGTAAGCCGAAGCCCTTGAATAAATCCTCCACAATCTTCGTCAATTCTCTAATGCTGTCGTCGTCGCCAAAGTTCGCCGTCATGGTTCTTTCTCCTCTTTCCGACTACCTGAATGATTCGGTGTGTATCCAAAACTAGGATCTCCACTATGTCTCCATGGATTTCCTTGATTCGTCTCAAAACAACGAGTATGCACAGGCTTTCCTCTGAAAAGCAGTAATGGACTACCCACTGGAATGTGTTGTCCACAAATACCACAATAATTGGATCCTGTATTATCTGTCATCTATATCAACTCACTATGATGATTACTGCCAGAGTTATTATGGCTAAAATCCCGATCATTATTACTGCGCTCATTCTGGGAGATATTATTGGAATACCCTCAAAATCCCATACTCGTCTGGGTGGCATGTATCTTGTTAATGTTCGCACCTATGTAAGGAATCCGCTTAAACAAGGTCATCGGATTCAGCACCAAATAATAGATTTCGTAATGCGTCAATCACACCACGTGATTCTTTGATCGGTTCTCCAGTTTTCAAATAAGCGTAGTCTTCAATAATCAAATCTCTTGCCATTATACTTCGAGAAAAGGCTCCTAATAATTGATCCAATGCTGAACGGCGTTGATCCGCGAACCAGGCATCATAATGTTTTTCCACATCTGGTAATTGATCCATAGCATGTTTTGTTAATGTGAGTCCAATGTCATTCATAATGGGAAGTGGTGGAGTCTCAAATAATCGAACAAAGCCCAACAGATCTGCATTCAATGAATCAATTTCTTCCTCAGTGAACTCTTCGGGATCTATGCAAGCCGTCTTTAGAGCATCCTGAATTGTAGGAATGTAATACTCAAGAATTAGATTTGGTTGGATCATCCACAACTGGAGAAATCCCAATAATCTCTCCATATCATCTCCTTTGTTAGGCTCTGCACTTTCAAAAGCCAGGAAAATCAAATCATTGGGATTCATCCCATCTGCGATCGCAGGTAAAATACCACTTAGGAACTCTGAGGTTGAATCACTCAAGTATGGTTGAAGATTGAGTGCCATGAAACACTGTTCTACGCCCAACTACCTGAACACTTGTTCAGAGCATTATCCATATTTTCTACAATCAATACAAGTCAGAATGATATATTTTTCCCGCGACTGAAGATCTGCCCACGAATAGTCTACTACTGCCCTATTAAGTAAACGTTCATTACTAATCGAAGCAGGATCAGAAAGCTCCAATGCCATTCCAGGATTCCCGCATGAAGAACAATTATGGTATCGACGAATTAGAATCCAATCTCTTTTACTCCTACGAAGTTCACGACGAGATTCAACTGCACGCTCTACCAATTTCTTTGATTTCTTGTTGGCGCGATAGTAGCGACGATTATACTCTTTCTGCCACGCGCGTTTTGTTTGAGGATCAGCAAACGGCATAGATAGATATGGTTTTTGCGACTATTTAGAGCATCACATGATAATGGTGCCTGTGGCGATCAAAGAGATAATTCCTGGTAGTGAAACTATGAATAATTCCCACCACTGTCGCTGTTTTTCTGCTACCTGTTCAGCCTTTGACTCAAGCACAGCGATCCTTGATAGTAATGGTGGTTGGCCATTTCCATCTACCACCAGCTTCGATAATGTTTTGATTATATCATGATGATGTTCTGCTTCAGTTTTCAATCGCATGATTGCTTGATTGAGCTCACCAATATCCTCACCGAACCCTCCCATGAGAAGTCCAAAATCTTCTATGAATGCCAACACGATTTCTTCGTGCTTTGAATCATCATTTGATGACAATCTCGCGGCCCCCAACCAATCTTTTGAATGATGCCAGTCGCGACAAGATTACCAATTTACATTTATCCAAATGATTTAACTGACTACACACACCATTACATGCTTGAATCACATTTTCGGATCGCAGTTCAGATACAGCTAATACGGTTTCGATATTTTCCATTTTATTCACTCCAGGTAATAGAATACGACTGATCATAGTTTGGTTCATCTACCTCATTTTTGACAGACTCTGCGCCCAGTAGATTAGAGAGTAGTCCCATAGAACCGTCGCCCTGATCACGGAAACCTGGTGGGGCCCAGGTCTTTGCTTGCCGTTGTCGATCCATACGAATAGAACGGACTACATCTACATTATCCATGTAGGTGCCGTCTTTGCGACGTCGCAAGAATCGACGATTGCCCCAGCGATCATAAACCAGCTTACGCGGGTTGCCATAGAATGGTCGAGGACCCTCAGGATCGTATCCCGTAGGAGCACTGAATGATTCTGCCTCAGAGGAAGACATGTTTGGCCATACTCGCTTCCATCCATATTGGGGCCAACTTCCTGTTTCGTCAGCCGATTCAACCAATAGATCTGGCAAATTACCCTCGTCCGCACACACATTACAAATTACTTCTCCATCTATGATGGAGGCGGGTCCGGTTGAAACCAAAGCAACCATTGGAATATCTGGATAATACGAATGATACTCTTCGTCCTTAGTGGTTCCTTTTCCACAAAGGACACAGTCTCCACCATATTTCGAGATATAACCCCAAGATCCATGAAAAGTTTCCTGGGCTTCAAAGGATTCTGCCCACCGTCCATCTTTAGGTTGTTCATTCCACGCATCCAAACAGGGTTGACAAATCCATTCACCTCGCTTCGTCGTAGTGGGTTTAGCACTACTACACCATGCACAAATACAGGCACAATCTATGGACTCATCACAAACGGGGCATCCATCACCTTCTGCAGCGAATGATTCTGCATAATAACTGCTGGTTCCATCCTTGATCTCCTGACGCCAATTGTCAGGGGCCCATCCGGCGATCCATTCGTCAATGACCTCCTTGGGTTTGCGACCTTTCTCGACGATCTCGTAGAACAATCCCTGAGTCTCGTTGGTGTTGGTTCCGCTCATATCCTGCAACATGTGGTATTGGTAAGGATCGAGCTTGATATTGATGGCCGAAACATCTTGAGAATCTCCACATGCCCAATCTCCGTTGATAGTGATGCCGAGGTTACCAGTCTGGGTTGGCTGATCACTCTCCTCTGCGGCCCCTTGAATCGTTTTCACAATTTGTGCTTTAGTGGCTGCGCTGGCTCTCGCCGCTGCAGATTGAGAGGCCGCTCTGTGAATGAGATATATGCCCGCACCAAATGTTCCTGCAGCGATCCCAACACGCTTCAATGTGTGCTGACTAAAGGACCCTCCAATCAGTAATGCTCTTAGGGCACCTACCAACAGATAGCCACCACCTACGGCAAATGTAGCTCCTACAATTGCACTTACGGCCACCATGAATTATCATTGGTCGGTTCCGATACCTAAAGGGTGCTTACGGCAACCTACGATTGATCTACTCAATTTTCACTCATTAGTGGGTGTCTTCAATTCACAAACGCCATCAGGACATGCCTGTTCTGAAATTGCATTCACTAAAAATGATTCATCCTCAATTGTAACTTCATTTGTTGCAGTTCCTGTGATTTGTGCTACTGCCTCTTCTACACTCAATGGAACTAATGGTTCATTCCCACGAGATCCTGAGCGGTATATGGTGGTGCCTTTGAGTGTAGGGGCATACTCCAACAACAACTCAACGAATTGCTCTAATGGATAATCGAATGGAATGTTGATTGTTTTGGAAACTGCATTATCAATGTGCTTCTGACAAATAGATTGCATTTTGAGGTGGCTCTCTACATCTACTTCATGTGAACTCACAAATGCACTCAGATCTGCACCTGACTCATAAAGAGTCTTGAATAGCGGATCGATAACAATCTGTTCCTGGATTACTCTATCATTAGTATCTGGAGATTTAGCCATCCATCGTCTCTTGTAACCAGGGGCAAAAATTGGTTCAATTCCTGAACTAGTTGCGGCAATCATACTAGTTGTTCCGGTCGGTGCGATCGTTAAGATAGCACAGTTCCGGATCCCATATTCACGGATCTTTGCACGAAGTCGTTGTGGCAATGTTTCACAAAATCCAGATCCCAGAAATCCATCTGCATCAAAGACAGGGAATGGTCCCTTCTCTGCAGCTAAGTATGTGCTCGCCTCATACGCATTTTTCTTGATGAATCCCAAAAGACGATCTACCATTTTCCTTCCTGCTGCTCGGTCATAACGAATACCCAGCTTCACTAAGGCATGAGCCAACCCCATAACTCCTAATCCAATGCGCCTAACATCATGACAATTATTCTCAATTTCTGGCAGAGGATATGAATTGACATCCAATACATTATCCAGGAATCTTACTCCTAATGTAATTGTGTCTGATAATTTATCCCAATCAAACCCACTATTATCAGATAACAAATGATTAGCCAAATTAATGGCTCCTAAATCACAGCATCCATATGCTTCAAGCCAGATTTCTCCACAGGGATTCGTGCTGATCAAAGGTTTGTGATAAGCAATGTTATTCATACGATTGGCGAGACCTCGATTTAGGATTCCTGGTTCTCCAGACTCCCAAGCATTTGCAGCAATAGTATTCCACAGTTCTCGTGCTTTGATCCGATCAACTTCATTTCCCCTCCAGGTCATTACAATATCTTCATCAGCATTGATGGCCTCAAAGAAAGCATCATCCACACAAATTGAAACATTTGCATTACGGAGGATTCGATCTCGTTGGGTTTTCAAAAGATGACGCAATACAACCTCTGATTCAGGATCTTTCAATACACTTTTGATAATTTTCTCTGAATCATCTGGTGTGAGGTCTGGATAAGTATGGTCTAATGCCTCTTTGATAGAGTCCTTAGAATTAACATCCAGATCCACTCTATTGAACTTCTTGAATAGGAACTCTTGTAGATCTCCATGATCATAATCCAGACACATCATCAATGCAGTTCGGCGACCACCTCCTGCTTTGATTACCTCTCCTACCTGGTCCATGACCTCCATGAGTGATACGGCTCCTGTGGCTTCACCACCCGTTCCCCTAATTGATGATCCGCGTGGACGTAGTGGAGAAAAGTTAACTCCTACTCCACCACCAGTTCCAGAAATTACCAACATATCAGAAACGGTCTTTCCCCAACCCTCTCGAGAATCTTCGGTAGGAATTACAAAACAATTTAGAAGCTGTCCTTTGGGTCTGCCTGACCCATACCAAATCCGACCACCTGGGAAAAATAATCCATCTCTCAAAACATTATGGAAACGTTCTGTGAATCGTGCTCTATTACCATTATCCTCAGCCGCAGCAATATGTTTGGCTACACGCTTACAAGCATCATCCCAACTTTCATCTCCTGCTATGGCATAGCGTTGGTCGAAGATCAATTGAGCCAAATCGACTGGTTGGTAAGCAGGGGGTCTGGGAGTCTCCGTTGTCATTTTATTGCACCTCCGCAGGAGAAATCCGCGCGGTATTTTCCTTTAGCGTGACCTACTACTTTAACGATATGGATTGTCAATAAAAATCTCATTGTTGGTATCTATCGTTATCAAACACCCTGCTGCTTAGAGGTGTCGTTGTTGCACATAAATCTAATAGTTGGTCTATCATCTTCGGAGACATTAGCGCGATCCAAAATCCATTTGATTCGATCTTCAATGAGATCCTTAGCATAGGTTTCGGAAAGCTCCAACAGTATTGAGGATCGCCCGTGCACTGCTGCTACGCCGGCGGTGGTTCCGCTGCCAGCAAAGGGATCTAAAACGATACCACCCTCAGGGCAGCCTGCGAGGATACAGGGTTCGATTAGGTCTGGTGGGAACATAGCAAAATGGGCTCCTCGATACCGAGATGTTGCTACGGTCCATACTGATCTCTTTCGTCGTGTATCTGTGATGGCACGAAAACCCTCGCCATCTCTACGCGGTGTTCCCTTCGTATTGAAGGATCCGCGGGGTGCATTCTTTCCCTTTGATCCATCTCCCCATAGTGAAGGTTCTTTGATTGCCTCCACATCAAAATAATATCGAGGTTTCTTGGTGAGGAGGAAAATCGTCTCGTGCGCGCGCGTGCACCTATCTTTGACTGACTCGGGTGTGGGATCTGGTTTTGCCCAGATAATTTCCTGGCGCAGATACCATCCTGCATCTCGAAGTGCAAATGCTACCATCCAAGGGATTCCCACTACATCTTTCGACTTGATTGAGAGCTCCTTAAAGGCCTCCTGAAACTTTGGGCGTGCATTCATACTGAATCCTGATACCCAACCATTAGTGTCCGCAGCACTGGGTCGATTCTCCTTCACAGCCTTAGCATCTCCCCAATAACCTGCATAGGTATCACCCAAATTGAGCCAACAGGTTCCATCGTCTCGAAGAACTCTATGAACCTCCTTGAATATACTCACCAGTGCTTCAACAAATAATGTTGGAGTCTGTTCTAATCCAAGCTGGCCCTCTTCAGCATAATTTCTTTGACACCAATAGGGTGGACTTGTAATCACGCAATGAACAGATTGATCATCTAATTCTTGTAATTTCTCCAAAGATTGTCCTATTCGCACCTCTACGGTGGGAGGGGTTGCCATCAACTGGTCCTCCGAAAAATGATCGGTCCTTTCTTAGTATTTCGAGTAACGATTACAAAATCGCGATCTTTCTTCATTAGGGCAGACAATTGTCGCCTACTGGGAATCTCTCGTCGTCCAGTATCAATTAGTCTATCAATGATATTGGCAGAGGTGACCTCTTCGCCAATGTTTACCATGGCTTTGGCTGCTTCATAATTTGTGGGTTTGGATGCCATCAATTGGTCCCCCTATGTGCTACAAGAGTAGCCATCGAGATTCCCTCGTGCGGAATCCAGGAAAACTCAATAGGGATGTCGGTTCCACCGCGGATCGATAATTCCTGTTTGCCTACGGTTGCTCCAACTGCTTTCGTAATGTTTTCAACGGAATACAAAGAGATAGCATGATTATTACATGAGACATTACAATCAGTTGGTTTCCAACTTAGTGGTTCTCGCTCATCTGCGATCGACCAACACATCCCGTTTCCAGAAGCATCTGGCTCAACCTCTACACGGAACTCATTAGAAACGCTGGCTGCTTTGAGAAATGATCTCACTTCATCTGCAGGAACTGTTGCTGAGAAAACATAATCAAAAGAGGGCCATGGTGGAGCTCTATGCCCCTCCATTAATCTCATATTAAGTAGTTTAATTCCTCGTTCCATCCCATTGGCCAACAATGAAAATCTCATACTACCATCATCATGATCCACAATACGGAATCTCAATTCATCCTTTGTGGTTAATGCTTTCACGATGTCATCTAATCTTACCAACACGACTGCCATCTCATAGTGGCGATCACATACATAGTGGCTAAATCCCTCCGAATTGATTCTTACTCGAACCATTTTGGTTTTCTCTCCATCAACCATCCGAACCGAAAGTCCTTCTTCATCAAAAACTAAGATTGCCTCTTCACCTATTCCCTTAAGCACCTTCAATACATTCTTGAAATTAGGAACTCTAATTTTACCTTCCATTGACATATTCAATCCTCCTTCTTATTCAGATACAAAATATCTGAGCGAGAATAAATGTTGGGAATACACAGATCCCCTACACAGGGTTCTCTTTTCCCTTCCGCATCTAATCGTAGGTTAGCCAAATCAATATACTCTGGATTCAACTCAATTCCGATCCATTCTCTCCCTAGTTGTTGGGCTGCTACTAATGATGTTCCAGATCCAGACATTGGATCCAGGATAGTCCCACCAGGTGGGGTAAATGCGTGAATAAAATCAATGGCTAATCCAATGGGCATGGAAGCAGGATGTTGCTTTCGTAATCCCTTCACTTCATGAATGGCTGAATAGGTCCAAACGCTTCCTCGGCACTTCGTAGCCCCTACCGTTGTGGTGTAGTGATCAACAGACCCATCCGTCAATCGTTTCCCTGCGGTCTTGAATGCGCCTGCATTCTTGCTGGGAACTTTGAGAAGATCCTTGTCAAAATAGGCTGGACGCTTTCCCTTCATGAAAATTAACAGATATTCATGATCTACACGGAATCGGAATCGCCACCATCCACCAGGAGAACCCTTTCTATGATAAATGACGTTCTCAAATAAACGAAATCCAAGATTGTCGCACCAATCCAAAATTGTGCGATAGGTGGTTAGGCTTTTTGCGTAATCTTTCGTGCCATCATTGATTACCATCCCTACCATGCCTCCATCCTTCAAGACTCGATGACACTCTTTGCCTAACGCATGGAGATCAAACTCTGGCGGAGCTCCATCTCCACCATAGGTTCGGATCGCATCATAGGGAGGAGAAAAGAAAATGGTATCTACTGATTCATCTTCCAATTCATCATTCATAATTTGAACACAGTCGCCTGTGTAGATCTGCCCCATATGTGCCATAATGAACCATCACCTATTTAGTTTGATGGGAGGCGTTGTTGCGTAGTGCCCTTATTTCCGGCTTCATCAATACTCACGATTACCTCTCGCTCATCCTCCGATGAGATAGCATTCCACGGCTTCATGAGGAACTCACCGAGTCCTTGCCAGGTCTTTGATTTCACCTTCATGGGCGCGCGGTCCTGGTCCTCCCAATGAGTGAGCAGGTCCGCTACCGAATCATATGCACCCATAATTTTCTCTGCCGTTGTGCGACCGATCTTTGGGATACGCTCTAAGAATGAGGAATGTTTGTTGCGAGTGGTCGTTACTACGGTGATGGGACGGATCAGGGTTCCAAACTCGCCCTCTGCAACTCGCCTACGAATTGCTACCACTTGTCGCACCGTAGAATCCCGATCGCTCGTGTAAAGCACAGGCAATACCTCGCCCGCTAACCGATTCAAGTGTGCTTGTAGTGAAGCTACATCAGATTTGGACGCGCCATAGATGAGATCTTTGGATCCTTCGATGATCAACATCGGTTTGTCGCAATGCTCCACCATTCTGGACACCTGATCAATAAGCCGTTTGGATCGCCAGGACGACATAGCATCTGCCCAGGTTTTCCGTTCGATGGCTATGATTGATCCATCTGACGGAATTAATCGAAAATCTCCTTCAGAAAGTGGTTTATGATCGCACCCAAATCCGTTAGGTTCATCCAACAATTTCGCTGCAAACCATTCGTCCTCGTGAATGTCAACTACGGTAAGAACCGACATAGTGGTCCATATGGCGGCCACCTATATGAGTGCATGGGAATCAAACCCAATTACCTTCACCGAACTCTTCATCCGCACAACTATCACAGAGCCAGGTCTCTTCAGTAACGCTGGAGTGTTCTGGCTTGAATAGATGGATGGTCTCCTCATTGCTGCTTATATCGCACATATCACACAACACTTGAGAGTCCTTGCTCGCGACCTTGAGGAAAAGATTCTCTCCTCGATCGAAATCAAAATGATTGATAGTAATATGGCGATCCATGATTACTCCCTCTATTAATCCCAACCATCATCAAACTCGACCTCTGCACAATCCATACACAACCAAGTATCTTCCGTAACGAAGGCGTTGTCTGGCGTGTATAGGAAGAGGGGTGTGTGGGAGCCAATCTTCATACATATATGACAATGTTCCTGAAACTCGAAATTATTGATGGTAATGTGTTTATCCATGATTACTCCTCTATTAGATCAACCAGTCCACCCCGCCAGCGACATTCTTGGTGGGTGCCTTAGAGTGAGTGTGATAGTTCACAATAGGAGTTGGCAATAGTGCTGGACCGAGGGGTTGTCCGCTACTGTTGACAAGGTGGGGGAATGGATTATGAGTCCTTATCGTCTCTCTCCACATAGACACGCCTTTTGGATTTTCATCATACATGTCGTCAGGAACTAGGAACTCAAGTCGATCATTACTGTTGGGAAATAGGAGTCCCAATGCCACCCACTCGCACTCAGGACATGTAACTTCGATCCAGTCTCCATCGAGGTGTTCATGATAGTGTGAATCCCATACATGGTGCGTGCCGGTTCCTGGACATGGTGTGGGAGTAAATGCGGGCACGGGGGCTGTGCCTGCGATATTAACTGTGGGCTCCTTTGAAATAATAGGGCATCGGTTGATAGTATTTTGTAATTTCATAATTAGTCCTCAAATAGTCAGATCCGTAGAGTGGTGTGGATAATAGTTTCCATCCCCATCCATCCACACACTCCCATCCACAAAAATAAGATAATCAGTAATTGCTCCTGTCGCAAGAACATACGTCACATAGGCCGACCAAAGACATTCCGAACACTGCATGACTGCCACGCATTCTCCATTCTGTTCAGTAGAATAATCAATCGTCGTCACATAATTAGCCTGTGCAATATGCTCTCCAGTAGGACTTACTGGACATGGGGTAAGCGGCGAGAATCCAGGAACAGCTCTGGCCGGTCTTGCTTGTGGGAATCGAATAGGGTTTGTGAAGAATGGGCTTCGATGGGGGGCTATGCCGAGCAAGGGGCGCATATTGATTACTACCCAGCAATCTTCAGGCTCCATGATCATACTTACCACCCATCTACTATTCAAACATTAAGAAAGATTGAGATAGTCGCATTCACTACTCTTTCCTATGCCAGAGAAGGGTTGCCTAGTTATGACTCTTTGGGAGTTCACTTTGGAATCTGATGAATACAAACAATCTGCCAGCGGTATGGAGAGGATTTGGGATTGGTTCTGGAAAGTCTGTGGGGATAAACAATATGATGTAGATAAAGAAGCCACGGTTAAGGAGCTCCATACCTGGGTCGCTGGTGATGAAGAGCTTGAAAATGAAGAGGTGGAGGATATGATTGCTGATGGTGAGCTCTGGCACTATATTGATGTTGAAATGGGTTACCAAGATATGGGTGATATTCTCTCCGACATTGTAGTGACTACGGGACCCAATGTTCCGATCCTGGGTCATCAATCCAATGGGATTCGATATGAAGATGGTAATGAATGGTCGTTTGGCGAACTCTATTTCTTGGATCGGGACAAAATCATAGCATGGGTCGAGAAAACTGGTATGGGTGGTGTCAACCTGTCAAACCTTATCAATTGGGGATAGGATCATTGCTTCTTCACAATAACTGCGTATCCACAACCACACTCATAGCATCCATTCTTTAACTTCATTGGTTTGGATTTATCCCGCACTGTGCAAATGGGACAATTCATGATTTCTCCACCTCATCGAGATCGCCCATACAATTACAAGCTGCGCCGCCTCCAAATATCTCGTATCGAAATGTCTCTCCTGCTTCATGAGCCTCACGGAGCTCTTTGAGTGTAAATGGTTTGGTGATTCCCTGCCGCATTCGCTTGAGAATCGCAACATCTTTGCCGATCCAATTACGGAACTCTTGTTCCTTGTTTTCATGATAATCAAAACGATCAGGCATCGTTTCCAATAAGTGTGCAAATTGTCCCTGTCCTGCCTTCACACAAAATCCTCCACAATTGTTATGTCGAAATCCCATCCCATAAAGTCTCGGAGGCTCAATGCCTATTGCTCGAAGCTCCTCTGTAATGTTGTGTTTGAATGATGGTGTGCCTCGTGTCAATGGAAAATCCACATTGTATGGTTTCCAGTATGATGCACTGCGCTTGATTCGATCACAATCTTCAATATCATCCATGCCCAAAATTATCACTACATCTTCAGGATCTGGATACTCACTCTCCAGGAACTTGCGTAGAGGAACTCGTTTGAGGTATTTAGAGCAGGGGTCTATTCGAGAATTGCCTAAAAATCGGTGTTTGGTAAATGTCTCCCAAACGTCCATTCCCTGATCAAGAACTTCGATCTCTATGTCCAATGATTTCTCTACCTCAGTATTGAACCGATACAGATCCTCATCCTCCATTTTCGTATCAGCAAACCATAGGCGCACTCGATCATTAGGATACTCCTGTATTGTTCTTCGAGCGGCCTCATAAGAGGTAAGTCCTCCAGAGAACATTATGATACGATCTGGCACAATCATTCCCACCTGCTAACACCTATTCAAGCCCTCTCATTTTACTATTTCAATAGTATCATAAATCTTGATATTCTAATAATGCCACAGTGAAGGCCCCATTGTGAATCTTCCCCCTTACCTTAACTTCATATCCAGCATCTCGTAATATCGAATAATGTGCCTCTTCGGATCGTTTCTTGAAATAGTGCTCCTGTTTGCTTTTATCCCACCCCATTTGCCCATCCTGGTGTGGTTCATCTATACCCAAAATAATGTAACGAGATGATACACGAGCCATTTCTCGTAAAATGTTCTCGAAGTTCTCATCTTGAATAATGTGAAGTAGAATAGACCAAGCAATGATAATGTCTGTGGATTTGTCGGCTAAAGGGATGCCCTCTTTCAAATCATGACAAATATAGGTTGCCTTTCTCCCAGGATCCTCTACCAACTTTCTTGCCTCCTCAATCATTTCTGACGATAGATCGATCCCGATAACGGCCCCTGTATTCCAAGTAATTAATGCTTGAATAAACCGCCCCATTCCACATCCAATATCTACTACGGAGGCATCCTCCCATATTCCTAAATTGTGTAGGACAGTAAGCTGTTCAGATGTATAACGATTTTGAGTAGCTTCATCCCATCCCCGATTCATTACTTTGTCATAACCCACTTCGGCCTTTGCCTGATCATCCCAACGTTCCTTACTGAGCTCTTTCAATTTACTTCAACTCCTTGGGCATTAGTCGGGTTCTACACTCATGCAACATGTAATCTCTTTCAGGAGCGTGCCCTGGACGATCACAAATGGAATGTTCATGACTTAACTCTATAACATTGTATTCATGAACTCTGTTTAGTCTGTCTGTTTGAGACATAATGTAATACGACATTAATAGATCATCAGATGCTCCCTTTGTTGATGCGCCTTCATGACAAAGGAAATCCCTTTCAATTGTGAAAAATCCAGCACAATACTTTCGATGAAACATCATTGTTCGACCAATTACCATTTCAACTTCTGCCTCTTGTTGCTCTACTGGTATTCCATAAGTCCCATCATCATTTGGAAAACGTCCAAAGAGGCCGTGCATAATTTCTGGATCCTCTTTCCACTGTTCATACAGTCCTTCGATCGCGGAGGGGGCAAGAATCATATCGTCATCATACAACAATACACAATCATTTTCAGCAAACAGTCCTAATGCAAATCTGGTTCGCATTCCAAAATCCTCATTAGAATTGATAATTCTACAGTTGGGGTATTCAAAATGTGTATCAGGATTATTATTCCAAACTAATACTTCTGTAATCAATTGGGAGGCATCTACCCAGCCAAGAATCTTATGAAGATTTTGTTCTCGTTTCCAATTTAGCATCAATAAAGAGATCGCCATAACCTATACTCCCTCCTCACTCTCAAAATCTCTCTTAATGCCACACGCACAATCATCAAGATATTTCGCATAGGCTGGATCTAACTCAGCTTCAGAATCTCCTCGGAATAGTGTGATTTTCCATAAGGATCTCCAAGAGCAACCCATTATGTGCAATTGCTTCAGAAAATGATGAATGCCCTTGTGTTCAAACTCTCCTCCCATATCACTCTCTTCCACTAAACGCAATAATAGATCTTCATCTATCAACACTTGCTTTTCATCATTCAATTCCACTTCAGCCATGACTATCCATACCTATATCACTCATTTCAACGTTCGTTACTCGAAGGGGAGATGAATCAACCTTCGATAAAGATTGGCTGTCGCCCTTAGATTTACTTTCTCCCAGGAATCGGCAGGGATCGCTCCTGCATCAACCAATCTCTCATAGAACTTTGTGGGACGAACTGGGTTTGCTCCATCACGAAGTTCCAAAATCAGTGCGCCATGTCTGGCTTTCAGAAGATCATCCGACACCTTTCCTCCGCCTCGCTTAGTCTGTTTCTTGATCCACGCCAATAAATGATTAGGGATATTTGACTCCCAATTGTCACTTATGTGTCCATATTGAAAAATCTCGTCGGGTATATTCTCCAGCGATCCATGTTCGGCTACCAACACTGTGGCTCCTCGTTTTCCCACATTTGGAATCCCTGGTAGATTATCGCTTGTATCTCCCGCCAGTGCTTTCCAATCTGCATAGTGTTCGCATGTTACTCCATAGCGATCCATCACATCGTCAGGAGTTATGATCGATCGCAAATGATCTCCCTCGGTAGGATCCAGGATCGAGACATTTGGATAACTCAACAGCTGCCACAAATCTGAATCTGCCGTAATAATGGTAATTTCCTCAGATGATGGAGCTGCCACCACATATTCCGCAATTAGATCATCGGCTTCATGAGTTTCCAAATACCGAAATGTCCAATCCTTTCCCAAATTGGGATCGAATCCATATGATTTGAAATGATCACGCATATCTGGAATGGTCTTGTCGGCTGCTGTATATGACTCAATGAGCTCCTGTGCCTCGGCTGCCGTAGCATCTGGATGAATTAGAAGGCGATTCGCTTTGTAAGTCTCAAATAGTGCACCTCGCCGTTGGCGGGCGTGGGTCCCATCGTAGCACAGAATAACATCTGCAGCATTGAGTCCATGTTGCCTCAGACGAAATCGAAGATACTTGAGATCTTGTCCGATATATCTGCGACCAATACCGATTACCTTTTGCCGAGACACATTTCCTCTGGATGCACCAGCCAGCATTCGAGCCAGGAGTCCCCTCTTGGTCCGCAAATGTCTGCGCCAGCGTCCCACGAACCAACCGGCATCTATGAGCACTGTTTGATCCGGCATGACTGTAATGAGGACTGCGACCTACCTAATGGTAAGCATTCGTGTTTTAGCACACTCAAAGTATTCTTCATCTAATTCCATTCCAATAAACTTTCTATTAAGTTCCAAAGCAGCCACGCCTGTTGATCCAGAACCCATACAATTATCCAATACAACCTCTCCCTCATTGCTATATGTAGAGATCAAAAACTTCATCAAATCTACTGGCTTTTGGGTTGGGTGCAATCCATTTTCTCGATCATATGATAAAATGCTTTTCGGATACCCTGTTTGTGTTTGTAGATATGTTTCTCTTTTATTTTCGGATGATAGGTGACCAAGTGATCCTGCCTTTCCCTTATTACTGCAAACGACATTAGTTTCTATTGTCTTGAGATTGTATGTTCTTTGTGGAATAGTGTTGAGGATTTTATCATATTCATTTTCTATCTCAAACAGATTACAGATTTTCTCCCACTGTTCTCTTGTAGGCAATTGAGAACCATTTAATTTGTTAGATACCCATCCTGTCAATCCACCATTTTTTGATAATTGTAATTGAGAAACCTCTATTTGTTTCAAATCCTTTTGTTCCATATTGTCTTTCAAAATTGTAGCAAATTGCATATTAGGCGCATCGTTGTAAAAAATCGATATTGTTTCATGGATTTTCAATGGTTGATGATTTACTAATTGAAAATTGCCTGCATTATTTTTCTCCCATATCCAATCATAATTATACCAATCCAAATTACTCATCCTTAATGCAGAGGAAAATGGTTCGCTTCCAAACAAAACTATGGTTCCCTTATCCTTAATTATTCTCCGATACTGGGCCCACAATTCATCAAATGGTATTATGGTGTCCCAACTACAAGCAGTAGTTCCATAAGGCAAATCACAACAAATTAAGTCAATACTTTTGTCTGGTAGATCATTCATCAAATCTAAACAATCTCCCAAAAGGAGGGTCTTTGTTTCCACTGACATTCACCTATTTTTCCTCACTCTCCTTCTTGAATATCATGAGTGTGCTAAAGTTGCTGCGGGGGTGAACCTGTCGTCGCCCTCCTGGTTGAGGGCGTGGGTTCGTGAGGAAATGGAATTGGGCAATCTTGCGTGCATCAAGAGCCTGTGTTATGAGGTCGCTCTGGAAGTGCATACGCCCTGAAGCAACCTGGTCTTGACACTTCACCAATAGATAGCCACCTGTCATTACAAGGCGCATACATTCAATCGCTCCCTTGACAATCAAATCAAGGCGTTCTTGTAGGGTAGCGACCTTATCCACCCCATAGCGACCATCCACTGCTTCAGTAGGGGTGCCATTCAACTTGTATGGTGGGTCGAAGACCACACAGTCATATCTATCTCCCCAAGATGGAGGAAATGAAGTGAAATCGAATTGATGGTCTGCTGGCTTGTATAGGTCATTGGTAATGAGTCCCCCTGGCCTTGTCTTTGACCAGAATACTCCTTCACCGTAGGTGGCATCAAGAACGGAACCATGGATGAAGCCCAGACTCTCCACAGCAGCGATTAAATCACCGTTGTTTGCCCATTTATGGGCAGCCATGATAGTCATTCTTCCTCAGTCCTCCCTTTCCTGAATGATTCTGCACTCTCATAATTGAGATCTCCTGAAAACTGACGTTCGGTTTCTGTGATTGGGAGATCCTCTCCGAATAGATGATCCAGGATTCTATCTGTAACATCAAGCTGTTTCTCATAGATCTCTGTGAAGTATCGATAAATGAATCCACACACCACTAATGAGATGAATGAAAAGATGAGTGCGAGGAGTGCCCAGGGATCCATGATTTCTATGCAGTATTGGGACCTATTTAGGCATACCTATGCAAATGTCGCCTATTGATCATGCTCCCATGCAAATCTTTACCCAATCCCCATTCAAACATTAAGTAGTAGAAAGGGTTATTACTACTCATGATGATGCCTGCTTTATTTGTAAGTGCCATTTCAATCGGAACGAGCGCATATATTTTCTTTGTTAAAGAGCCTAAGACTAAGGAAGATAAAATGATAGGTGGTCTATTGCTTACTGGTGGCCTCATGTTGGCTTATTGGCCAGCGATTCAAGATAAACTTGTGTGGGGTTAATGTTATGAAAGGAGACCAGAGCCTTCTGGTAGGAAACTATGTTGGGATAGTCGATCATAACTTAGAATGAATCACACGACTACTTGATAATGTGGGGCTTTTCTTCGCCCCAGTCCAGATCCAGATAGGCCCTGATCTGTTTTCGCTCGTAGAGTTTCATACAACATGCCGATACCTAATGCTGCCGTATGTGAATAGGAGTTGGGGCATCAAGAGGCAAATGGAGGGGGTGAACAACCAATGGAAGTGAGTTGACTCTTGATCCCCAATATACTCTGGACTTTTCGACTATCTAAGTAAGAGGGTCCATCTTACCGATATATGGAAATTACGCGATCGGTTCGGAATCTCTTGAAGACTGCTCTGGATCCGCCGAGCTCCATGACGCCTGCGGTATCGTTATCTGGATCGTATGGTTTAGTGAGAATACACTTCATATCTCGAACATCCTTATTGGATTTCACAAAGGTCACATAGAACTCCTCTCGAGGAGGCATCCGAGCAAGAAACCGCTTCACGGCTCCTACTGGTAGATATGGTCCGTGTGTTGCTTGATCATATGTATCGGCCATAAACTGTCGTTGTTCCTCTGACCTACTCTCTGCCGATCGCTTTTTCCGCTTCTCTGGCGGAATATAGTGGCGCGATAGTGGATTGAATCTCCTGCCTGCTATGCGATAGTCATCTGAAACGGCATCAAAGGATTCTGCATCAAAATCTTCTGTCATCCTCCAGCCACAATCAAAATTAATACAGACATACTCCTCTCTATTTCCTGAACAAGGACCTCCATCAAAAATATCTCCACCACAACGAGGACACTTATGATCAAGTTGGTTCATCAGGAGAGTCAATGTTTCTGCACCAAAGGATTCTGCATCATAAGCTACAACGCCAGTAGGAGATCCTGTTGAATCTCCACCGCACTCGTAGCACGGTGCACGAACTGACTCACCATCGTCGTCCTCAACATAACGCCAGCCTAATCCATCACAGACCCTGCATTCGTCGTCAGCCCATCTTTGCCCACAATGTCCACAAGAAACTCCTGGTTTTCCTTCTACTATTGCAGACCAATTTACATCTTCTGAACCACACCATGCACAACCAGTTTCCTCGGCATCATTACTCTGCCCCAGATTTGCATTTGCGCCACC
>PVBE011888895.1_pt1 | contig 21381 bp, 19 predicted proteins | sample 1631181 | NCBI WGS metagenome assembly PVBE01 (sample SAMN08397723, study PRJNA350692) | Marine metagenome, whole genome shotgun sequencing project. | isolation source: water | place: Pacific Ocean | collected 2012-04 | reverse complement strand
CGCTCACCCACTCGGTAATGCGTCCGCCCGCCATGATCGGGGGCTGCGAGGCCAGACCGCGGCCCTCGATCGTGCCGCATTCCGCCTGCACCGTGAACTCGCTCCAGGGACGCTTGGCGTAGGGTCCCGTGCCACCAAAGGGCGTAATCGAAAGCACCACGAGCCCGGGAAAGCGCTCGCACAGATCGAGCTCGTCGAGGCTGCCCGGCGCGAAGTCTTCGACAACCAGGTCGGCACCACCGATCAGCTCGAGAATCTCCGGATCCCCGGGTCGGCCGACGACCGAGCGCTTCGATGTCGTCAGGAACTGGAAGAACGCGCCGTCGCCGCCCTCGAGGTCCGCGCCGCTCGCCGACCAGCTGCGCATCGGGTCGCCCTCGGGCGCCTCGACCTTGATCACATCGGCTCCGGCGTCGGCCATGAGTTTGGTCACGTAGGGTCCAGCGATCTCACTCGAGAAATCGATCACCCGCAAATCGCCCAGACCGTGCTTCACAATCGTTTCCTCTCGATGCCGATGTCCATCGGAAAGCCGAAATCGATGTTGAGTTCGAAGCCGCAGACCCGCAGCTCAGAGCCTTCAGAAGAAATCCTAGCTTCTTCTATTCTATGCGCCGACCGCCCTCACCATCGGCTCGAGAGCGAAGCAGAGGTCGTGTGTCCGCTCGCAACCGTTTCACGTCCTGCTTGCATCGCGCTTGCCGGTTCGGCCCACTACTCGATCGTGGCGATCAGCTCACCCACCGGATAGGTCTCGTCTTCCAGACCGATGCGGCGCACGCGCCCTGCCACCGGGGCCTCGATCTCCATCGTGGTCTTGTCCGTCTCGAGCTCGTACAGAATGTCGCCCGGGCTCACCAACTGCCCGTCTTCGACATACCACTCCGCGATCGTGCCCTCGACGATGGCATCTCCCGGCTTCGGAATTCGAATCTCGGTCACCCCATCAGCCCACGAAGCGCCGCGCTGAGGGCGCCGGTTCGCGGCGAGTGCAACGCCTCGAGCTCGGGGGCCCGGGGCACCGGCGTATACGTGGCACCCACGCGTGCGACGGGTGCGGCCAACTCGCCGTGCAGCTCGGCCGAGACCGCCGCGGCGATCTCCGCCCCGGAACCACAGAAGCGCGTGGCGGTATGCGCGATCGCGAGCCGCTTCGTCTTACCGACCGAACCCAGCACCGTCTCGAGATCCAGCGGCACCAGGCTCCGCAAGTCGACGATCTCGACACCGATGCCGTCGGCGGCCACCTCTTCGGCAGCCTCGATCGCGAAGGGCATCATGGATCCGTAGCTCACCAGCGTGATGTCGGATCCCTCGCGCTTCACATCGGCCAGGCCGATCGGAATGCGGTACTCCGCCTCGGGCACCTCGCCCTTGCAGGCCGGGTCGAAGAACATCGCCATGCTCTCGACGAAGACCACCGGATCGTCGTCCTCGATGGCACTCAGGATCAGTCCCTTGGCGTCGGCGGGCGTCGAGCCCCAGACCACCTTGAGCCCCGGCGTGTGCATCAGCCAGGCCTCGAGGGCTTGGGAATGCTGCGCCCCGCTCTGCTTGCCTTCGACGATTCGCAGCACCATCGGCACCTGCGCGCGACCGCCCGTCATGTAGCGAAGCTTGGCAGCGTGATTGGCGAGCTGATCCAGACACACGCCCAGAAAGTCGAAAAACATAACCTCGGCGACGGGACGCAGCCCGGCCATCGCGGCACCGATCGAGGCACCGAGGATCGAGGTCTCCGCGATCGGCGTCGGCCGAACGCGCTCGCGGCCATATTTGGTCGACAGACCCTGGGTGACGGTGAACATGCCGCCCACCGGATCGTGGATATCCTCGCCGAGCAGGATGATCGATTCATCGCGCGCCATCGCCTGGTCGAGACCCTGGCGGATCGCCCCGGCCAGGTTCTGCTCGCTGCTGGGACCGCTCGGCAGCGGCTCGGCCGCAACCCCGACCGACAGTGATCCGTCGTCGCTGCGACCCTTGTAGACGTCGACGTAGAGCTGACTCTCCGGCGGGCCGTCGGCCTTGCCCGCCAGCTCGACGGCTTCGTTTACCTCGGACGTGATCTGCGCCTCGATCCCGTCGAGCTCCTCGGCCGTCGCCTTGGCGTCCTTGATCAATACAGCGCGGAAGCGTCCGACGGGCTCGTTGGCCCTTGCCTCCGCGAGCTGATCGGCATCTGCATAGGCCATGCCGTCCCCGAAATAATGTCCCTGAGTGCGCTGCGCGACCGCTTCGAGAAAGCTCGGCCCGTCTCCCGCCCGAGCCCGCTCGACCATGCATCGCGCGACCTCGTAGACCGCCAGCGCGTCTTTTCCATCCACCGTCTCACCGGGAATGCCGTAGCCCGCGGCGCGATCCGAGAAATGCTCGGTGGCCGTGTACTCGTGGATCAGGGTGCCCTCGCCGAAGAGGTTGTTCTGGCACAGGAAGACGATCGGCAGCCGCCACACGCCAGCCAGGTTCATCGCCTCGTGCACCGCGCCGATGCTGGTCGCCCCGTCACCGAAGGACACGACCGTCACGCCCCCGGTACCGCGCAACTGAGCGGCCAGGGCCAGACCGTTGGCGATCGGCGGCCCCGCACCGACGATGCCGGTCGTCGCCATCAATCCGGCGTCGGGCCAGTTGATGCCCATCGCACCGCCCTTGCCCTTGGAGGTACCGCCAGCGCGACCCAATAGCTCCAAGCTCAGCTCGCGAAGCGGCACGCCCTTGGCGATGGCGTCGCCCGCGAAGCGATAGGTCGTCACGAAGGAGTCCTTCGGCGTCAGGCTGGCGCAGACCGCCGGCGCGATCGCCTCTTGCCCTTCGATCGGCCAGTAGTTGCAGGCAAACTCACCGCCGGCGAGCCCCGAACGGATCCGCGCATCAAATCTATTGACCGTCGTCATGCAGCGGTAGAGGTCGATGGGGTCGAGATCGGGCGTTGTCACTGTCGTCGTCATGCGGGCCTCCGAAAAGTGTTCAGGGTAGCTGCGCCCATCTCCGAAGCATATTCACTTACGAGCTAGGAAGACACCCCCCCCGATCAGCTCCTAGCCGACACGGTCCTTCGACAGATTCTTCCAGGCCGCGTCGAAGGGAGTCAGTCGCAGCACCGGCAGCTGGCGCGGCATAGCCATCTTCTGGTAGCGAACATAGGGCCCACGTCCCTGGCTAATTTCGTCGAAGACCTTCTGCCGCTCTTCACCGGTCAGGAGCTCGGCCCTCACGGGGATCCGCTTGCGATCGACCCAGATCCAGGCGACGGGGTTGGCCATCAGGTTGAGGGCCCAGGACGGGTGTCGGGGCGAACCGCCGAAGGAGCCAATCAGGATGTAGGCGTCGCCGATCTTCCGGTACGGCATGGGGGTCATCCGAAGACGACCGCTTCGTTTGCCGATCGTGCGCAGAGCCAGGGTCGTCTGGTACGGGATGCCGATCGAGAAGGCGAACACCGCGGAGACCAGCGAGAATCCGGTAAAGCGGACGATGTAGCGGTCGCAGTACGTGCCGACCGGAGTCAGCGTGATCCACATCAGGAATTTCTTGAAACTCTTCAACATGTCGATCAGCTCCCGCTGGGTCGTTCAGGCACCGCCACAGTCTAGTCCGGAGGCAGACATTCGGGGATCGGGCCGGGCCCGAGTGGCCCACTTCGATCGGGATGGGCAAGCAGATTCCAGTCTGGCAAGCTTGCGGGGAGCGGCTCTTCCAAGGGAGACGCCGAGGGAAGTGCCGAGGGAAAAGAGGAGAAGAAGCGTGCCCGAAACGAATCACATGCCTCTCGAGGGGCTGCGGGTCCTGGATCTCAGCACGGAGATCACAGGCCCCTACGCGACCAAGCTTCTGGCCGACGCCGGCGCTGATGTGATCAAGATCGAAGCGCCGGAGGGCGACCCGCTGCGACGCTGGAGCGCGTCCCATACGCCGATCGCCGAGACCGAGAGCGGCGCGCTCTTCAAATTCCTCAACACCTCGAAGCGCAGCGCGGTCGCCGATCTCGAGAGCCCCGTCGGCCAGAAGCTGATTCTCGATCTGGCCGCGAGGGTCGATCTGGTCGTGGAGAGTCTCGGGGCCGGCCGACTCGAAGAGTTGGGGCTGGGCTGGGACGTGCTCCACGCCCTCGACCCCGCGCTCTCGCTCGTCTCGATCTCGCCCTGGGGCGGAACAGGGCCCTATGCAGGGCGGCCAGCCACCGAGTGGACCCTTCAGGCGGCAACCGGCGCGACGGCTTTTCGGGGCTTGCCCGATCGGGGCCCGGTCGGTGCGGGCGGGCGGATCGGCGAGTGGTGCGGCTCGGCCTACGCCGCCACCGGCGGCCTGGCCGCTGTCTTTTCGGCCCGGAAGACCGGACGAGGCCAACACGTCGACGTATCGCTCTTCGAAGCTCTGCTGAGTTCGGTCACGAACTACCACGCCTCGCTCTTCTCGCACTTCCATCCCGGACCCCTGCCCCGGGTGCTCGAGACGCCTTCGATCGAGCCCGCCAAGGACGGCTGGGTCGGGTTCTGCACCTACACCGCGCAGCAATGGACGGATTTCTGCGTGATGATCGAGCGACCCGAGCTGGCCGAAGGAGACAAATTCTTCGATCAGACCGAGCGAGCCTCAGAGCTTCCCCTCATCCAGGAGGCCATGCACGACTGGACCCGCAAACGGACGGTCGATGAGATCATCGAGATCGCGAGTCTGCTGCGAATTCCCTGCGTGCCGATCGGCAACGGCAAGACGGTCCTCGAAACGGATCATTTTCGCGAGCGCGAGGTCTACGTCGAGAATCCGGCCGGTTTCAAGCAGCCCCGGGTCCCGTATCGAATGGACCACGAGCCCCGGCCCTTCGAGGCGGCGCCGGATCTCGGCCAGCATCAGTCGGAGATCGAGGCCGAGGCATCGAGCACCATTGCGACACCCAGCGCGCCGACCGGGTCGGGGGCCCTGCCTTTCGAGGGGCTGCGCGTCGTCGATCTGACTGCCTTCTGGGCAGGCCCGACGGTCACGAATTTTCTTGCACAGCTCGGCGCCGATGTCGTCAAGATCGAATCGATCCAGCGACCCGACGGAATGCGTTTCATGGGCACGGTGCCCGGCGAGAAATTCTACGAGTCGGGACCCATCTATCATGGCGTCAACCCCGGCAAGCGCTGCGTCACCCTCGACTTGAGTACCGATCGCGGGCTCGAGGTGCTGCGTCGGCTGATCGAGGGCGCAGACGTCGTCGCCGAGAATTTTTCCGCACGCGTGATGGACAATTTCGGACTCACCTGGGAGACCCTGCACGAGTGGAATCCCAAGCTGATCGTGCTGCGCATGCCGGCCTTCGGCCTCGACGGCCCCTGGAAGGATCGCGGGGGCTGGGCATCCAGTGTCGATCAGGCCAGCGGCATGAGTTGGCTGACGGGCTACGAAGATTTCCCGATCATCGTGCGGGCGGCATGCGATCCCGTCGGTGGCATGCACGGCGCCTTCGCGCTGATGCTCGGCCTGGAGTCGCGGCGCCGAAGGGGTGAGGGTCAGCTGATCGAATTGCCCCTGGTCGAGCCGGCGCTCACCCTCGCCGCCGAGCAGGTCATCGAGTACACCGCCTACGGCGAGCTGCTGACCGCTTCCGGCAATCGCGGCCCCTACGCTGCACCCCAGGGCATCTATCCCACGGCCCAAGGCGAGCCCCTGGCCCTGGCGGTCGCGACCGACGCGCAATGGCAGGCGCTCTGCAAGCTGCTCGGCTCCCCGGGCTGGGCTGTCGACCCGCGTCTTGCAACCCAGGCGGGTCGCCGAGACGCACACGACCTGATCGACGTCGAGCTTTCGAGATGGACCTCGACGCTCTCCTGTTCCGAGCTCGTCGAGTTGCTGATCGAGGCCGACGTTCCGGCGTCAGAGGTGACGAACGGGCACGCGGTTCATCCTCATCCGCAGCTCCAACATCGACACTTCTTTCAGACCCTCGTGCATCCAGAATCGGGGCCACTCGATTATCCCGTGCTCCCGATGACCTTCTCGGAGCTCGGCCCCGACCTGCATCGAAGTCCGCCACCGACCCTCGGCCAACACAACGAAGAGGTGCTGCGAGGCGAGCTCGGAATGAGCGCGGAAGAGTACGAGGAGCTGGAGAAGAATCAGACGATTGGGACCAAGCCATCGTTTCTGTAGGGCCGCGCCTGATCGAAGGCGGGCAACTCGAATCAGAGTCGTTCGAACGAGGGTTATTCGAGCAGCTGTCGGACGTTCACCGGGACCGCGCTCATCCGCGGCAGACCCGAGATCGGATCGTAGCTGTCCTCGACGCTGATCAAGACGGATGTATTGCTGCCCTGCTTGCGAAAATCGCCCTTCTCGACGGGCGAGCCGCCAAAGGAGTGGGCCATCGACACCAACCCCCGACGCAAGCTCGCATCCGGCTCGACGACCGCCGGAATCCTGCCATGGGGCGAGCGGATCTCGACCGCATCGCCCGCCTCGAGCGCCAGCTCGCGAAGGTCGTCCGGCTGCATGAAGGCGGGGTTGAAGCTTCCCTGCTTGCGCGCGAGCCGATCGAGATCTCGCAAGGACGAGTTGTAGACGTTGCGCTGACGCCGGCACACCAGCTGATAGGGATACTCGAGATCTCCACCCAGCTCGATCGAAGACTCTTCGAAGACCTCGCCGAGCTCCGCCATCATCACCGGGTTCGAGACGAAGAGCCGCTCGCTGGAATCGGCATCACGCGGCAAGGCCCGGATCGACTCGGAAAAGAGTGCTCCGTTGGGATGCTTCTTGACCTCGTCGAGCGAGATTCGAGAGCCGTGGGCCAGCAACTCGAATAGCTGATCGGTGGTCGGCTTGAGCTTCATATCGATGGCCTGGGGCGCCGGATCTTCCCTTTCGGTGGCGGTCATCGAGGGCACGAAGGCGGTATACAGCTGTACGCCCATGCGCTGGGCCAGCCCGTAGAAGAACTCCCACTCCTCGATCAGGTCCGAGTCCTCGGGCGGGTCCACCAGAGCCGGTGCATACATGCCGAAGGGCTCCGCCATGCCCCACAGCACCGAGAAGGCCTCGATCGATTCAGGGGCATAGGAGAAGCCCGGCACTTCAAAGGAGACCTTCGGAGCGATCACGTAGTCGGCCATTTGCGCGGTCGCCGACATCTTGATATCGACCTGAACGCATAGCTCGAGCGCTTCGATCGCCGCGACCGTGCGCTGCTGATCCGGCCAGGCCGCAACCGGGTTGCCGCCGGTCGAGAACAGCGCCCTCACCCGCTCCGGACCTTCATGCAGGATCTGATCCGCCAGGGCCGCCGTCGGCATCCCACAGGCCGACTCTTCCAGACCCCGAACACACATCTTCACGCCCAGCTTCTCGTAGGGACGCGGACCCTCGGCCTGCGCTTTGGGGATGGCTCGGGGCAGGAACACACCGGGGTTTGCGATGCTCTCGCCCTCGCGCACGAAGCGACCGCAGATCGTGTTCAGCGCCAGCATCAGGTACTCGATCAGCGTGCTATGTCCAGACAAGTTGGAGCCGGTTCCGCCGACGGCCAGCCCGCGCCGCGCCCCAGCGAAGATTCGCGCGGCCTGTACGATCTGCTCCGCGGGGACATCGGCTCGCGCCGCCGCGAAGGCCGGCGAAAACGGTTCCAGCGCGCGGCGCAGGTTTTCGATTCCCGCCACATTCTCCTCCACGAACGCCTGGTCGTAGAGATTCTCTTCGATTACGACCCGCAGCATCGCGGCCAGCAGGCTGGCATCTTCTCCAGGCCGAGATTGAAGGTGAAGTTGGGCGCGGGCGGCGGTCTCGGTGCGGCGCGGATCGATCACGATCAGCTTCATGCCCGCGTCGAGCCGATCCTTGAGGCGACGAGCTGGATTCTGGCTCGGGATGCCGCCCACATGGGTCACGACCGGATTGCCGCCGAAGGTCATCCATACATCGGATTCGCCGAAGGCATCGGGGCCCGCGCGCCAGCGACCCAGCATGGCATTGGCGATGTCCTTGCCCGGCTGATCGATCGTGCCGCTAGAAAAGATCATCGGTGACCCGAGCATCTTCAGCAGGCCTCCAGCCAGCAGACCCGAGCCCGGGTAGGGTGCCGAATAGGTACCGCAATAAGCAGCGAGCGAGTGGGCACCGTGATCCTCGATGATGGCGGACAAGCGCTCTGCGATCTCGTCCATAGCCTTTTCCACCGCGATGGGCCGATAGCTCCCGTCGGGCTGCCGCTTCATCGAGTGCAGCAAGCGATCGGGATGCCGGATGTGGTCGGCGGACGCCTGCCCCCGGATGCAGCAGTAGCCGTGATAGGCGGGGCTCTCGCGATTTCCATGCACACTCAGCACAACGCCGTCCTGCACCTCGACGACGATCGGACACGCCGCGTGGCAGAGCCGACACAGCGACGCATGTTGGGTCGTGCTTCTCATGGATTCTCTCCCCTGGCCTTGGCATCACCGATGACGCCCTGAACCTCACAGCCGAGCCAAGCAAGGCGAGTTTCGCACAGGCTTCTAGCCCCGTGCAGCGGCCTTGGCCGACTCCGGATAATCGTAGGGTCGGTAAACGGGAGGCGGGTTCAGACCGAGCTCCCTGCGAACGGCATCCAGGGGCATCGCCAGGAGTCGATCCCAGTCCTGGGCGAGCAGGTACGCAGCGCGCTTGCCGCGGCGGCGACCGCCCAGCCACACGCCGATCAGGTCGAATCGACCCCTCATCGCGGTGAGAAAGCAGCCGATCGAGGCCATCAGCATCATCGAGCGGTAGCCGGCCTGCTTGGTCTGAAAGGCGACCAGACCCCATTCGCCGGCCACGTCGGTGTCGTAGCCGATAGCCACGTGCAACAGATCGTGTAGATCCCGGTAGCGGTCGTGCAGATAGGCCACCTCCGGAGTGGCGTTGGGGACCAGACCGCCGGATTCGCAGCGCGCTTCGCGGGTCGACGCTGCCAGGACCTCCGGGAAGAACTGCTTGGTGTCGGCGAAGCGGGCGTACTCACGGCCGAGGGAGCCCTCGGGCATGGCCCGAAGCGCGGTTCGATCCGTGATCAGCTCGAGGATATCATGCCGAGCGTCGAGCAGCCGACGACCCGTCTCGCTGGCCCGCATTCGACGCAGCATGGTCGTGTCCCCGCGCCCCATCAGCTCGCCCATGGCATCCATGGCGTGGACGGCGGCGGCGACGCCTATGGGGTCGACGCGCTGGGCCCGGACCTTCTCGAAGACGTTTAGAAGTCTTCTGAACATATTCATTCCTGTCGCGATCGGTCTAGGATAGACAGCCGTAGGCCGCGTGTCTAATCTGATTGCGCGTCCAGACCCGGACGAGGAGGCTGAAGCGATGAGTGAGACGACCCCGCAAGGCGACGCACCGACACACGAGCGCCCGACCTCGATCAGTGAGAAGGAAGAGTTTTCCTCCGGTGGAAACCGGCACATGATCATCCTGCGCGGCAGCTGGGGACTGGCGCTCGACACCTTCGTCCTGTGGTTGACCGGTTACTCGTTGATGACCAAGCAGTACGCGATGGCCCAGGGGCTCCCGTATCAAGAGACGCTGCTCCTCTACACGGTGGGCGCCAGAACGGGAGAGCGACGCCGATGCGGCCTGCCCTTCTTCACTGTCGATGGCGACCGAATCGTGCGCGGGAGCAATGGCGGCGGTCCGACCGATCCGCATTGGGTCCATAATCTGCGCGCGAACAGCGGCGCGAAGATCCGCGTTCGGGGCCGCACGAAACAAGTTCATGCACACGTCGCCAGCGGCGACGAGCGCGACCGACTCTTCGAGATCCTGTCGAAGATGAGCTCGACGACCGAGAGCTACCAGCAGATGTGCGCGCCTCGTGAGCTCCCGCTGGTCGTACTGCGCGAGGTCGACGAAACCTCGTGAGTCGAATGCCTCACTCGCCGCTAGAGCAGACTTCATGAGCGTCTACATCGATGTCTGGCACCGGACCCATCCGCTGACCCCGGCTGCCCACCAGCGTTTTCTCGACTACTACGGATCGGTCGTCGTCGCGCCGCCGTCCGACTACTTCGAGGTCGTCGGAGGCTTCAAATACATGGACGGCGACTCGAATACTGACTTTGCACTGTATCGCTTCGAGTCGATGGGCAAGATCGAAGAGTCGATGATGAGCTTCGGTGGTGACGCGGAATATGTGGCCGCCACCGAAGCAGCCTTCTCCGAGATCGAGCTCGAAGAGACGCGTGGCATCGCGATCTACGCCCCCTACGCAAGCGAGGAGCGCATGGATGCGATTCTTGCGGAGCGCCCGAGTACCACGCGGCGATACGTCCGGATCGTGCGCAAACTCCCCAGCACGACACGCCCGCAGGCCTTTGAGGCCCTCAGCCGACTCACTGAGCAGATCGAGACGAACAGCGATGCGCGGCTGGTCACGTCGTTCAGCTATCTGATCGGTCCGGTCATGGACTGTGCCGAGCTCTGGGTTCTGCCGGAGGGCCAGCTCGAGCTGCCGCGTGCTCCGACCGGCGTCGACCCCACGCTGCTACGGTCGCTATCGAGTACCGCGCCGGAGACCGAACGACGAGGCCTCGAACCGACCGACTTCTCCAAGCTTCGTTAGCTCGGAGGGGCGGCGGGGCCGCTTTGCGGCCAGCTGCCCTCTAACGACCCGACCCAGCTGCTCCCCGCCCCGGGCCCCAGGCTGCGAAACCATCTCTCAGGACGGCGAGACCATGCCTCCGTCGATCACGATGATCTGTGCCGTCACGAAGCGCGCATCGTCGGAGGCGAAATACACCGCCGTGCCGGTCATGTCCTCGGGCTCGAAGGCGCCGACCCCCATCGGAGTCATTTTCTTGATCGACTCGATAAAATCGTTGGAGCCGTCGGGGCCGGTCATCTTCTTGCTCGCTTCGGTCAAGGTGAAGCCCGGCACGATGGTATTGACCGTAATGTTGTAGCGGCCGAGTTGGCCGGCCATGAACTTGGTCAGGCCCATCACGCCCCATTTGCTGATTGGATAAGCGTAGGAGTCGAGACCGGCGAACTCGTCCGTCACCGCCATGGGCGTGGTGTACAGGTAGGCGGTCGTGGACGCCACGTTGATGATCCGGCCGTAGCCGGCCGCGACCATTCCCGGTGCGACGGCCCGACTCATCAGCCAGCTGCCGTTGAGGTTGATGTCATTCACCTTGCGCAGGGTTTCGAGGCTACGATCCCCAAAATCCAACCCGTCGTAGAGCGCCGCATTGTTCAGCAGGATGTCGATTCCGCCGAGCTGGTCGACGACCCGATTCACGCAAGCCTCGCTGGACTCTTGATCGGCGATGTCCACCTCCACGAAGCAAATCTCACCCAGCCGAGACAGCTCCGCGGCGGCTCGCTCACCGCGCTCGCGATCGATCTCGGCGATGGCGACCTTGGCACCTTCCTTCAGGAATCGCTGGGCGTAGGCTTTCCCCATGCCCTGCCCTCCACCGGTCACGATCGCTACCCGATCCTGCAAGCGCATACTGCCCCGTCTATCTCCCACTCCGGATTCGTCTCGCGTCATGCGAGAAACGCCAGATTCTGACCCCTCATCAAGGTCTGATCGCAGTAGATGTGGCGTTTGGACAGCTTCAAGGCCCCATCGACATGACGCAATCGATCGCGCCGTTCCGCGGAGATGATCTCGTAGTCCGGTTGATCCATGTAATTGCGCAGAATCAAATAGTTCGCGCGCACGTAGCGATCCCCAGCCTCGTCGATCCAGACGCGAACGTTGCTGATGAAGCGTCGAGTGCGCGCGGGCGGATCCTCCACCCAGGCGGCGGAGGATTCCAGAAAGCGCCTCACGCGCGCCTCCAGCAGCGGCTTGGTGTCGTCGTAGTAGCCGGCGTCGACAAAGCCGCTCCCCTGGCCTTGCGCCCGAGTGATTCGCACCGGCATCAGGTAGGAGATGTCATCGGCGAGCAGCTCGATCCAGGCTTTCAAGTCGCCGTCGTCGAGCAGCTGAACCTCGTGATGGATGAAATCCATCACTTCAGCGTAGTCGGGGCTCCCAAAGGAAATGGGGTTGCCCAGAATTTCGAAATCCAATTGGTCCATCCCACACTTCCGTCGGAGCAATCGACCGATCGCGACCTCAGACACGTCCCATCATCAGGTCGAAGTACTTGCGATACATATTCCATTGAACGGAGTCCGACCAGGCTCCCTGATGAACTTCACCCGGCCCCGGCCAGCCGTCGTTATTCGGCTCGCGAACGGCGGGATAGACATGCGTCCGTCGGCCGTTGATCACGCCCTCCAGGTCGCGCTGCATCCCAGCCCAGTTTGCGATGTCATCCGCCTCGAACATCCCGCTGGGACCGAAGGCGGAAGCCGTCGCGCGCGATACGAGACGCTTGAACTCGTGGCTGGCGTCCTTCTCCGCGATCGCGAAGGAGAGGACCTCCGTCTTGTCGGGTGCAATCGGGAAGAACAGCCGCACCGTGTAAACCGAACTCAGCCGATCCCCGGCCGGAAAGGGCGAGAACACGACCCAGGCCATGCCGGGGAAGATTGCTCCAGTCGTCGGATAGCGATTGGCCATCACCCAGAGCTGATCCTCGCTGAGATGCTTGGGCAGCTGATCGACCAGCTCCGACGGCATCGCGGCCGGAGGAAATGCCTTCAGGGTGGCGAGAGGGCCGCCCGGGACGGGCTCGTGATCCAGCTGGGGGTTGTGCAGCATGCTGTGACCGTTGTGATTGGAGGTGGTGCTGTGATGACCGCGAACCTCGGGAAACAGACCAATCTCAGCCAGCGATCGGTGCGTGGTGCCGATATGACCGTGGTCGGAAGCGAAGTTCTCGACTATGAGCTTCCAGTTGGCATCGACGACGAAGCGTTGCGGCGGAGCCAGCACTTCCTGACCGCTATCCGTGCGGCACAGCAGCATCTCCATGTACCAGCGGTGATCTCCCAGGTAGTCGATCAGCGTCGGCGCATCGTCGTTCCAGGTCGCAAAGATCCAGCCGCCAAAAGTCTCGACACGGGCCTTCTTCAAGCCGTATGCCTCACGGGCCAGCTCTCTTTCGTAGATTTCCATCTCGTTGGGCGCACCGAGCAGCGAACCATCGATGCCGTAGGTCCAACCGTGATAAGGGCATATCAGCGAGCGAGTGTTCCCGTTGTCGTCCCGACAAACCTGCACGCCCCGATGCGCACAGGCATTCAGCATCACATGGATCCGGTCGTCGTGATCGCGGCTGACTACGACTGGATCGAGCCCCATGCGTCGCCGAACGTAGTCGCCGCCCTTGGCAATCTCGCTGTCGTGGGCCAGTGCGATCCAGGTACCGGCAAAGATTCGTTGCTGCTCCAGCCGGAAGATCTCCGCGTCGTGGAAGATGCGCGCAGAGAGCGAGAGCGCCTCGTCGTCCCTCAACGAATCGATCTCGGTTCCGTCGCAGAGCGTGCTCTGCATTTAATTGCGGATCATCGGGCGGCCTGCTGGGGAGCGGTCCCCTGGTCCGCAGAGGCGGGCGTCACCTCCTCCACGAACGGATCGAGCCAAGGGCGCGCTTGCTGCTGCGTCCGATTCCCGAAAGAGAATGCTCCGAACAGGTCCTTGCCCCCACCTTCCTCGAAGAAGCGCTCGACGTGCGCGCGCCCGACCCATCCACGAGACTCGGCCGCCCCCTGGGCCCCGTCGCTTGCAAGCCACTATACGGTACCGATGGTTTCGATAAATTGAAACCTACAAACGCCCTGATCCGGTGTCAACGAGTCGCACGACCACCCGGTTCGACGCGAAGAGCCGCAGCGGCACAAGACGCGCCGATAAGGGTCTGGTTCAAAGACTATTGGTATCGTATTTGATTCTCGATCGAGGAGTCGAGCAGCGCCAGGGGAAGCGGCTCGCGTTCGATCGCATCCGTCTGCGTACGCTCCCGGGCCGTCGCCATGATCAGCTCACCGAGCTTTCCGAAATCCTCCGCCTACCCCTCCAATTGGGCCGAGCGCAGCCCCAGCTCTCGGCGGATCTGCTGGTGGCGCGGCTGGTCGATCCGGTAGCGCGCGTAGAAGAGCAGCGAGACTAGAGCGGGCAGGACCGTCAGTGGGCCCGCGACGATACCGAAGTCGAAGAGCGTATCCGAATCGATCGATCCCGGCTGTGCGCCGACCGGAAAACTGATCACGTCGATGGCGAGACCCGCGAGTAGATGACCGAGCCCCGAGGTCAGCTTGCTGAAGAACGAGCGGGCAGCGAAGAAGACGCCTTCTTGTCGTCGACCCGTCAAGAGTTCGTGCTCATCGGTCACGTCCGCGAGCGAAGAGACGATGCTGATGACCATCACGGCGCCCGACCCGTATGAGATCATCTTCAGACCACACAGGATCGGGAAGTGGAGCGGCGACCCGTTCTCTGGAAACCAGTCGAATAGCCGCAAAGTCACCGGAGCGCCCACCGACAAGACCATGCCCAGGATCCCGGCGATCAGCGTCTCGCGCTTGCCGAAATAGACGTGCAGGCGCGGCGTGACGAGCGTCGCGATCAGCAGACCGGGCGGCCCGCCGAGGGCCATCAGTCCGATCTGAGCCTCGTCCAGCTCCCAGTAGAAGAGGTTGATGTGGGCGTTCAATGTCTCGTGCAGACCCACGGTGGCCGACAGAAAGATCATGCCGAAGATCAGCATCTGGTAGTTCTGATTGGTCAAGCAGACCCGAACTTCCGCCAAGAGCGCAGTCAGGCTGAAGGGCGGAAGCGACCTGGGCGGCCGAGACAGCTTTGCGACCTGATCGCGTGTAAAGAAAGCCGAAGCGAAGACCACCACGATCCCAAATAATGCGATCACCGAGGCCAGCACCAGGTAGCCGAGTCGATTCGATGTCCCGCCTTCGAGGCTTCCGAGATAGGACCAGGACAGGTAGGAGACACCGGCGGTCCCGAGCAGCCCGAAGATGGTGTTGTAACTCATCAACACCGACCGCTCCTCGTAGTCCACCGTGATCTCGGCGCCGAGCGCGAGATGCGGGACGTGATAGAGCGTCAGCGCCGTGCGAAGCAGGACCGTGTTGATCGTAAACCAGGCGAAGAGTCCGGTCCGCGAGAGCGCGGCAGGCGGTGAGTAGATGCACACGAAGAAGAGTCCCATCGGAATCGGGGCGGCGTAGAGGAAAGGATGGCGCCGGCCGAGGCGGGAGCGCCAGCGATCGGAAAGTGAGCCGACCAGCGGATCCGAAATCGCGTCGAAAACCATCGCGATCGTCACCGCCAATCCGCACAGGGTGCCCGAAAGGCCCAGGACGTTGTTGTAGAAGAGAAAGTTGAAGGTGTTGAAGACGATGGCGATCGCGGCTTCGGCGGTCGAACCGATGCCATAGGCAACCTTCGTGCGGACAGCGAGGGAGGCATTCTCAGCCATTCGGCGATCTCATGCTTCGGTCAGTCTATCCGAATCCGGCAACCAAATGAGAGTCCCCAATCGAGCCTTCGCACGGGCGAATCGCAGACGCTCGATGTGGCGAAGCAACGCCGCTGATCGCGAGAGCCATCGACCACCATCATCCATCCACACCGACCCCTGGGCGGGGCTCTTGCCCTCGAACTCGGGCCTCGCCAAAGAATCTATTGCCAGCGGCGCATCGATGTGATGACGTACCGGATCCCTGTGCGCCCGTCCGGCGCCGAGAGCCGGAGCTCCCATGCGATATTCGATCGCCCTGCCCGTCGACCACGTCGACTTTGCCGATGAGTTCTGCACCGGCGAAGCCGTCGCCGAGATCTCCGCCGCCGCGGATCGGCTCGGCTATCACATGGTCTACGCCACGGAGCATCCGGTCCCCGAACGCAAATGGCTCGAAAGCGGTGGGCATCACGCACTCGATCCCTTCGTCACGCTCGGCTTCGCCGCAGCCGCTACCCAGCGCCTGCGGCTGCTCACGAATCTGATCGTGCTCTCCTATCGAAGCCCCTTCATCACGGCGAAAGCCGCGACCACCCTCGATCGCCTGTCGGCGGGTCGCCTCACGATGGGGGTGGGGGCCGGCTATCTCGAAGCCGAGTTCCGCGCTCTGGGTGTCGATTTCGAGGCTCGAAACCAGGCCACGGACGAGGCCCTGCAGACCATGAAGCTCTCCTGGTCGGGCGATCTGCACCCCGTCAGCGCCGCCGATGGCACCACGACGGAAAACCGTTCGCTGCCGCTTCCGATCCAACGGCCCCACCCGCCCATCTGGATGGGCGGCAACTCGAAGATGGCGATGCGACGAGCCGTCGAACATTGCCAGGGCTGGATGCCCATTCCCGCACCGCCGAAGATGGCGAATCGCGTTCGCACGGCCTCGATCGTGAGCGCCGAGGATCTCGCAAGACGACTCGACTACCTAAGCGATTACGCAAAACAGGTCGGTCGCAGAGAGCCTCTCGACATTCTCTTCATGTCGTTGCTCGGACAGATCGCCGGGCACAACCTGAATCCTCAGCAGCAGCTCGACGAGGCGGCGCACTTCGCCAGCCTGGGCGTCACCGACATGCATGCACCCATTGCAAAGCTGGGCGGACAGGACCCGAAGACGCGATCCGAATACATCGAACGAATGGAAGTCTTCGCCAGCGAAGTCATCGCCAAGGCCGACTGATGAATGGATTCGGACGTGCGCGATCCACCCTCGCGCTCCCCTATGTCGCGCCCTTCTTCGCGTCGAATTTCATCCAATTCCTATGCGGGCAGATCGCAATGCTCGCGTCGCAGTGGCTGATCACCGACCTGACCGAGTCGCGCTTCCTGATCACGCTGGTCGCCTTTGCACAGGGCGGCGCCGTCGTCCTCTTCTCTCCCGTCGCAGGCTTGATTGCGGACCGCACCGCGAAGCGAAGGCTTCTCATCCTCAGTCGCATGATGCTTCTGGCCGTCATGGCAATCCTCGGCGGTCTGGTCGCGAGCGGAGAAATCCTGATTGCCCACGTCTGGCTGTGTTCGATCGCAGGGGGCATCACGATGGCCCTCTCGCAGCCCGCGTCGCAGACCTTCGTCTATGACCTCGTCGGTCGCGATCGACTCGAGAACGCCATCGCGCTGAATGCGACGTCGGCGGGCATCGCACAGGTGCTCGGCCCCGCAGCGGGCGGGGCCCTGCTCGCCGCCCTCGGCGTGGCAGCGACCTTCATCGGTGCCGCCCTGGGAATGGGTCTTTCCGCAGGCCTGCTACTCGCGATTCCGATCGCAGGTCGCGCAGTCGCCACAGCGCGCAAGCCCGGTCTGCACGAGATGGGCGAGGGCTTCGTCTATGTGTGGAAGGACCGAGGACTTCGGCTGGTGATCCTCGTCTGCGCGATGGCGCTCTTCAACGGCGCCATCGGCCCGATGCGCCCGGTCTTCGCCCGCTTCGTACTCGAAGTGGGTGAAGTCGGACTCGGCGGAATGGCCGCGGCCTCCGGAGCCGGAACGATCCTGTCTGCGATCGCCCTCGCGAGCCTGAACCGCTTTCGGTACATCGGACTCTGGATTGCTTGCAGCATGCTCGGCTTCTCGGCCTGCATGCTGCTCTACTCCTTCGCATTCTCCTACGAATACATCCTGGTGATAGAGTTTCTGTTGGGGGTCTTCGGTCAGATCTGGAACGTCACCGTCATTGCGGGCCTGCAGCTGGTCGTGCCTCCGGAACTCCGAGGTCGGGTCATCGCATTGGTCTTCATGATCGCGCAGCTCGGTTTTCTGGGAGTTCCCTTGAACGGCATCCTGGCCGACCGCACCGGCGATCAGTTCGCCCTCGGCGTCTTCGGCGCCTTTCCGATGGTCATTTTGTGTGGGATCCTGCTCTTCGGATTTCGGCGCTTGAAGGCGGTTGGCGAGGACGACGCCTTCTAGAGGCCGGGCTGGCATCCATGACTCAGGCGATCTCCTCCAGCGGCATCCGGTCCGCCTCGAGCGGCTGCCGGCCCGTCCGGAGAGGGGCGAGGGGCGAGTCCACGAGCAGACAGCGATGCCAGTCCACGGCAATGTCCCGAATCGAGTCGCGCCACCTGGCGAGAACGTCGTCACGACGCTGTGCGGCCTCGAAAGCGGCCCACTGCTCCCAGGTCGGGATCGCCCACAGGATGATGCACTCCGAGTCGTTCACCATCGCAGTTTCGAAGGCGCCGCATAGCTCCCAGCCGTATTTCTGATAGGCGGGAATCGCGACGTCCCGTACGAGCCGAATGTAGTCGGCGGATCGGCCCGGAACGGTCTTCACGAGTTCGTGGGCGTAGGCCTCGCCCCGGACGCCATCCTTGCACAACTCCTCGATGGTTCGGGTCCAGGATGCCGGCACGAGAAGCCGATCGTCGCCGTGGCGACGCAGACCAGCTGCAACGGACCACCACTCGGCCAGGGACGGATCCTGAAGAGAGCTGTGATTGAACTCGTGGCGAAACGAGCGCGCCTGGCCCTCCCAGCCTTCCTCCTCCCACAAGTTCACGACTTCGGGCCAGCCCCGGGTCGATCCGACAACGCCCCAGACGCCATAGCAGAGTTGATTCCGCTCCTCCCGGCCGATCGGACTCCAGTTGGCCGTCATGTGGTGCATGTACTTGGCCCGGTTGTGGCCGATGATGTCGATGAACTCGTGGATGTAGAGCTTGTCGTTGGCCATGGCTGAATTCGACCCCTTCGGCTGAGAAATTCGTCGAGGACGACCCACCCCCGCCAGGATAAGACGTGAGGGAAGCTTGAAATCGCCCCAGGTCGGGCGAGAATACCTCGTTCGAAGTTGAGCTGTCAGAATATTTCGCGGTGGTGCGGAAGACAGCCTGAAACAATACCCGCCGGCAACGGTGGCAGCAGTGGTAGGCTTTGCGGCCGCCAACCCCGGAGGAGCCCATGGTCGACAAGGCCGAGGCGCGCGACGCCATTTCGAAACTCATCTACGGCTACGCGAAGGCCCTCGACGGGGGCGACCTACCCGCCGTGGGCGCCTTCTTCGAGCACGCGACGATCCGCTCGGATGCCGAACAGGACGTGGTGGGCGCCAGGGCGGCCGAAGAGATGTTCCGCTCGTTCACGGCGTTCTTCGACGCGGAGGGCCGCCCCGCCGATGCGGACGCGCCCGGCAGCACGCCCCACACCAGGCACATGACCAGCAACCTGATGATCGATGTCGTCGACGACGGACGCACGGCCAGCTGCCACTCCTACGTGGTCGTCTTCATGTCGCTCCCGGACTTCCCCCTGCAGCCCATCGTGCGCGGCGTCTACCAGGACCGCTTCGAATGCGTCGACGGCAGCTGGCACTTCTCGGCGCGACGCATGCAGATGGACGACGTCGGCGACGTGTCGCGCCACCTGAAGATCAACCCCTACGCGGACGCCGGGAGCAGCTCGTGAACCCGCCGTCGAGTCTCCCGCTCGAGGGCGTCCGCATCCTCGCCATCGAACAGATGCAGGCGATGCCCTTCGCCACCCAGCTCCTCGCCCATCTCGGCGCGGACGTCGTCAAGATCGAACACCCGAAAAGCGGGGACTCCGGGCGCGCCGCGGCGCCCACGATTCGCGACATCGACGGCCGCGACGTCGGCGCCACCTACCTGCGCAACAACCTCGGCAAGCGCAGCGTGGGGGTGAATCTCAAGGACCCGCGCGGCATCGAGCTCATCAAGCGCCTGGTCGCCCACTACGATGTGGTCACCGAGAACTTCAAGCCGGGCACCATGAACCGGCTCGGTTTGAGCTACGAAGCGCTCGCCATGGCGAACCCCCGAATCGTGTACGCATCGGTGTCCGGCTTCGGCAATCTACGCCCTTCGCCCTACACGAGCTGGCCCGCCTACGCGGTGGTCGCCGAGGCCATGGGTGGCTTCTACGACTTCCGCCCCGAGGCCGGACGCCTGCCCAACATCGGGGTGGCGGGCGCCATGGGGGACATCTCGAGCAGTCTCTTCGCCGCCATTGGCATCCTCGCCGGTCTTCAGTACCGCGACCGCACGGGTGTGGGCCAACAGGTCGACGTGGCGATGATGGACGCCATGATGGCGATGATGGACATGGTCCCCTTCAACCCCACGGTGGGCATCACGAACAACAGCCTCTCCGCCTGGCCGGGGATCTGCACCTGCTTCCGCGCCCGCGACGGACTCTTCGTCATGCAGGTGGGACGCGAGCACCAGTTCGAACGCATGGCCCACGCAGTGGGCCACCCCGAGTGGCTCGAAGATTCGCGCTTCGCTACCCGCGAGGGCTGGCGCGACCACCTCGACGCGATCATCCGCCCGGGCATCGAGGCCTGGGCGGCCAAGCGTACGAAGCTGGAAGCTTCGCAGGCCCTCGCCGAGGAAGGCATCGTGGCCGGCCCCTGCTTCGACGCCGATGATCTGCAGGACGACCCCCACGTGAAGAGCCACGAAATGGTGCTGTCCGTGCCGCGACCCGACGCCGACACACCGATCCACGTGGTCGGCAATCCGATCAAGCTCTCGAAGAGTGAGACCCGCCCGGCAGGCCGATGGCCTACCCTTGGTCAGCATACGGAGGAAGTCCTGCGCGCTGACCTGGGTCTCGGCGGCGCCGAGCTCGATGCCCTGCGCGGCGACGGCGTGATCTCGCCGGACTCACCGGAGTGACGGGGCCCTCGTAGAGGCGGACGCCACCTCGTCGAGTCCCGGGCCACCCTCTCGGGTCACTACGCCTCGACGGCCGGCCGATTGACGCTGCGTCGACACTCGCAGCTTCGTCATCTCCGGAGCCATGAATCCGAGCGAGACCCAGGGATCGAAGCGATGGGTTCCCGGCCGCGGCTCCGGTCCACGTGCCAAACATGGATATGCCGGCGGCATCTCGGCTGGGAGCACGAGAGGCTCCGGAACCCAGATCGAGTCGAACCCGCAATCCTCCGCCTTGCGAGCCACTTCGGCGTACCCCTGTGGATTCATCCCCATGAGCGAGTACCCGAATTGCATGGATCTCCCTCCGAGCTGAGTCAAAGCCCCGATCTCTCGGGGCGCCGAAACGGATACTTACAAGTGAACTTCTACGGCGATATTTTGACTGGTTTCGAGTCGGTACTGCCGACCAGAGCGATGGCCGCTCCCTGCGAAGCGAGGACCAGCACACAGCCCAGGCACTTGCTTGACCCGCTCCGGTTCTCAGGGCGACCTCGTAGTCGAGATTTCCCATGCCACCGCCTGCTCCAGTTCGTCTATTCCCTGGCCAGACGGCCAGTTGGCCGAGGGGCCAAGCATCGAGGCTCGAACTCACACACCGGCGGCCGGCCGTCGTCCGACTCGTAAGTCACGCCGGGAGCATGAGCGCATCGGCAATTCGCTCGCGGTGCCAGTCTGGCGTGCCGAGTCGCGACTCCAAGACCTTCACGCGGCGAGTCCACAGCTGCATGTCCATGTCCTCGAGGAAACCGACGCCGCCGAGGACCTGGTGCCCAACCGTCGTGACGCGGCGTGCCGCCTCGCTGCAGGTCACCTTGGCGCGGGAGGCGAGCAGAGCCGGT
>PVBE011263062.1_pt1 | contig 21382 bp, 13 predicted proteins | sample 1631181 | NCBI WGS metagenome assembly PVBE01 (sample SAMN08397723, study PRJNA350692) | Marine metagenome, whole genome shotgun sequencing project. | isolation source: water | place: Pacific Ocean | collected 2012-04 | reverse complement strand
GGACAACCGACTGGTCGGCGTCGATGGCACCCGGCGTCGGGTCGACCTCGTCGACCCCACGGGACGCTGGCTCTGGCCGATCCACTTCGTCTTGATCCTCGTGGGTGTCTGGGCGCTGAGACGCCAGCCGCAGACGATCTGGCTCCTCGCGATCCCTCTGGTGACGTTGGCGGCGGCGGCGCTGCTCTTCTTCGGCTACGTGAGGCTCGGGGTGGCGTACATCCCGGTGCTCTGGGTGCTGCAGGGGGCCGCGCTCGCCTACCTCGCCGGTCGGGTCCCCTGGCCCACCGGCGCACGGCCCTACGCCGCGCTGGCTGTGGCGGCGCTCGTCCTCGTGCTGTTGGTGATCGAAGCGGGCGGTACCCGGCGCGCGCGACCGCTCTACATCGAAGGTCCCCAGGGCCCAGATGGCGCTCCGGTCCGCGATGCCACGATCCAGCTGCTCACCTCGAGACCCTCCAGATAGAGACAGATACCGGTAGGGCGACGGGTGGTCGCGGCCCTGTCGCCATTGTGGTTGACCGTCGGCGGGGGAGGGTCTAGGGTTCAAGAGTAAGAGGGGTACTGACTCAGGAGGGATGTCATGGGGGCTGGAGCTCGCTTTACCCATCCGGCGGTCGGTCTTGGCGTCGCGGCGGGCCTCGCGCTGGCGGCCGTCGCTGTCACGGTCCAGGGAGCCGGGGGGCAGCTCCCTCCTATTCCCGACGCGGACCGCGAGCTCGCGACGAACGTGTCGGATGGGTTCACCGTGGCGGCCGTCGGCGACCTGATCTTCGCCCGCCCCATCTCGCAGCTCGAAGATCCCGCGTTCACTGGTGTCGTGCGGCTCCTCCAGTCGACGGACGTGACGTTCGGCAACTTCGAGGGATCGGCGATCGACATCCGTAGGTTCGAGGGGCATCCCCAGGCCGAGTTCGGTGGCGTGTGGATCATCGGCGTGCCCGAGGTCGCCGCCGATCTCAAGAAGATGGGCTTCGACCTGGTGTCGCGGGCGAACAACCACGCCACGGACTGGGGCGTGGAGGGGATGCGCGAGACCAGCGAGGCCCTCGACGCGGCCGGCATCGTCCACGCGGGCGTCGGCGAGACCCGGGCGGCCGCGCGCGCCGGTCGCTACCAGGAGACGCCGAAGGGACGGGTCGGGGTGGTCTCGATGGCCTCGAGCTTCACCCCGATGTCGCAGGCGATGGATCCGTTGGGCGAGGCGCCGGGGCGCCCCGGCATGAGCGCTCTGCGCACGACGCGCTACGTGCTGGTGACGCCGGACGAGCTGGAGCGGCTGCGGACGATTCGTGACGAGCAGCCCGCCGGGTCGGTGCGGGTCAATCCGAACCAGCCGGATGACGAGGTCACGCTGTTCGGCGTGTCCTACCGGGCCAGCGACGCGCGCGGCGTCGAGTTCGAGATGAACGAGGTCGACAAGGCGGAGATCCTGAACGGGATCAGGCACGCCAAGCACATGTCGGACTTCGTCGTTGCCACGATTCACGCACACGATCCCGGCAACTGGAGCGATCAGCCGGCGGCGTTCCTCCCCGAGCTGGCCCGGGCGACGATCGATGCGGGGGCGGACCAGTTCGTCGGGCATGGCCCGCATCAGCTGCGTGGGATCGAGATCTACAAGGGCAAGCCGATCTTCTATAGCCTGGGCAACTTCATCTTCCAGCTCGACCTGCTCGACCCGGTCGGCCAGGATCTCTATGAGCGCTTCAGCATCGATCCGGTCACGACGACGAATGCCGAGTTCAGCCGCCGGTGGACCGAGCGCGTCTTCGACGGCACGCAGTGGTATCAGAGCGTCGTCGCGGTCAGTCGGTTCGACCAGGGACGGGTGTCCGAGGTTCGGCTGCACCCGGTCGACTCCGGCTTCAAGGCCCGCGGCGCGAATCGCGGCATCCCCAGGCTCGCGAGCGCCGACGTGGCGCAGGAGATCCTCGAACGGCTCCAGCGGTTGTCCGCGCCCTTCGGGACGACGATCGAGATCGAGCAGAACGTGGGCATCATCCGCGTGGGCGCCGCGCCCTCGGAGGCCGCGGCGCGCTGAGAGGAGGGACATGGCAACGGCCGACGACGCGGAGCACCACGGCACGGATGTCGACCAGACTCAGGGGGAAGTCACCTGCTCACGCTGTCAGCGCGAGGTCGACGAGACGGCGTTTCGCGAGGGGCTGTGTGTCTGCCCGGACTGTGGCTGGCATGGTCCGCTGACCGCGCGCGACTGGGTCGCCCTCCTCGCCGATCCCGGGAGCTTCAAGGAAATCGGACGGAAGATCTATCCGTCCGACCCGCTACACTTCGAGGATTCCAAACCCTACCGCCAGCGCCTACGGGAGGCCGAGGCCCGCACGGGCATGGCCGACGCCGCTCTGGTCGGCGAGGCCCAGCTCGACGGGCACCCGGTCGTCTTGGTGTCCGTTGGCTTCGATTTCATGGGCGGCACGATGGGGTCGGTCGTGGGGGAGAAGGTGGTTCGCGCGTTTCAGACCGCGACGCGCCGGCGGATTCCCGTCATCTCCATCCTGGCGAGCGGCGGCGCGCGGATCCAGGAAGGCATGCTGGCGCTGATGCAGATGGCCAAGACCGCCGCGGCGGTCTCACGCCACCAGGCCGAGCGGCTGCTCTACGTGTCGGTGTTGACCCACCCGAGCTTCGGTGGCCCGTTCGCCAGCTTCGCCTCGCTCGGCGACGTCCTGATCGGTGAGCCGGGTGCGGAGATCGGCTTCGCGGGCTCGCGGGTCGTCGCTGGGACTATCTCGGAGAGCATTCCCAGGGATGCCCGTCAGGCCGAGCGGCTGCTCGAGCACGGCATGATCGACATGGTGCTGCCGCGGACCCGGCTGCGGCACACGCTGGCCCTCCTGATCACGCGCCTCCCCCGCGATCGTCAGGGCGAATGGACCGCCGAGCCGCCGCGCGCGTCCAGCCAGGCCGGTCGCCCCGCCGCCGAGGTGATCGAGCTGGCGCGACTCCTGGAACGCCCACGGTCCCGCGACTACGTCGAGCGCTTGTTCACCTGGTTCCTCGAGCTGCACGGCGACCGCTGCTACGGGGACGACCCCGCGATCATCGGAGGGATAGCCGACCTGCACGGGCACCCCGTGCTGCTGGTCGCTCAACAGGGTGGCACCTTGATGCCCCTTCCCGAGGGCTACCGCAAGGCGCTCCGGCTGCTGCGGATGGCCGAGAAGTTCGGGCTCCCGGTCGTCACGCTCGTCGACACGCCCGGGGCCTTTCCGGGTCTGGAGGCCGAGTACCGGGGAGTCGCCCTGACGATCGCGGAGAACCTGGCCACGCTGGCGGCGCTGGAGGTGCCGATCGTCAACGTGGTGATCGGTGAAGGTGGCAGCGGCGGGGCGCTGGCGCTCGGCCTCGCCGACGTGATCCTGATGCAGGAGAACGCCGTCTACTCGGTGATCTCTCCCGAGGGGGCCGCGGCGATCCTCACCCGTGACGCCTCGCGCAGCCAGGAGCTCTTGCCGGCCATGAAGCTTCGGGCGCACGACCTCCGCGAGCTCGGAGTGATCGACGACATCGTCCCGGAGCCGCCGGGCGGGGCGCACCAGGACCCCGACGCCGCGGCACGGCTGCTGCTCGAGAGCCTCGTGTTCCATGTCTCGCGCCTGTCGGGGATCAAGCCCAAGAAGCTCGTGCGGAAGCGCCTCGATCGCTACCGCTCGATCGGAAAGTTCGAGCGCGGGATCACACGCAACCTTCGCAAGATCGTGGGCCGCCTTCGAGGTGGTGAGGGTCGCTGACGAGTCGTCCGGCCTCTCCAACACGCGTGATACCGTAGGGCGCGAGAGACAATTCGACTCCTGCCAGGGCATAGCGGTTGACGGCCAAGAAGCGATCCCGGCGCAAGCCTGTCACACGCCCCCCCGAGACCCGCCAGGCTCCCCCGCCGGGCCCTGCGGGCACGCGCGTGTCGGCCCGCACGCTCGGGCTCTTGTCGATCGCCGCGGTGCTCGTGGCCGCCGTCGTGTGGTGGGCCCCGTGGTCCACCTCCCCCGAGCCCCCAACGCCCCCGGACCTACAGCAGGTCGATCCCGACGTCGCGGCGCTCGTCCGCGAGACGCTCGACGGGGTTGCCGACGACCCCGCGGACGCGTCGGCGTGGGCCCGGCTCGGGATGGTCTACGAGGCCAACGGGCTCATCGGGGCAGCGCGCGATGCCTACCGGCAGGCGCTCGGCCTCCAGGAGTCGGAGGCGCGGTGGTGGTACCGCCTCGGTCTCGTGCAGGCGCGCCTCGGCGACGTCGCTGGGGCGATTGTCTCGGTGACCCTGGCCATCGACCGCTTCGGCGGCTACGCTCCCGCCCACTGGCACAAGGGCCTCTGGCTCTTCGACCAGGACGACGTGGATGGGGCCGAGGCCGCGTTCACGCGCGCCACGGAGGTCGACGGCGACGACGCGGGCGGTTGGGTAGGCCTGTCCCGGGTCTTCCTCGTACGCCAGCAGCCCGAGCGCGCCGTCGAGGTGTTGGAAGACCTCCTGGATCGGCAGCCCGGCGACCGCTACGCGTTGCAGCTGCTCGGCCGGGCCTATCGCCAGCTGGGTCGTGTCGAGGAGGCGCGGCTCGCGCTCGCGATGGCCTCGGGCGGCGAGCCCCTGCTGCGCGACCCGTGGTCCGAGGAGCTCGTCGAGTTCCAGCGCGGCTATGCCACCTTGCTGAAGGCGGCGACGCAGTACCGGGTGGCCGGCCAGCTCGTGGAGGCGATCACGATCTACGAGGACCTGCGGGTCCAGCGGCCGGATGATCTGGCGCTGCTCAACCGATTGGCGTCGGCCTATCTCGTCGCCGGGCGCCACGACGAGGGGCTGGCGTTGCTCACCGACGCGGTTGGCCGGGACCCCGATCACGTGGAGACCCAGGTGAACCTGGCGTCGGCTTACCTGCGGCTGGACGATCCCCCGCGTGCGCTCGAGCACGCGGAGCACGCGCTGGTGCTGAGCCCGCGATCCGGTCGTGCGCACGAGGCCAGGGGGATGATCCTGTGGCAGACGGACCGTCGCGCGGACGCCGTCGCCGCGTTCGGGGACGCGAGGCGATACGATCCGCGCAACCACATGGCCCTCGTGTGGACCGGCATGGTCCTCGACGAGATGGGACGCCCCCGCGACGCGCTGGCCAGCTTCGAGGCGGCCGTCAGCCAGGCTCCCGGGCTACCGGAGGCGTGGCTCGGGATCGCCAAGATCCGCATGGCGCTCGGGGGGCTCGACGACGCCGAGCTCGCGCTGCGCCGGGCGGCTCAGCTCGATGGGCAGAACCCCCAGGTCGCGGCCGGCCTGGCCCGGTTGGAGGAGCTCCGGGAGGCCGCCGGGGCCAGCCCGCCGACCGGGGGACCGAGGGCGGTGCCGTGACGATCGATCAGGGGCGGTGGGGCGGCCTCGCGGTGATACGCGGTCTGGCCGGCCTCGTCTCCCTCGTTCCCTTCGTCATGGTCGCGTGCGCGGGAACGGAGCCGGAGTCGTCGGCCGTGCCGCCGGTGACCACGTCGGCGCCGGCACCGACGGGTCCGGCCTGGTTCGAGGAGGTGGCCGCCGCGAGCGGTCTGTCGTTCGTGCACCAATCGGGGCACGCGGATCGCTACCTCCTGCCCGAGATCATGGTGGGCGGTGCGGCGCTGTTCGACATGGACGACGACGGTGACCTCGACGCCTACCTGGTCCAGAGCGGCGACCTTCGCGCGTCCGCCGCCGATCGACCGGGGAACCAGCTGTTCTCCAACCGCGGCGATGGAACGTTCGAGGACGTCACCGCCGCGAGCGGGGCCGATGACCGTGGCTACGGCATGGGCGTGGCGGCCGCCGACTACGACAACGATGGCGACACGGATCTCTACGTGACCAACGTGGGACCGAACGCGTTGCTGCGCAACGAGGGCGGCGGACGTTTCACCGACGTGACGGCGGCCGCCGGCGTGGGCGACCCGAGCTGGGGCGCCAGCGCAGCCTTCCTGGACTACGACCGGGACGGTGCGCTGGATCTCTACGTGACCAACTACCTCGATTGGTCGGTCGAGACCGAGCTGAGCTGCTACAGCTTCTCGGGCGCGCCGGACTACTGTAGTCCCAAGAACTATGATGCCCCGGTGGCCGACGTGCTGTATCACAACGACGGCGACGGGACCTTCACGGACGTGTCGGATCGTGCCGGCCTGCACACCGGGTTCGGGCCCGGCCTGGGGGTGGTGACCGGCGACTTCGACGGCGACGGCCGGGAGGACATCTTCGTCGCCAACGACGGCATGATGAACCAGCTGTGGTCCGGCGCCGGCTCCCTGCCGTTGGTCGACGTGGCGCTCGTGCGGGGCGCGGCGATCGATCAGGACGGTAAGACGAAGGCGGGCATGGGGGTCCACGCCGCGGACGTCGACCACGATGGCGACCTCGACCTACTGGTCGTCAACCTCGACGGCGAGTCGGATTCGTTCTATCGCAACCAGGGGGAATTCTTCACCGACGACACGGCCGCCGTGGGGCTGCGCGCCGTCAGCCGCCCCTTCACCCGCTTCGGGATGGCGCTCCTCGACCTGGACAACGACGGCGTCCTCGACCTGTACCAGGCCAACGGCCGCGTGGGTCAGCAGTCCGAGCTGTTCTCCGACGACCCGTTCGCCGAGCCCAACCTCCTGTACCGCGGGACGTCCGACGGCCGTCTGGTAGAGGTGACCCCCCGGGGCGGCACCGCAGAGCTGCTGGTGGCGACGAGCCGCGCGGCGGCCTTCGGCGATGTCGACAACGATGGTGGCATCGACATCCTCGTCGTCAACCGAGACGGTCGGCCCTCCCTGCTGCGCAACCGCGCGCCGGATCGCGGGCACTGGGTCGCGCTGCGCGTGCTGGACGCGCACGGCCGCGACGCGCTGGGCGCGGTCGTGTCGCTACACGCGGGCTCCACGCGCACCACGCACGGCGTGCGCGCCGCCTACAGCTATCTCGCCAGCAACGACCCGCGGGTCCACGTCGGCCTCGGGTCTCAGACGAACGTGCAGGACGTGACGGTTCGCTGGGTCGACGGCTCGACGGAGACCTTCGGTGATCTGGATGCCGATCAGACCGTCACCCTGCGGAAGGGACAAGGCCGGTAGGCGAGAGCACGTATCTGGAGCAGCTGGGAATCCCGTGTCCGACCCTGACGCCGTCGCCGTAGGCGCGGTGTCGAAGCCCGTTGATCGCTGGAGGATCTTATGCGCGTAACGAAGCTGGTAGCGGCGTTGGTGGGGCCGATCGCCGTGGCGTCGGCCGTCGTCGTCGGAACCGTGCCCGCCCGTGAGGCCCCGCCAGCGAGGCAGGGCAACGCGAAGCTGGACGCCCTGAAGCAGGAGGTCGCGACCGACATCGAGAGTCGGCGAGCGTTCACCCAGCAGATGGTCGACAGTATCTTCAGCTTCGGCGAGCTGGGCTTCCAGGAGTTCGAGACGTCGAAGTACGTGACCGACATCCTGCGCAAGAACGGCTTCGCGGTGGAGGACGGCCTGGCGGGTATCCTGACCGCCTGGATGGCGAGCTGGGGCTCAGGCAAGCCCGTGATCGCGCTGGGGACCGACATCGACGGGATCCCGCAGGCGTCGCAGAAGCCGGGCGTGGCCTATCACGAGCCGTTCATCGAGGGCGCGCCGGGACACGGCGAGGGCCACAACTCGGGCCAGGCGGTGATCGTGACCGCGGCCTTGGCGGTGAAGCAGATCATGGAGCGGGAGGGCCTGCAGGGCACGCTACGGCTGTGGCCGGGCGTCGCCGAGGAGCAGCTGGGCACGAAGGCCTACTACGTGCGCGCCGGGGCGTTCGAGGACGTGGACATCGTGCTCTACACGCACGTCGGCACCAACCTGGGCACGCGCTGGGGTGAGAGCGGCGGCAATGGCCTGGTCTCGGTCGAGTTCATGTTCGAGGGCCAGAGCGCGCACAGCGCCGGGTCGCCGTGGCGAGGCCGCAGCGCGCTGGACGCGGTGGAGCTCATGAACATCGGGATGAACTTCCGCCGCGAGCACCTGCGGATCCAGCAGCGGACGCACTACGTGGTCACCAACGGCGGCGACCAGCCGAACGTCGTGCCGCCCAACGCGAGCAACTGGTACTACCTCCGCGAGGCCAACTACGACCAGATCAAGAACCTGTGGGACATCGCCGAGAACGTGGCGAAGGGCGCCGGGCTGATGAGCAACACCACGGTCACGTCGCGGGTCCTGGGGTCGGCCTGGCCGTCGCACATGAACAAGCACCTGGCCGAGGCCATGCACGCCAACATCGAGCGCGTCGGCCTGCCCGAGTGGAGCGAGGACGACCTGACGCTCGCTCGAGCCCTGCAGCGCGAGCTGGGCGTGCCGGAGGAGGGGTTGGCGACCACGATCCGCCCGCTGCGTGGACAAGAGGTGTTTCCCGACGAGCTGAAGCGCGGCGGCGGGTCGGACGATATCGGCGACATCTCCTGGAACGTCCCGACCGTCTCGCTCAGCTTCCCGTCGAACATCGGCGGCGGGCAGGGGCACAACTGGAACCGGGCCATCGCGATGGCGACACCGATCGCGCACAAGGGCGCGACGGTGGGCGCCAAGGTCCACGCCATGACGATGCTCGATCTGCTCATGACGCCGGAGCTGGAAAGACAGGCGCGCGACTACTTCACCGGCGTGCAGACGAAGGACCGTACGTACACGCCGCTCATCCGTCCGCAGGACGAGCCGGCCATCTGGCTGAACAAGGAGATCATGGATCGCTACCGGCCGGAGATGCGGAAGTACTACTACGATCCGACGCAGTACAAGACCTACCTGGAGCAGCTCGGCATCGCCTATCCGACGACGCGGGAGTCCTCCGGGCGGTAGGTAGCCGGATCCCGGCCTCGCCTCCGGCGGTTCGCGGCGTGCTATTCTGTCGAACCGAGTCGGGCCAGGGCCGGAGTGCGAAGTAGGGTGTCCAAAGGAGAAACCATGCGATCACTGTTGCTGCTCGTGTGTGTGCTGGCGGTGTCGTTCGGGTGCGCGGGTGAGAACGGCACGGGGCCGTCGGAGGATGTTCCCGCCGGGACCGAGCCGGCGTCGGCGTCCCTGGGCATTCGTCCGCAGGGGGACACCGAGATCCAGCCAGACCTCACCCAGGTGTCGGACGAGCTGAAGCAGGTGTTCGACTACATCGACGAGAACATCGACGAGCACGTGGTCAACCTGCAGCGCTGGATCCAGCAGCCGAGCATCTCGAACACCGGCGAGGGCATTCCCGAGTCGGCGCAGATGGTCAAGGGGTTCTTCGACCAGCTGGGATGCCAGGACACCCGGGTGATCGAGCCGGGCGAGACGGAGTACGGCTCACAGGCGAACCCGGTCGTGTTCGCCAACTGCGACGAGGGGGCCGAGAAGACGCTGGTGATGTACTGGATGTACGACACCATGCCCATCACGCAGCCGGACCTCTGGAACGTTCCGCCCTTCGAGGGCCGGCTCATGGAGCGGCCGCCCTTCCCCAAGGTGATCGTGGCGCGTGGCGCGACCAACACGAAGGGGCCGCAGATGTCCCAGTGGAACGCCCTGATGGCCATCAAGGCGGTCCACGGCAAGCTGCCGGTCAACATCATCGTCACCGCCGAGGGCGACGAGGAGCGCATGTCGATCGGGCTGCGCCAGTTCGTCAAGGACAACCCGGAGCTGTTCGACGGCATCGACGCGATGCTCGGCGGGTTCTCGAGTCAGGGTGCCGGCGGCGGTGCCGCGATCGGGGGGAGCTCGGAGGGCTGCGTCTACATCGAGCTGACGACGTCGGGGGCGCAGTGGGGGCGGGGTCCCGTCTACGGCGACATCCACGGTGGGCGCAAGCGCGCGGTGGACAGCCCGGCCTGGCGCCACATGCAGATGCTCGAGTCGTTGATCGCCGAGGGTGGCAACCGCGCCGCGGTCGACGGCTTCTACGACAACGTGGAGCCGCTCTCCGCGCCCGAGCTCGAGATGCTCGAGCGGGCGGCGGCGGGGATCGATCTCGAGGTGGCGGCGCGGAACCTCGGCGTGGCGCGCTTCATGTCGGACGACCCACTCGAGTACCTCAAGCTGGCGCGCTACGGCATCTCGTTCAACCTGGACGGGATCTGGGGGGGCAACATGTACGGGGGCGGAGCCGGTGCGATCCTGCCCAGCAAGATCACATCGAAGCACAACATCCGGTACGTGCCGAACCAGGACGGCCCGGACCTGGTCCAGAAGATCCGCGTGCAGCTCGACAACAACGGCTACGAGGACGTCGAGCTCCAGCTCATCGGGGACGTCCCCTTCTGCAAGATGACCTACGACAACGAGCTCGCGGACGCCGTGCGCGGCACCTACGATGTCTTCAACATCCCGTACACCGAGAAGCCCGAGGGCGTCGGGACGATCTTGGGGGGCTACTGGCCGGCGTACCTGTTCGGGCGTGATCCCATGCAGGTGCCGGTCGTGACCGGCGGCGCGGGCCACGGCGGCGGCGCCCACGCCAACAACGAGTACTACGTGATCGAGGGTGCCGGCAAGGTGTACGGCATGGCGGGTGCGGAGAAGTCGATCGCGACGATCCTGTACAACTACGCCGGCTTGAACTAGTCGAAGCCTTCAGCACCGTCTCCAGTCCGTTCCGTCGCGCGGGGCTGAGAGCCACGACGCGGTCCGTGGCACGTTATGACGTCGTGACGTCATGAGGGGAAGCACCATGAAGCACTCCGTGATCGCGGCTGCCGTCGCCCTCGTCTCGATGGTCGCGGTGGGGGCCCAGACGCCGACCTACGACGTCGTCATCCACGACGGCATGATCGTCGACGGTACCGGGAACCCCTGGTATCGAGGGGACCTGGGGATCCGGGAGGGGAAGATTGCCTCCATCGGCTCCATCGATCCGGCGGCCGGACGCACGGCGATCGATGCAAGCGGCAAGGCGGTCTCGCCGGGCTTCATCGACATCCACACCCACTCGGACCTCACCCTGCTCGTGGACGGGACCGCGCAGAGCCACGTGCGCCAGGGCGTCACGCTCGACGTGCTCGGCGAGCGAAGCTCGGTCGGCCCGCTGGTCGGCGTGGTCCTCGACGACTACAAGTATCAGGCGGAGCGCCGCTACGGCTTCGCCGATGTCGATTGGACCACCGTCGACGGCTTCTTCTCCCGGCTGGACCGGCAAGGGGTCTCGCTCAACGTGGCCACCGAGGTGGCGCCGCAGCAGATCAAGCAGGCGGTGGTGGGCTACGAGAACCGGGCCGCGACACCCGACGAGCTCGAGCGCATGCGGGTGCTCGCGGCCGAGGCGATGCGGGACGGCGCCGTCGGCATGTGCTCGGCCTTCGAGGGTCCCTTGCCGAACGACTACCCCGACGAGATCATCGAGATCGCGAAGGTCGTGGCGGAGCACGGGGGCTACTACGAGAGCCACATCGGCACCGAGGGCTATCGAATCGCCCAGGAGGTGACCGACGCCATCCGGGTCGCCGAGGAGAGTGGAATCCCGGTGCACATCTCCCACCTGAAGATTCGCGGCCGCAAGCTCTGGGGCCAGCTCGACGAGACGTTCGAGTTGATCGAGAACGCTCGCGCCCGCGGGCTCGACATCACGGCGAACCAGTACCCCTACACGGCCATGACCCACCCGTGGTTCGCGCTGTTCCCGACCTGGGCGATGAGCGGACCGCCGGGGAAGATCGTCGAGGTCCTGCTCGATCCCGATAACCGGCAGAAGCTCAAGGACGACACGGATGGCTTCAAGCGCTACGTCGAGGAGCACGGCGGCTGGGAGGGGATCGTGGCGTCCCGGTTCGTCAGCGAGAAGCTCAAGCCGCTCGAGGGCAAGACGGTCGCCGAGATCGCCGAGATGCGGGGCGACGCCGACCCCACCGACACGTGCTTCGACCTGATCATCGAGGACGGCGGCATGGTCAACGGCATCTACCACAACATGTCCGAGGACGACGTGAAGCGGATCATGCGGCAGCCCTGGGTCCTCGTCTCGTCGGACGGCACCTCGCTGCGGCCCGAGGGCGTCCTGGGGGATGGCAAGCCCCATCCGCGCAACTACGGTACGAACCCGCGGGTCCTCGGCAAGTACGTCCGGGAGGATGGCGTCCTGACCCTCGAGGATGCCGTGCGCAAGATGACGTCCTTCCCCGCGCGGGTCATGGGGCTCACCGATCGCGGTCTGCTGCACGAGGGCTACTGGGCCGACGTCGTCGTGTTCGATCCCGCCACGGTTCGGGATGTCGGCACGTTCGACGACCCGGCGCGGTATCCCGTCGGCATCGAGCACGTGCTGGTGAACGGCGTCGCCGTGATCGCCGACGGCGAGCACACCGGTGCCAGGCCCGGCAAGGCCGTGCGCGGATCCGCCTATCGACCGGCGGCGAGCGGGCAGTAGCGGGGTAAGCCGTCGTCGCCTGAGCCGTCATCCATGATTCATCTCGACCTGGTCGTCGGTGCGCGGCCGAACTTCATGAAGGCCGCGCCCGTTCTGGCGGAGCTCCGTTCGCGCCGTCCGGACTGGCGCATACGCCTGATCCACACGGGTCAGCACTACGACGAACGGATGTCGGATCTGTTCTTCTCCCAGCTCGGTGTGGCCGAGCCGGACGTCAACCTGGGTGTTGGCTCCGGAACCCACGCCGTCCAGACGGCTCAGGTCATGGTCGCCCTGGAGGAGCAGTTTCGCGCCGCCCCGCCCAACCTGGTCGTCGTCTTCGGGGACGTCAATTCGACGCTCGCGGGTGCGCTCGTGGCGAGCAAGATGCAAATCCCAGTCGCGCACGTCGAGGCAGGCCTGCGGAGCTTCGACCGGAGCATGCCGGAAGAAATCAATCGGATCATCACGGATACCGTGGCGGACTGGCTGTTCACGTCCGAGCCTTCTGGTGAGACCAATCTCCGCAGCGAGGGCGTTCCTGCCGAGCGTATTCGCTTCGTGGGCAATACCATGATCGACACGCTGCTCAAGCACCGGCCGACCGCCGAAGGCCTGGACATGCCGGCCCGCTTCGGCGTATCGGCTGGCCGCTACGCGGTCGTCACGCTACACCGGCCGTCCAACGTCGACGAGCCAGAAGCGTTACGAGGGATCCTGGCGGGACTGATGGAGGTCGCCGAGGTGGCGCCGGTGTTGTTTCCGATGCACCCGCGTACCAGACGGCGACTCGAGGATCGACGGGTGGTCGAGCTCGAGGCGGCGGCAGGCATCACCCTGATGGAGCCGCTGGGCTATCTGGAGTTCGTCGGCCTGATGGCGGCGGCCGGTGTCGTGATCACGGACTCCGGGGGTATTCAGGAGGAGACCACGATCCTCGGCGTGCCGTGTGTCACGATGCGCGCGAACACGGAGCGTCCGGTCACGTTGACGGCGGGGACCAATGTCCTTGCCGGGACGGATCCCCGGCGCATGGTGGCCGAGGCGATAGCCGCCCTCGGAGAGCAGCGTCGCAGCGCCGCGAGGATCCCCGACCTCTGGGACGGCCGTGCCGCCTCCCGCATCGTGGATGTCCTCGACGAGGTGTTCAGCCGGCAGGGGGAACCTGGTACAGGCTGCTAGCGAAGGTCGTAGACGCGGAAGCGCTCGTTTCGGTAGGCCAGCGGCAGATCGAGAGATCGCTCCGAGACCAGGTAGTGGAGGTCGTACGCCGCCGCGAGCTCCCGCGCGCGCTCGGGCGTGAGGCCGTCGAAGCCGCCGAGGTCACGCCGCCGCGCGGCGACGCGCCGAGCGATCTCTGGCGAGTACATCGCGATCGCCTCGTCCTTGACCCCCTCCTGATAGACGTCGCGTCGACCCGCGACCCTGACGCTGGTGCCGTACCGCCACGCGTGGCCCGGGTCGGCCAGCACGTGGATGTCTCGGGGTTGGCGGGCGGCCCACGCCATCACGTCGCCCCACGCGTTTTCCACTAGCTGCGTCTCGAAGATCTTCCGATCCGGGTGCTCGATCCACATCACGTACCCGCCGCGGGCCAGCGAGGCGACGGCGAGCGCAGCGACGACCACACGGCCGGCGACGCGAGGGGTGAGCCTCCAGCGTTGCCACCGGCGGCCTTCCCAGAAGGGGCTGTCGACCAGGAGCCAGACGAGGTACACCGTCACGGCGAAGTCGAGCATCCAGAACATTCGTGAGATCTGGAGCTGTACGGCGAAGGCGACGCGCCAGGCGATGAACGGCAGAGACGCGAGAAAGATCGCACACAGGCAAAGCGCGCCGGCCACGAGGCCGCGCTCGCCGGCCCGCTCGGCGCCGTGGGCGCGTCGGGCGCGATACAGGGCGACGAGCGCCACGGGGTACGCGAGGTTCATCGCCCAGGTGTCCCAGCCCCAGCCGGTTGGGAAGAGGTAGGACTTGTTGTCGAGCACGGCGAGCCACTGCTCATCCATGACGACGAGCCGCTCGGCGAGCGGGCCGAACCAGACGAGCCAGCCAGACGCGACCACGGCCGCGCCGGCGATCCACTGCAGCGGACGCCGGGCATCGATGTCGGAGACCGCGAACGCCACGGCGATCCAGACCGTGAACCAGAGGGCGGTCGTGGAGTGCACCAGCCCGGCTGCGATCGCGATGGCGAGCGCGCTCCATCCGCGGCCGCGGAGGAACGTGGCCAGCGCCAGCACCCCGAGGCCGAAGGCCAGCATGCGCGGGTGGAGATAGCCCTCGAGCGTGTTGACGGCGGTCCGGGGAATCTGGTGCCGGAGGGTCATCGCCAGGACGAGCGCGGTCGTGCCCCACGCCGAGAACGCGAGCGCCCGCGCCAGCAGGACGAGGCCCCAGAGCAGCAGCGCGAGGCCACCGACGTAGCCGACCAGGAACACCGTCGGCAGCGACCAGCCCGTGAGCGAGGCGACCGACGCCAGCCCTTCGTCGAGCAGCATGAGCTTGCTCTGGGACTCGATCAGCGCGCGGTCTCTCGGGAACAGGTCGGGGTCGAGGTGCCCGAGGACCGCGGGGATGTAGAACGCCTGGTCCGACGCGCCGTACCGGTAGCCCGCCGAGTTCATCGTGGCGAGCACGCAGAACAGCAGGAAGGCGAGGAGGGCAGCGGCCGGTCGCATCACGTCAGCCGCCCTCGCCGACCTCGAACCAACACCCGAGGTAGCGCTTGTCGTCGGAGGAGGTATCCCGGTCGCTCGGGCTGAACCCCGTCGCCGTCGAGATACCCAGCTCGGTGACCCCGCCTTCGCTCGGCGGCAGCGCGGCCTCGTGCCAGGTGTCGGGTGTCACGTCCTGCTCGTCGTGCCAGGCTCCCGCGGTGAGCCCGACGCGGTTGTGCTGAGGCCCGCAGTGATAGCGCAGCAGGACGCTGCCGGGGCCGGGAGCCAGGAGCGTCACGGACGTCGTCGCCCCGCCGAGCACCCAGAAGCCGGCGGTCTCGGTCCACACGTCGGTGTCGTGGGCGAACACGCTGACATCCTGGTAGGTCGAGACGGACGTCACGTTGTTGACCTTCGGGCGCGCGCGCCGATCGACGATCGTGATGGGACGCACGGTGAGCGTGGGTGACATCGCCTCGAGCTCGCGCGTGGCGCGGAAGCCGACGAAGTCCAGGTCGACTGGTAGCGTGATCGTCCGACGCCAGCTCGTGGCGTCGGACAGCGGCACCTGCCACGCCTGAGCCGGAGGGCTGTAGCGGGTGAGCTGGAGCTCCAGGGTGCCGTCGACCCTCGGCGGTCGTTGGCCCTGGGACGCCGGTGGGAGCCAGGTGAACTCGATCAGATAGGCGCCAGCCGGCAGGCCGAAGCGCCCATCGTGCAGCAGGGGGATCCCCTGTGGGGCCCGGGACAGCTCGGGCGAGGCGGTGAACGTGAACAGGGGCGGCACCTCGGTCACCGGCGTCTGCCTCAGCGGATCGTAGACGACGGCCGTGGGGCGAGCCGCGGCGTCGAAGTCGTCCAAGAGCGGTACGCGGGCGCGCGCCACCAGATCGACGCCTGGCTGGAGCCGGTCGCCGCCCAGCCAGGGTGTGACGACGGAGACGCCCAGCACCACGACGCACGCCCCGAAGGTCGCGGCGAGCGCTGGCAGGCCGGCCGGGTGACCCTCGCGCGGATGCCACGCGGCCCAGGCGCTCGCCAGCCCAGGGCCGAGGTGCTCTGCCAGCAGCACGACCAGGCCGGCCAAGGCCAGCCAGACGAGCGCCAGCCCGGCCGCGGTGGCCGGGCCGTGGTAGATGAAGCTCGGCAGCAGCGCCCACACCTGCCAGCTGGGTGACAACCACTCGAGCAGGGTCGCGGAGCCGTCGCGGCCGTTCGTCATCAGGAAGCCCCGCTCGGCGAACACGACCGCTGCCGTCACGGCCAGGCCGAACAGCAGGAGCATCCGGTACCAGGACTTCTGAAACGGTCGTTCCGCGTGCGCGTATCGCCAGGCGACGGGCAAGCCCAGCAGCAGCAAGCCCGACGCCACGGGCCGTCCGGGGGCGGCCGACCCGTCCCACCAGATACGGAACGCCCCGACCGTGAGCAGCAGCGCCGTTCCTACCAGTGCGATCTCGACCGCCGCCGCGCGCGCAGCGGCATCGCCGCGCCGCCACATCGACACCAGCCCACTCAGACCGAGAACGAGCACTGGCGCGTAGAGGAGGATCCCGTATTCCTGATCGAGCCACAGGCCAGGGGCGCCCACGAGCGCGTGGCTGAGCCGGGTCTGCGCGTCGCCGCCGTAGGGCGCCGACGGCGCGGGCGAGCCCCAGAAGACCTGGAAGAAGAGCAGCCAGCCGACGACGCTGAGCAGTGGAACGCCAAGCGTCACGCCGAGCGCCAGAGCCCAGCGCGAGCGAGGCCCGGACGCGGGCTCCGGCCTTCGCCAGAGACGCCACGCCGCGACCAGGACCAGGGCGGCCGCCATCGGTGCGTATTTCGTGCTGAGCCAGGGCAGCGCGGCGATCGCCAACGCCCGCCGTGTCGCGTCCCACGGCGTTGCTCGCGCGTCAGCCGAGGCGGGGAGCAGCGCCAGCATGACGCACAAGGCCGCCACAACCTCCGGGTACACGCTGAACCCGTTGAACAGGAACGGCACCGACAGGCACACGGCACCCCAGGCGAAGCTCGCGGCGGCGGTCGAGCCCGTCAGGGATCGGGCCCACCTCCACATGAGCCAGGCGGCGGCCGCCCCGATCGCGGCGAGGAAGACGACCACCAAGGGGTATCCGCCGAGCCCATAGACGGGCGCGATCAGGAGCGGCAGTCCGATCGGGTGGATCGAGTAGATCTCGCCATCCACACCGCGGGTAAGGTAGTGCGGCCGGAGATCGGTCCCGAAGTACTCGGCGTAGTCGCCGCGTTCGTGGTTGTTCTCGATCCTCAGGTCGCCATCGAGCCAGAGGCTCTGCGCCATGACCAGGTAGTGTGGCTCGTCGCCGCCTGGGAAGATCGGCGAATCGACACGCGACAGCCCTGTGCCGCCGATGATCGCGAACCCCGCGACGAAGACGGCCGCGTTCCAGGCCACACCGGATCCACCCGGCGTCGGTCCCTCGCCCGGTGCGCGCGGGGTCGGACGGGTCCATCGCGTGTGTGCCCAGACTCTCGCCAGGATCAGCCAGGCCACCTGTCCCAGGACGACGAACCACAGGAGCAGGCGCGCCGGGCCGGCGAGGAGCTGGACGGCCGGGAGCCGGTCGGGGAGCCAGGGGAGAAAGGGAAGCACGAGGAGCACGAGCACGCCGAGGGGCAGGAAGGGTCCGAGCGCCCGGGCGATCGGCGGGCGGCCTGCGTCGACGCCCGCGGGGGCTTCCACTCGATCGAGACACACGATCACGAGCGCCGCGAGGCCGCCCGCTATCGGGACCAGCCACAGCAGCTCCGCGACGGAAGGGAGCAGCACGACGCGCGTCGGTCCGCGGAGGGGATCGACGAACACGTCGAGCGAGGCACGCGTCAACCAGCACGCTCCGCCGCCGACGAGTCCCACCACCAGAGACACGAAGGCGACCGTGCTCCGCCCGGTTCGCATCCGCCGTCATTCTACGACGTTGTCAGATGGACCAGAAGTCGTGCGATCGGGTAGAGGTTGCCGCGCCGTGCCGACTGCGGGGAGAATGCCGTATGCGTTTGAGGGAGCTCGAGGTGGGGTGCTTCGGCGGCGGGACCGGTCTGCCGAGCTTGCTGGGTGGCTTGAAGAACAACCCGTGGCTCCGGCTGAACGCCGTGGTGACGATGTTCGACAGCGGTGGCAGCTCCGGACAGCTGCGAGACGAGCTCGGCGTGCTACCGCCCGGCGACGTGTTGAAGTGCACGCTCGCCATGGCCCGGAACGAGGCCGAGGCGCGCCGCGTGCTGCTGACTCGCCTGCCAGCCTTCGAGCATGCCCGGCTCGGCGGCCACACCGGTGGCAACCTGCTCCTCTCCATGATGGACTTCTACACCGGAGACTTCATGGCTGCCGTCGAGGGGCTGCGCAAGCTCTTGGGCTGCTCGGGGAAGGTCTGGCCCGTCAGCGTCGAGGCGGCCACGGTGTGCGCCGAGTATGCCGACGGATCGACCTCGCGCGGCGAGGTCGAGGTCGACGCTGGACAGAGCCTCGGGCACTACGTGAAGCGGATCTGGCTGGAACCATCCGTCGCCATCCACCCGGCGGCGGCCGAGGCCATCACGACGTTCGATGCCGTCATCATCGGTCCGGGCAGCTTCTTCACGAGCCTGATGCCGATCTTCCTGGTACGCGGCGTCGTGGAGGCCCTCTCGGAGATCTGCGGTCCGATCATTCTGGTCAGCAACCTGCTGACCGAGGGCCGTGGCATGACGGGCTTCACCGCCGCCGACGCGGTCCGTCGGATCGAGGAAGCGATCCGGCGCCCCGTCGATCTCGTGGTCGTGAACACCGGTCGTCCACCCGACGACGTGCTGGCGCGCTACGCCGACGAGCACAAGCAGCCGCTGGAGGTCGGTGTGCTGCCCGCCAGCTGCGAAGGCGTCCTGGCCGATTTCTGGCCGAGCCACCTCGCGCGCCACGACCGGCGCCGCCTCGCGAACGCCGTGTGGGCCGTCCTTGCCCGGCGGTTGCTGGACTGACGGTTCGAGCCCCTCTCCGGCACGGCAGGCTGCTATGGGGGTTTCCGTTGCCGGCGGCGCGGGGTCGTCGTCCCGCGGTCGCGTCTGATCGCCGCCGCTCGCTCGACGACCTCCGCGAGGAGCTTGGCGCTGCTCCCCGCCTTGGCGGCGCGACCCGCCGTGGGCCGGTTCGACGTCCAGACGTCGGGGGCTTCCGCGGCCAGGATGTCCGCGAAGTCCCCCTCGGTGGCCACGCTGAGCGGCGCGAAGGTTGCGATGTCGATCGGGCCCGACCAATCGTCCCGATGCTTGATGAGCAGCCAGGCACGCCCATCGGGTCCCCGGGCGCCCGCGGACCCGCGGCCGCTCGTTCTCACCAGCACCCAGGACCCCTTCAGCTTGTAGCCGTCGAGCGTGAACTTCAGGTCGCCTTTGCGGAGCGCTTGATCGACGTCGTCGACCTCGGGCGTCCAGGTGCCGCGGTCCCAGAGCATGACGATCCCGGCCCCATACCCTTGCGGGATGACGCCCTCGAAGGTGCCGTACTCGAGGGGATGGTCCTCGACGTGCATCGCCAACCGCTTGTCCCGGTGGTCGATCGAGGGGCCCTTGGGGATGGCCCAGGACAGCAGCACGCCGTCGTGCTCGAGGCGGAGGTCGTAGTGGAGGTGGCTCGCGAGATGCTTCTGGACGCCGAAGAACCCGCCCCCCTTCGGTGAGCGAGGGCGGCGCGGCGCCGGGTCTCCGGGCGGCTCCGGAGACTTCGAGAAGTCACGCTTTCGCCGGTACTCGTCGAGGGGCATCGGACGGCGCCGCCGGGCCGGATCGACGGTGAGCGGGTACGGCGGGGATGTCCCGCCGTACCCGTCCGAGTCGTCTTGGGCCTGAGGCTCGCGCGGCCTACGGCTGGCCCTGCGATGGGGTCCCGCCGCCGAGCTGCTTGCGGATCGCCTCCACCGTGATCTCGGTCTTCCACTCCTGGAGAGCCTTGCCGATCACGACCGACCGTTCCACCGGAACGATGTCGACGCCGTTGATGGAGGCCTTGCCCTTGGCCACCCGCTGGTCGACGCGCACGGTGCTCGGGTCCACGGCCATCATCAGCGTCGTGATGCCGTAGTCGTCGTGGTGGCCTTCGTTCACCTGCGTGATCCCGTGCTCTTCCTCGAGCCACGCGGTGACCGCGGTGTAGTCGTAGTACTCGGGAATGAAGTGGATGCCCGTCTGGCCACCGGCCCACTCGGCCGTCAGGGTTTCGGCGACCTCCTGCATGCCCTTCTGGTTGCCCCCGCTGTCCCCGATCAGGATCACGTGCTCGAACCCGTGGGCCTTCATGCTCGACGCGATGTCGCTGAGCAGCGCCTTGAAGGTGTCCTGCGACAGGCTGATCGTGCCGGGATACCGCATGTGACCGGATGGAGGCGAGACATCGCCCTCCGGCACGAACGGCACGATCGGCGCCACCAGCGCGTTGCCGAGTTCGCGGGCGATGGACTCGGTGGTGCCGCGCAAGATGTAGTTGTGTTTGCCCAGCGCCAGGTAGGGGCCGTTCTGCTCGATGCCCCCGGTCGCGATGATGACCGTCGTCTTGCCGGCCCGCATCGCGTCCCGAACCTCGAGCCAGGTCAGCTCCTCGAGGAACACCGAGTCGAGCGCGTCGATCGGCCGGGGCATGTCGAAGTCCGGCGTCTGTGCGTGCGCCGTCAGTGCCAGACCGCCGACGACGAGCCAGGCAGCCAGACAGGATCGCGTGAGATGCATGGGGCCTCCTCTTGCCTCCGAGAATCGATGCTCCGGGAATGGGTGCATTGTAGCGGAAAACCCCCATCGAAAGCAGACACCGCAGAAATTTGGGTTGAACCGGGCGGCCAGCAGGTGGTTAAGTGCTGCCGGTGTTCCTGCAGGCGGTGCTGGTCTACCTGGCTATCCTGGCGGCCGTCGGCGTGTGGCGCGCCCGACGCGTCCACACCGGGGATGACTTCCTCGTGGCCAGTCGCTCGCTCCCGGCGCACGTCCTGGTCTTCACGCTGCTGTCGACCTGGATCGGCGCCGGCAGCCTGTTCGCCGGAGCCGGGCTGGGGTACCGGGCGGGGCTGCCCGCGCTGTGGCAGTCCGCCGGCGCCTGGGTCGGCATCGCGCTCGTCTACTTCATCGCGCCCCGGGTTCGGCGCATCGCGCTGTACACCGTCCCAGATATTCTGGAGCTGCGCTACGGCCCGGCTGCGCGGGTCCTCGGGACGATCACGACGGTCCTGGCCTACACGACCATCGCCGCGTATCAGTTCCGGGGCGGCGGGCGGCTCCTGGCGCTGGTCGCCGACGTTCGTCCCGACACGGGCGCGCTGATCACCGCGAGCTTCTGCGTCGCCTACACCGCGCTCGCGGGCATGCTGTCGATCGCCTACCTGGACGTCGGGAACGGTCT
>PVBE010621603.1_pt1 | contig 21382 bp, 13 predicted proteins | sample 1631181 | NCBI WGS metagenome assembly PVBE01 (sample SAMN08397723, study PRJNA350692) | Marine metagenome, whole genome shotgun sequencing project. | isolation source: water | place: Pacific Ocean | collected 2012-04 | reverse complement strand
TGTGCGGCATGCACGGCGGATATTGCAGGAGCGACAGGCGGATACGTTGGCGTTGGTTAAAACGCTGAAGTCCGATCTCCCGGTGCCATCAAGGTTGCGCGTACTATGGGCACTGCACGTTTCTGGACACTTGAATAAGTCAACGCTATCGATTTTGTTGAACGATCCCAGTGAACATATTCGTGCATGGGCAATTCAGTTGCTGTGCGAGAACCGCAAACCAGAGGTCGCCGTTTGCAAAAAACTTGCGCAACTGGCCAAAAACGATAAGTCGCCCCTCGTGCGCTTGTACCTTGCCAGTGCGATGCAGCGTTTGTCTATCAGTGAACGGATACCGATTCTCCATAGGCTGCTTGCGCATGCGGAGGATGTGAAGGATCAGAACTTGCCGCTCATGTACTGGTATGCGGCTGAGCCCGTGGTGGCGGCCAATCAAAAGGAGGCGGTCAAATTCCTTACCGCTTGCAAAATCCCGAAAGTGCGTCAATTCATTACCCGTCGATTGGCATCCAAATAATGATAAAGGCGGAACATCGCTAGATGAGGCCAAACGACATCCCGGAACTGCCGACCTCCTCCGCAAACACGGCGGCAAGACGGGTGAAGAATTGAAAGCTTTGGCCCAGTTTGGATTACTCGCTCAAAAGAGTCGGCCAATCTTTTGGAAATCCGTAGTGGGGCAATAGGGTCAATGACAACAGGCTTTTTCGTTGGTCTCGTTAAGAGGCGCGTCATGCACAGCTTGAGTTTTGTTAGCAAGTTTTCAGCAACAATGTTCTCCGCTGTCAAACCCCTTAGTGTGTAGGTTAACGTTTTTGCTTTTCATTTGTCGTAGAATATGTAGTATAAGGCAGGCGGTAGCAGTGCGTTGCTTGGATGGGTGGTACACCTGTCAACACTAAGCTAATGGCGCTAATGCAAAAGGATTAGTTCTTGAAGCCGTGGATTACGGTAAGAAAAAAATAATTAAATTATGGTCAAAATAACTAAACATTGGCAATCAAGGGTTATTTGTTTAACCGTAGCGGTGCTCCTGATTGCGATTACTAAATGCAACCTAGGTGCCCAGCATATTGTTTCTGAAAAAAATAATTATATGCCAAAGGAGGAGGTAGTTCTGTCTTTTTCCAAAGTGCCTCCAAACAGTAAAAATTGGATTGGTATCTATAAAGAAGGAGATATCCCGGGCGAAATTGATAGTATCTTATGGTCTTATGTAGGTGAGGACATCTCAGGTGTAAAAGCATTCAATTCATTACCTAGTGGTGTGTACGATGCCCATTTTATGCTTAATGATTCCTATGACATCTTAACCTCAACTAGATTCAAGGTCTTACTTCCTAATATAAATATCAATTTAGCCGGTGAAGCCGTTAAGGTGAATTGGCCAATTACTGATAACAGTGTCTTGCAACGGTCTGCTTCATTGCAAGGGCCTTGGGAAGATATTGAAGAAAGCAAATCGAAAGGAGATTATGTACAGAAGCCTGAAGGTGCTATCATTTTTTTTCGTCTAGCAATTACTCCAGAGTTGGCATTTAACTACGCTCCCTTTGCGTTTAGCCAGAGAATTGAATTATATCAAGATGAATCTATTGACATCAAACTAGTAGCTGAGGATGTCGAAAATGATTCGTTAGTCTATACAATTATTGATGCGCCTGATAATGGAGAGGTAATAGAGCAATTGGGGGATTTTACATATAAGCCCAAGCGGGGGTTCGTAGGGAAAGACACCTTTAGTTTCAGGGCCAATGATGGACATTCGGAGTCTAATGCCGTTATTGTGAGTTTAAGTGTTCTGAAAAAGGAGCAAGCCATTTTATTGGTTAATGGAGAGCATTCCTCCGTTATTGAAAATGAATATGAAAAATGGGACCAAATAAAAATCCAATTTTCAGGGGTGTCAGAGGAAGAAATGGTTTCCGATAATTATATTGTTGTAAGCGGTATAGGCGAAACTAGCGATACTTTTATTTTTCAATCCATTACAGGAGAGGGTTCAGGGGAAAGAATATTCACAGAAATATTTCCTCCTGGAAGCTACGAGGCGATGGTTGTGATAGATGGTTTCAAGACCGCATCTTCGAAATTTAAGGTGAACAATCTACCCGCTGATAGCAAAGAGCCGACGTGGACTATTTTAATTTATGCCAACGGAGACAACAATCTAACGGGTAATCTGCTATTAGATATGCTGGAAATGGAACACGTTGGGAGTGATGAAAACTTTAACGTCATACTCCAAGCGGATTTTGATTCGACATACGGGGCAGTATTAGATGAAACTAATATACCTCCAATTTCTCAAGATCATGTTACCAGATTTAGAATTAAAGAGAGCCATGATCCGGGCTCTGGTAAATTTTACTCCCCTGCAGTCGAAGTATTAAATGAAAAGGATATGGATGATCCTGGGGTGCTTAAGGATTTTCTTGATTGGGGGATAACTAATTACCCAGCTGATCGATACGGCTTGATTCTTTGGGATCACGGAGGACAATTCTTCGGTTTTGGCGGAGATCATCAAAATAGCCAAAGACACGACTGGAGCGGGCTCTTTACTGCGGATATTAAGGATGTATTGTCTGAAACTCTGCAGGACAAGGGAATAAACAAACTAGATTTTATTTCATTTGATACCTGTTTGATGGGCGGGGTCGAGGTCTTGGTGGATTTTTATGAGTTGTGCGATGTGTATATCGCAAACCCAGAGATCGATTACGGAGATGGATGGGATTTTAAAAGCGCCTTGGGATATCTGAAAGATTTCCCTTCAATCAGCACTATCGAATTTGCTGAAAAGGAAAATGAATTTTGGAATAATCATCATTCAATGCAGGAGGCTGATATGGGGTACAAAGTACACTCAATTTATGATATGAATAATTATGATATATTTAATACATCATTTAAGGAGTTTGCGAATGAGCTCTCAAAATATTCATCAATAAATTATGGGACTATACCTGAAATACGGAAGGATTCGATTCATTATTACAATAGCGGCTCTAGAATAAGAGCTGGGGCAATTGGGGAAACGGACTTTATAGATCTTGGGGCTTTTTCAAGAAGTTTGCACAAGGTAATGGATGGTGATTTGAAGATGGCGGCATGCAAATTATATGAAGCCATAAATAATCTGGTTATTTTTAAATCCGTTGGCACTTCCCGCGAAGATGCAGTAGGCTTGTCAATATATTATCCGACAAGCGGTAAGGCGCACATCTTCTATGAAGAAGACAAAAAATATAACCTTACCAATGTGACAGAGCCGGTTCACGTAAGAATAAATTTTCTCAATGAGAAATATGGAGGCGACAAATGGATGAACCATTTGGATAACACGAATTTAGATTGGAAAGGAGACAAAAGCCCTCCGGTTATACAGTCATCAGATGGTGGTAAAAGCGGACGCATTCCTGACTGGGAACCAGACGGCGAAACGACTTTATTGTCAACATACGAAACACCTGCCATACTTGGTTTTGATGTAACAAATGGGGACGATGCTCATGCTGCTTACGTTTCTTTGGTTAGCAATAATTTTACAGATAATCAAAATTTATATGTATACTTAGGAGAAATAGGAAGCGCAGAACTGGCCGGTAACGGCAAATATGAAATTGGATGGGATTCAACAATACCAATTATATCCCTTGCGGACTCTGATGAATACACTCCCGTGTATCTCGGTGGTTGGGCAATGGAGGCCGGGTCAAATTTATATGTGAGTTTCGCTGATTATCAGCCAGTTGGGAGCGCCGAATATATTCCTTTAATCTTAATTTCCAGCATAGACGAGTTTGGATATGGAACAATAGATACAATATTGGAAGATACGGTTCAAACAGGAGAGTTGCTGAATAACAGCCTTGGAAGTGCTCTCTCATCAACAAAATCCACTTTAAAGCTAGAGAAAGGCGGAAAACTTTGGCCGGTATTTTATGCCGAAGAAATAATAGACGATGATTATGTGTCATCGTACGTATCATTTGACGACATAGTGATCGAAATACCTGAAAATGGAACTGAAGGATTAGAAGTGAGCTTTTTGCCAGTTGAGGCTGGATACTATGATGTTGAAGTTCTGACAGTAGATAACTTTAATAATTCCAGTGAGATTTTAACCTTTTTTGTAAGGGTGCCGGGTGAATAAAGGAGGAACTGATCGAGTTATCCAAACTGGGCCAAAGCTTTAGTTAGTCTGGACGGGTTGATTATTTGCTCAATGTCGTAGAGTAAGTCAATGCTGGGACGCAGGGTTGTTGTTCAGCGGCAACAGTTAAAACGCCTTGAAAACCGGCACTTGGACTGCGACGGTCTGCCGCTGTCTTTGACGCTAGAAAGCCGGTGGCCTTCGGCTGCCCTTCCCAGTTCTTCTTCCGCTTGTCTGGGCCTGCGGTTCCTATGGCCTCGCCCAGCGTCTGCTTCTTCAGGAGCTGCTTGCCCCTGCCTGTGACGGTAAAGTCATCAACCGCCGAGAGCAGAGTAAATCCCTCGGCGCGGGATCGCATGAAGGCGTTCATCATGTCCACCTGATCGCCGTTTGAGAGGTTGAGCCACCAGTTTTGACAGGTGGTATCCTCCTCCTCGGTCTTGAGCCATCGTTCGGGCTGCCGCTCGGGGGCAAAGAACATCCGCTTGCGCTTGCCGTTGATCTTTCCGTCGACGAGCCAAACCAGCTCGCCCCGTTGCTTAATTTGCTTAACCTTCATCGTTCGTAATCGTTCCCTTCAATATACGGTGGGTTTTTAAACCGGCAACCCGTAAAAAAACGATGTGCTCCAGCTTCCGAATACAGTCAAGCTAGAGTGGCAGCTGCTGCCACTTTTAGGCTGTTAAACTGGCAAATATGGGGTAAATCTCGGTTAGTATGGGAAAGAAGAGAAGTTCACTTTAGGCCCAGTTTCATTGGGTATAGTTGGGTTTTCTCGAAAAAACAAAAAAACCTTTATCACTCCTTGGTGATGACTTCGTCAATGTTGAGGATGAGGCTGGTGATGCCGGTGAGCGCAGCGACCCGGGCACCGTCGAGCGCCGGATCCGGCCTGACTTCGCCAACGGAGAGTAGTTCCTTCACGGCCTTCGGTTGATCTGCGTAATGTTTCTGCAGCTTGGCAAAGCGCTTGGCCAAGAGGTTGATTTCAGCACGCTTGGCCGGGCGCCCGGTGGCCATCGTCAGCGCTTGGCCAATGTGCTCGGCATCGCTCCCCGGTTGCCGCAGCAGTTGTTCGGCGAAGCAGCGGGCGGCCTCGACGTAGGTCGTGTCGTTGAGCAGGTTGAGCGCCTGCATCGGGGTGTTTGTGCGATTGGGGCGCACGGAGCAGACGCGGCGCGCTGGGTTATCGAAGAACATCGCCGGCTTCACCGAGCGGCGCCAGAAGGCGTAGAGGCTCCGCCGGTACAGCGACTCGCGTGTGTCGCGTTTGTAAATGATCCGCCCAAAACTGAAGTCGGCCCAGACGTTTGGGGGTTGGTACGGCTTGACTGGGGGGCCGCCTATTCTCTCCACCAGCAGGTTGGCCAGCGAAAGTGCCTGGTCGCGGATGGCCTGTGCGCTCATGCGGATGCGCGGTCCCCGAGCGATGAGGCGGTTTTGTGGATCGCGTTCGAGTTGTGCCGGCGTCATGGCGGAGGATTGCCGGTAGGCGGTGCTGGTGACGATGAGCCGATGCAGATGCTTGACGTTCCAGCCGGACTGCACAAACTCGGTCGCTAGCCAGTCAAGCAACCGGGGGTGTGTTGGTGGTTCGCCCTGCACGCCGAAGTCCTCGGTGGTTCGGACCAAGCCCGCTCCAAAGAAATGCTGCCAGTAACGGTTCACCGTCACGCGGGCTGTGAGGGGATGGTCGGGGCGTACGAGCCAGCGGGCGAGGTCGAGTCGGTTGGCTGGTTCACGTTTGGCTAAGCCGGGGAGGCTGGTCGGAGTGCCGGGCCGGATCGTCTTGCTTTTGTCCGGGCGGTCGTACACGCCGCGAACGAGAAGAAAGGTGTCGCGGGGTTTGTCTGCGTCGCGCATGACCATGGTGCTGGCGAGCGAGTCGTTGAGCTTTTTAATCGCAGCACTGGTACTTTCTGCATCGCGCTTTGCTACGATGAAGTCCGGCATGAGCGAGCGGTGATGCTGGAGGAGCGATTCGTGCTGCCCTGCTAGGCGTTTGGCCAATGGTGTGCGAAGAATCCGGAGGATCTCCGACGGTGGGTTGTCGCGCAGGTCGATCGATGGATCGGGCGAGGTGGTGACGGAGACACGGAAGCGGCCAAGCAGGTGTTTTTGCGAGCTATGTTGGTGCCGTAGTCGCAGCGTGAACAGCGTGCCTTCGCCGGCCGGCCAAGTTTTTTTCAAACGAAAAACCGCCTTGCGTGGCAGGTTGTAGTCGAAGTCCTTTTTCCAAATGCCCCAGCCGGTCTTGAGGTGGTCGTCGATCGCACTGTCCACCGGCAGGCCGTCTTGATTGAACTCTGCCTCGGCGTTGGCGAACGGCAGCGGCTTGAGTTCGGCCGGCAATCCATTGGGGTTGACTCGAACGAAAAACCGAATCGACGTCTGCGCGTCGGGCACCTCCTCGAGAGCACCGGTGTCTGGCCCGACGATGGCTCGGAATCGCGTATAGCCCTCCGGCAGCAGGAAGATAACGCGCGACGTGGCGTGTGTGCCAAAGCCCCACTTGAGAGGCTGGGCGTCAATGCGAAGCGGCTGACCCTTTGTGTTTCGGTTTTTGCGAACAACCTTGTAGTCGGTCGTTGCGGTGTGCCAGTCGAGTTCGGTCAACTTTAGTGTGCCGCTGGGGCCGGTGAGCACCGGCTCACCCCAGTTCGCCCAGTCGGAGGAGATGCCGTTGCCGGCGTCGGCAACATCGAGTACGAGAAGCCGCTGGTTGGTGATGTCTATGTCGAGTGGCTTGGAGCCATCGGTCATCACGCCGCTGTCGAAGCGTTGCTCGAGTGAACCGAGGTCGGGTTCGTCGCTGCCGGGCTGCAGCGAAAAGTCGGTTAGCACGAAGTTGCCGTCGCGGCCGGGGCCGCCGCCCTTAAGGCTTGGGTCGGTGAGTGTCTCCAGCCGTAAGGCGGTGATGTCGGCGAGGTCGGTGCTGAATGTAAGCGTGTAGTCGTCGTTGTCGGGGAGATTGCCGGTGGCCAGCACCGAGTTGTCGTCCTTTATCGTCAGCTTAGCGCCGTTGGCCGACTTGGCCGAGGCCGGCTTGAGCACACGCCAGCCGTCGAGTCGACCGGTCTGCTTGAGCTCGGTTTGAAACGCAGCCTCCCACGTTTTACGTTTGGTTTCGAACTTTGCCAGCGGTTGGCTGAGCACAGCCTGATGAGCGGCCAGCGTTGTCTCGAGTTCCTTGAGCCTAACCGATTGTTCGGGCGTGGGCACCTTGATGGTCGGTTCCATGTTGCCGCCACCGCGCTCCGGCATGGCGTTGAAAAAAGCGTATAATTGGTAAAACTCATTCTGCGAAACAGGATCGTATTTGTGGTCGTGGCATCGTGCGCAGATGAGGGTGAGACCCAGCCAGGTGGTGCCGGTTGTCACGACGCGATCGACGACGTACTCAACCTGCGTCTCGGCGGCGATCGCGCCCCCTTCGCCATTGAGCATGTGGTTGCGGTTGAATCCGGTGGCGATGAGTTGGTCGAGCGAGGGCGATGGTAGAAGGTCTCCGGCAAGTTGTTCGATGGTGAACCGGTCAAACGGCATGTTGCTGTTGAGCGCGGCGACGACCCAGTCGCGCCAGTGCCACTGGTTGCGGGTGCTATCGGACTGGAAGCCGTTCGTGTCGGCGTAGCGGGCGGCATCGAGCCATGCCTGCGCCATGTGTTCTCCATAACGCGGCGATGCGAGCAGTCGATTCACCAGGCGCTCGTAGGCGCGTGGTGACTCGTCGGCGAGGAACGCTTCGACATCGATGAGGGTTGGGGGCAGTCCGGTGAGGTCGAGGGTGACGCGGCGGATCAGGGTGCGCTTGGCTGCAACTGGCGAGTGGGTGAGTTGCCCACTGCGGAGCTTGGCCAGGATGAAGTGATCGATCGCTTTGGCCGGCCGCCCTTGGCCAAGCGCTTGGCGGCGGGGCAGTGGAGGGCGCTTGGGTGGGATGAAGGCCCAGTGATTCTGCCACTTGGCACCCTGCTCGATCCAGCGTCGGATCAATTCCTTCTCGCTGCCATTGAGCGCATGCCCGGAGTCGGGCGGCGGCATGAGGTCGTCCGGATCGCCGGTGGTGATGCGCTGGTACGCCTCGCTTTGGTTTGGCTCGCCAGCGACGAAAGGGCGCTTGCCGTTCGCGTCGCGGAATGCGCCGGCCTTGGTATCGAGTCGCCGCTTGGCTTTGCGCTGTTTGGCATCCGGCCCGTGGCATTGGAAACAGTTGTTGGAGAGGATCGGGCGGATGTCGCGGTTGAACTCGACCGAACTGCCGGTGTACGGTAGCAGGCTAGCGAGCAGGGTGGCCACCGCCAGCGCGCGCCGGGTCGGTTGGCTGAGCCTCTTTATCACGGATTGGCGCTTGGGGTGTTGGTGGCGATCGGCTTGAGCGGTGCGGCTGGCAGGTCGTTAATTTTCAACTCAAGCATCCCGCGTGACGGTTGATACTCGGCCGCAGGCAGATCGTCGATCCAAGTGCCGCTCTCGAGGTTCTCGCGTCGGGTTGCCTGGGCCTCGACCATCGCCCAGACAATGGAGGCGATCAGGATCAGTACGAGTAACGGCAGCCACACGCTCCAGTTGACGCGCGTCAGAAAAAGAGTGATTTGATCAACGAATCCTTTTTTGCCCGGGGAGAGTGAGGGATCGCTGGAGAGGGCCTCTGTGCCGCCGAGTTCGTGGTTGAGCTGGACGACTATCGGGGCCGAGTCGATCTTGAGAATCCGGCAGTAGGTGCGAACAAATCCGCGTACGAAGACTGGGGCGTCGAACTTGTCAAAATCCCCCTCCTCAAGGGCCAACACGTGGTCGGCGCGGATTTTGAGTTCGCCACCTATGTCCTCAAGCGACTTGCCCTGCTCTTCGCGGGCGGTCTTCAACTGGTCTCCAACGGATGGCATCCTACCCGTTTTCTAGCGGGAAACGCCTCCTCGCACAATCCCGAAGAGGCAGTTTTTATGTTGGCGGACGAGTGGTCCGGCAGACTTGCAACCGGGGGCGGGATTCGACAGATTGAGTCCGTTCATTTGACTATGCGAGTAAACAATTCCATCCAATTTCCAAGATTACTGGCGATATCACTGGTGATATTCGGTGGTCACACCCTGACTGCCGAGTTGGTAGATGCCACTTGGAAGGCGGGTGTCGCCAAAGCCAAAATCACCCCGGAGCAGCCGCTTTGGCTCAGCGGCTACGCCTCGCGTGACCGGCCGTCGGAAGGCACGCGGGTGGATCTCTGGGTCAAGGCTTTGGCGCTGCAGGATGCCGGAGGACGAAAGGCGCTCCTGATCACGCTGGATCTGGTCGGCATCGATCGCGGCATTTCGGCGGCGATTTGCTCCAGACTGATGCAGCGGCACGGGCTGGAGCGGAGCCAGATTCTGCTGAGTACTTCCCACACTCACACCGGGCCGGTCGTCGGTGAGAATCTTCGCGCCATGTATTTTTTTCCACCGGGCATGTGGCAGCGGGTGGAGGCGTACTCGAAACAGTTGCAGGAAAAAATCGAGACTGTTGCCGCAGCTGCCTTCGGTCGGTTGAAGCCGGCGCGTCTGGCGTGGGGGAGTGGCATGGCGGGCATCGGCGTGAACCGACGCAATAACCCCGAGGCCGACGTGCCAAAGCTTCGTGCCGCGGGCAAGCTGAAAGGCCCGGTCGACCACGACGTACCGGTGCTGAGTGTGCACGACGGTGAAGGCCGGTTGGTGGCGGTGACTTTTGGCTACGCCTGCCATGCCACGGTGTTGAGCGACTACAAATGGTCAGGAGATTATCCCGGCTACGCGCAGGTGTTTTTCGAGCAGGCGCATCCGGGAGCGGTCGGGCTCTTCTGGGCTGGGTGTGGGGCGGATGTCAACCCGCTGCCCCGGCGCGAGGTGGAACTGGCCGAGAAGTACGGGCGTCGACTCGCCGCCGCAGTCGAAGTTACGCTGGAGGGAAACATGAAACCGCTCGTCGCCCGGCTGGATTCCGTTTACCGGGAGATCGATTTGCCGTTCGAAAAAATCCCCACTCGAGCCGAGATCGAGGTCAAGCTCAAGTCGGAGAACCGCTACGAGCAGGGTCGGGCCCGTGTGCAGTTGCGTCGGCTGAAAAAAGACGGACGCCTTGCCCCGACCTACCCGTATCCCGTGGCGACTTGGCATCTGGGCGATGAGCTTATGTTTGTCTCGCTGGGCGGCGAGGTCGTCGTGGACTACGCACTCCGGCTCAAGCGCGAGATTGGCCAAGCAACTTGGGTGGCCGGCTACAGCCATGATGTGATGGCTTATATCCCGTCGTTGCGTGTCTGGAACGAGGGAGGTTACGAGGGCGGCGGCGCCATGCTTTATTATGGGCTGCCATCGCGCTGGGCTTCGACTGTCGAGAAGCGGGTAATCACTGAGGCACTGCGCCAGGCCGCAACGCTTCGACGGCCGGCACAACAGAAATAATGGCCGCTTGGCCAAGCGGACAACCGGGCGGAATTGCTTTTAACGCGCTTGGCTGGCTTGTTATAGTTTTCCGCCCGTTGAACTAATTATGACACCCGACCAGAGTGCCGTTACCGGATTGATACTTGTGATGTTCGCGCTGTTTGCGTGGAACAAGTGGCGGTACGACGTCGTGGCCGTTATTTCGCTGGTGACGCTGGTGGCGCTGGACGTGCTTCTCGGAGGGGAAACATCCAAACTGGTCACCGAGCCCAAGCGTGTGCTGGAGGGGTTTGGCCACCCGGCAGTGGTGACCGTGGCGGCGGTGCTGATCATCAGCCGGGCGCTGCGCAACTCCGGCGTGGTGGATCAAATTTCGCGCCGCGTGATGCCGTTCACGAAAAACCAGTTTTCGCACATTTTGAGCCTTTCGTTGGTGGTCATGGTGTTGTCCGCCTTCATGAACAACGTGGGCGCGCTTGCGCTCATGCTGCCCGTTGCGCTGAAGACGGCGGTCGACCGCCAGCGCTCGCCCACCATCCTGCTGTTACCCATGGCATTTGCCAGCATCCTGGGCGGCATGATGACGATGATCGGCACACCGCCGAACATCATCATCGCCAACCTGCGTTCAGAACTGACCGGCGAGCCGGCGTTCGGCTTGTTTGACTTTTCACCAGTCGGCAGCTTGGTGGCGGTTGCCGGCCTTCTGTTCATCGTGCTGGCCGGTTGGCGGTTGATCCCCGGCACGTCACATAAAAAACCGGGCATGGAATCGCTCTTCCAAATCGATGACTATATTACTGAGATCAGCATCCCTGCCGGCTGCAAATGGATTGGCCAAACCGTGGCCGAGGTGGAAGAACTTGTCGGCGAAAAAATAACCCTCTTCGGTTTCATCCGGAAGGACGACAAGGTGCTGCCACCCAATCCGGACGGCATCATTCAGGAAGGCTGCCGATATGTGATCAAGTCCGATCCGGTGGAATTGCAGGCGATGATCGAGGAAAACGGCCTGCATTTGTCGAAGGAAATGTGGCACCGCATCGACAGTCTGAAGGGGGAGAACACCGGCTTTACCGAGGCTATCGTGACTGCCGGTTCGCCGTTGCTGGGCCGTACGCGGACATATCTTCGGCGTCACAGCGGCAACACGATGACGCTCATGGCCGTGGCACGCCAAAACAAACCCATCCGCAAACAGCTCAAGGAGGTGGTCTTTCGCGTCGGCGACGTCCTGTTGCTGCACGGCAAAAACCCGGACATGGATGACACCATAGCCGCCCTCAGCCTGCTGCCTCTCGCCGAGCGGGAACTCAACGTGGGCACGTTCTCCCGGATTGGTTTGTCGATCGCGATCTTCGCGGGAGCCATTGGCCTGAGCATGACCGGCTTCCCGATGACCATTGCGTTTTTGGGTGCCGTGCTGGCCTACATCCTTTGTGGCATTCTGCCGCTGCGGGATATTTACCGAGAGGTGGAATGGCCGATCATCGTCCTGCTTGGTGCGATGATCCCGGTCAGCCAGGCGTTCCAATCGACGGACTGCACCGGGCTGATCGCCGAGTCGATCAAGAGCGTGACCGGCGCGTGGCCGCCGTGGTCGATGATAAGCCTCGTTATGATCGTGACCATGTGTCTCTCCGACATCATCAACAACGCGGCCACGGCGTTCATCATGGCGCCGATCGCCGCCGGCATCGCCGGCACCCTTGGCCTGCAGCCCGATCCGTTTTTGATGGCGGTGGCCGTTGGGGCGTCGTGCGCGTTCCTGACACCCATCGGGCACCAGTGCAACGCCATGATTCTGGCACCGGGTGGCTATCGGTTTGGTGACTATTGGCGGGTTGGCTTGCCGCTGGAGATCGTCATCGTCCTCCTTGGCACGCCGGTGATCCTCCACTTCTGGCCGCTGAGTTGAGAGCAAATCAGGTGCTTGGCCAAGCGCGGGCTCACTGGCCGCCGATGGCGTAGAGGACCTCCCGCCGTCCGCTGTCCTTGAATGCGACGCGAAGGTAAATCCGGTTGCCGCTGACGACCGGCGAAGCGTACACCTCGTCGCCGAGTTGGCAGGTGGCGATTGGCTTGTACTCGTCCGGGTTGGCCTCGAAAACGAACGTTTTGCCGTCGAGATTCGTTCCGTAAATCCGGTTGCCCACCATCACTGGCGAGGTGAAGAACTTGCCGCCGAGTCGCTCCTTCCACTGCTGCCTGCCTGTTTTGGCGTTCCAGCAGACGGCGAATCCGGCATCCATCGTCACGTAAAGAAACCCGTCGCGGAATAGCATCGACGGCACGTAAACACGGGAGGAGTTTTGCCAAGCGATTTTGCCGGAGCCATCGGCCACGATGGCCGCCGTGTGATTCTTCGGCCAGCCGCCGCTGATGAAAACGTGTGTGCCGTCGGTGACCAGTGTCGAGACGCACTCCTCGGTCGAGCCGGGAGTCTCCCACAGTTTTTTGCCGGTGAGCGGGTCAAGGCTTGTGACGAGTTTGCAGCCGCAAAAGACCATCTGCATCTGGCCAGCCGCCTCGACGACCACCGGTGTGGTGTAGTTCGCGATCTTCGGGCGATCCTGCCGCCAGATTTCGCGCCCTGTTTTTTTGTCCAGCCCCACGATCGAGCCACCGATTTTCGTGTCCGCCTTCACGACGACGATGTCGCGGTGCACCATCGGCGAACTGCCGTAGCCCTGGTGTATCTTGTATTTGCCGATCGGTTTCTGCCAAAGAACCTTGCCGTCGAGGTTCAGTGCTGAGGCAAACGCTTGGTTGCCGGTCACGAAGTTCACGTACAACCGCTCGCCATCGTGCACAACCACCGTGCTCGCGTGCGAGGCGTTCTTGTTCAACCCGATCGGGAACTGCCCATCGTGCACCTTGGTTTGCCAGATGACTTTGCCGTTGTTCTTGTCGATGCAGAGCACGGCCTGGAACATCTCCTCTTCATCCGCCGTGGCGAGATAAATGCGCCCGCCCACCACCGTCGGCGTGCCGTGGCCCTTGCCAGGGATCGACGTTTTCCAAACGACATTTTTCGTCTCACTCCACTCTGTCGGCAATCCGTCGACGAGCGGCGCTTGGCCGTCCGAGGTGAGGCCGCGCCAGTTCGGCCAATCTGCGGGTGCAAACTTGGTTTCAGCGGCCAAGCCGTTGGCCAAGCCGGTTAACAACGAAACGAAAGCGAGTTTGTTCATGGTTGACTTTGATTGCAGGGCCGGGAGCGTTGCCAAAACACCATCTGGTGGCAAGGCAGAACTTGGCCAATCTTCGGCCTCATGAGGGATCGCCCGGTCTGGCAGCTTGACAACTCGTCCGGTCATGCGAACCCTCCGCACGTCATGAAAGTGGTTGTTAACTTTAGCCTGCTGATGCTCGCGGGATTGCTCCTCGCTGGCTGCTCCTCTGACCGGGAACTCCGCAAACTCGAATCCGCCTATCAGGCACTGCTCAAGGAATATTCAGTTGCACTCAATAACGGTGAGATAACCAAGGCGGAGCACGATAAAAAGGTCACCCAGCTCAACGCTCGCTACGGTCATCGGCGCGCCATGATGGAGCGGAAAATCTACGGCAATGGCATCAAGTCGACCGCTCGCCGACCCCCGGTCGGGCGGGGTGGCCGCCGCTACTGAACCAAGCGGAATCCAGTCGCGCCGCCAGACAGCGAGCTTCCCAGTCGAACTGTATTGGATAAAAGCCATGAAACGCACTTTCATTTTAATCTTGTTTGCGGCGGTCGCGTTGGCCAGACCGTTAGCCGAGCGGCCGAACTTCATCCTTTGCATGGCCGACGACCAAGGTTGGGGCGACACCGGCTACAACGGCCATCCCGTGCTCAAGACGCCTGTGATGGATGAGATGGCGCGGACCGGCTTGCGGTTCGACCGCTTCTACTCGGCGGCGGCCGTCTGCTCGCCGACTCGCGGCAGCGTGATGACCGGTCGCCACCCGAACCGTTTCGGCTGCTTCACGTGGGGCTATACCCTGCGACCGCGGGAGATCACCGTCGCTGAGGCGCTCAAGAAAGCCGGCTACACGACAGCGCATTTCGGCAAATGGCACATCGGCTCGATGCGCGCCGACGGCGCGGCCAGCCCCGGCAACAGCGGATTCGACGACTGGTTTTCGAGTCCGAACTTTTACGAGAATAGTCCGCTCTTCAGCCACAACGGACGCGTGATTGAGACCGACGGCGAAAGCTCGCACGTTACGACCGTCCTGGCGCTGGACTGGATTGCCAAGGCAGCCAGGCGCGATCAGCCTTTCCTTGCGGTGATCTGGTTCGGCAACCCGCACAGCCCGCACGTGGCCGTGGACAAATACAAAAAAATGTACGCCGATCAGTCGGACGGCGCGGCGCATTTTTACGGCGAAGTCACGGCGATGGACGCCGCGCTGGGCGAACTGCGAAAAGGTATCCGCAATCTCGGCGTCGCCGACAACACGGTGCTCTGGTACTGTAGCGACAACGGCGCGATCCCCAAAGGCTCCACCGGCGGTTTGCGCGCGCGCAAGGGCAGCCTGTACGAGGGCGGCATCCGCGTTCCGGCGATCATCGAGTGGCCGGCGCAGATCAAGTCCAACCGCATCACGAACATGAACGCCAACACGTCGGACATTTACCCAACGCTGCTCGAACTAGCCGGCGCAGCACTACCTAAAAACCAGCCGGTGCTCGACGGCACGAGCCTCGTGTCATTGCTTAACGGCGAGGCCAAGCGCCGCGAAAAACCAATGGGATTTTGGACGTACCAAGCCAAGGGGCATGGCCGCAAAAGCCGGGCCATGCTCGAGGCGCTGCGGCAGGAGCAGCTCGTCGGCAGCCAAAAACCAGCCGAGCCGGAGGGGCAAATCGAACGGCAGTACCCGGCCGACTCGCTGCCCGGTCACGCCGCGTGGATCGACGGTGACTATAAGCTGCACCGTGTGCCGATGAAGAAAAACAAGGGTGAGGTTGCTTACGAACTTTACCACTTGGGCCACGATCCCAAGGAGCAGCAAAACCTGCTCGGCGACGGCAAAGAATTGGCCAAGCGCGCCGCCCGGATGAAAGCCGACTTGGCTGTCTGGCAGAAGTCGGTGGTGAACAGCCTCAACGGCGGCGACTACCGCTGAGTGTCACCCAAGCACTTGGCCAAGCTGTGAGTCGCAACAAGTCATTGCCGCCGTCCGAGTCGCTGATTCACCTAATCACTTCGGCCACCGAGCCGCTCGATTTGGCCGAACTGTTCCCGGCGGAGCAACCGCTCGAGCTGGAGCTGGGCTGCGGCGATGGATCGTTCACGCTGCAGTACGCGTTGGCCCATCCCGACCGGAACATCGTCGCGCTGGAGCGACTGCTCGGCCGCATCACCAAGCTCGATCGCAAGGGGCATCGCGCTGGCTTGAAGAATCTCCGCCTGCTCCGGGCCGAAGCGGCGTACGTGCTTGAGTACCTGCTGCTACCGCAGTCACTCGACGTCATTCACGTTTACTTTCCCGATCCGTGGCCGAAGAAGCGCCACCATAAAAACCGGCTCATCAGCGAGCCGTTTCCGCCCTTGGCCAAGCGCCTGCTCAAAACCAATGGCATCGTTTATCTGCGAACGGACAACGTCGAATATTTTGAGCAGATGTTCGAAGTGTTCGACGGTGCAGCGGGATTCAAGGGCGTGGAAACGCCCGGGCCTCTCAAGGCGATGGCGACCGATTTCGAGCAGGAATTCAACGCGCAAGGCATTCCGACCAACCACGCTGCCTACCGAAAAACCGGCGGGTGAGTTGAACGCAGATCGTCTGAATTGTGAAAAAACTCAACTGCCCGCCGCTTACTTTTTCCCTGCCTGAAACTCAAGGCGTATGATGGAGCCGGGCTTGAAGGTGGCGCTGCCGAAGCTTGGGCTTTGCGCCTCGATGCCGTCGGCAAACCAGCGGTTTAGCACGAAGGTGAGTCGGCTACCGTCGCTGAAGTGGGCGCGCACGCGGTGCTCGAGAGGCACGTCGGCTGCGGTCTTGCTCGTTGCCGGTTCGATCTGTTTTACGCGCTCGAGCGGCACGGGGAAGGCGCCTTCTGCCGTGGTGACGTTGAGTTTGTCGCCCTCGACGCCGTCGACACGGCCCTGCATGCGGTCGTTGTTGATCAGCTTGACGAGATCGTCTCTTGAGCCGATGGGGTGGGTCGGTGAATCCTTGAATCGGCCGTCCCATTCCTCGACGCGCAGGTTGCTGATGCGCACGGCGCCCCGCCCCTGATGCACGATGCGCACGCCGGTGCCCTCGCCGGTGAAGCCCTTGGTGTCGTACCATTTGCGAACCAGCTTGCCATCGATTGCCACCGCGATGAGTCGCTGGCGTTTGTTGGCGAAAAACTCGAGGCGTGCCTTGGTTTTTTTTCGAAAGCTCGGGACGGTTGCTTGGCCAAGGTAGGTGAGTGGCGTGTGTTTTTTGACTGGGAGCAGGTTCACGGAGTAGCTATTGACCTGCACGCTGTAGAAGCCGCCGAAGTCCGGCTCGTTCTCCTTGGTGGACAGGCTGATCGGCTGCAGCGTGTCTGTGTACAGCGCGAAAGCCAGGTGCATCGCGCCGCTCCACTCGAGGTCGAACGAGAGGTGCGAGCTGTCCGGCAGGTTCAGGTCGCGGGCGATGGAGGCGGCTTCCTTCGCGTGGAAGCCGCCGTTGTGGTAGCGCCAGTTGCCGGACTCGCCGATGGTCTCGTTGTTGATTTTGCCGTGCGTCCAGCCGGCGTCGCTTTCCGGCCCCTGAAAAACGGTCTTCAGCCCCTTGGGCAGCGGGGCGATTTTACGGACGGCGCTGCGCAGTAACTGCATTCGGTTGGCATGCCAGGTGTCGAACAGGAAATGCTGTCCGGTTACCCCGGCGAGGTTGCCGCGGAAATGGTCGCCGTTGACGAGCTGCACTTCGCAGAGGCTGTCGGCGGGGAGCCGGCCAACGGCTGTGTCGTCAAGCGTGATCTCGGTGAGCTGGGAGGTGTTGAAGCGCAGCGGGGCTGCGGCGTCGGAGTGTTGCCAGGTCACGCCGTCGGCTAAGTCGTAAGCGGCAAGTGTGCCATGGAGCCAGTCGCCGTTTTTGAAATGGATGGTGGACTTGCTCTCGCCTGCCGAGCCGGCTTGGCCAAGGGCGGTTGTCGCGACAAAAAGGAAAACCGTGAATGCGCGCCAAGGGATGCGAATGATGCACTTGGCCAAGCGGGAGCGCGCTTGGCCGAGTGGGAGCTGTTTCGTTGCGTCAATCATCCCATGGCCAGAGTTGGTCGGCGCCGCCTGCATTTGTGTCGCTGGTTTTTTGTGAGGTGCCGAGGTTGAATTGCAGCCGCCGGATGTACTGCGAATCGAATATCACTGGGCCGAAGTTTCGGCTGCGGCCGGTGAGGGTGGTGCCCTCCCATTGCTTGAGGTCGAACGACACGGCCGCGCCGCCGGCGAAGTGCGCGCGCACTTCCCACGGGCGCTTGGCCTCCGGTCTGGGCTCCGGCTTGGTGAGCGCCACGCGGGTGATGCGCTCGAGCGGAATGGTGAGGTCAGCGCCGAGAGAATTGATCACGACTGTACGGTCGTCCATCGATTTAAGTTTGCCGGGCACCTCGTCGCGGTTCTTGAGGAAAACCATATCCTCGGAGCCGTCGTTCACGGCGAGCTGGACCGGGTCGGAATGGCCGTCCCATGCCGACACGCGAAGGTTGCTCACGCGCACGATAGGGCCGTTGAGCTGCGAGAAAAATGCCATGCCCGAGCCGGTGGCGGCGAAGCCGTTTGTGTCGCGCCATTTTCGGATGAGCTTGCGGTCGATGTAGAGCTCCATCTCGGCCTTGTCCCGGTTGATGCGAATCTCGACCTGCACGCGGTTCTTCGTCTGCATTTCGGGGATCTGCCCCTGGCCGAGGTTACGCACCCCGGCGCCACTCTGCACCCGCTGCAGGCTCACGTAGCCGCGGCTGATGTAGAACATGTACGAGTTGCTTCGGTAGTCGAACCGGTCGAGTGCCGAGGTGTACACCGGCACGATCAGGCTGAACGTGCCATTCCACTGCAGGTCGAACTCGATGCGCGACGAGCCATTGAGCCCGAAGTCTCGGCCTAACACGCCAACGCCCTCGGAGATGAATACGCCGTCGCGGTACTTCCATGCCTTGGGGTCTCGGCCCAGTTTCCAGCCGGCGATGGTCGTCGGCCCCTCGTACAGGATGCGGAAGCCGGGGGAGAGAAACGCCAACGACTGGAGCCCGGCGCGCGGCGCGGACAATTGCTCGTTGAACCAAGTGGAAAACTGAACGCGTTGTTCGTCGAGTGCGATCAAGTTGCCGAGCACTTCGTCGCCGTTGTGGAAACGGATGTGCACAGTCGGCTCGGCATGGCGCTTCACAGGACGTGCGCCCTCAAAGCGAATCCACGCGAGGTTGTCTGGCCGGAAATCAACCGGATTGGCCAGGTCCGCACGCGACCAGCGCACTCCGTCGCCGAGGCGGACCTGCTTCAGTTCGCCGTGGAGCATCGAGCCGTCGAGAAAGCGCACGAGGTCGTCTCGGCCGGCCGCTTGGCCAATCGTCTGGCCAAGGCAGAGTGCGACCGCTGCCAGGCCAAGCGGCCGGCGGAGCCAGTGCGTTGGCTGGGCTGATTTACCGCTCATAAATCGGCAAGAAACGGTAGTTTAACGCGAGCGAAAGCAGCGAGGCGGAGGTGGCGAACGTAGTGCCAAACTGGCCGCTCCAACTGCCGTCCTCGTTTTGGTTTTGCTTGAGCTTGGCGATGTTGGTGCGGTTCCACTTAGCCCATTCGACCGGCGATGCGTGGAAAAACGCCTGCGCGCCGTAGTACAAATAGTAGTTCCGGTAGCTCGATGTTTCCGGCGCTTTGCGGAGGTAGCCGAAAGATTTCCGAAAGGTCGCGCTGTCCTTTTCCTTGGCCAGAGCAAATACCAGTGTGCCGATGGCCGAGCGGGCGGCATTGGGGCCGCGGTTGGATGTGTAGCCGAAACCGCCCTCGGGCGTCTGGCACGACTTGAAATATTTAAGCCCGGTTTGGATGGCCGCCTCCGGCACGGCCAAGCCGGCGTTGCGGGCGGCGAATAGGGACACCATTTGCGCGCCGCTCACGGTGGTGTCGGCATCGGTGCTTTCGGGCGAGTAACGCCAGCCGCCGCGCGGGTTTTTTTTCTGTGCGTTGAGGATCAGGCCGATGGCCTTCTCAAGCGCTGGGCCAAGCCGGTCGTCCTCCACCGCGCCGTACGCCTCGGCCAGGGCAAGCGTGGCGAAGCCGTGGTTGTACATCGTGGTGCCGATGTAGCCGGTGGCCTTGTTTTGTCGATTGACGATGAAGTTGATGCCGCGCTTGATCGGGCCGCTGTACGGGCCGTGGCTGGGGTCGTCCCCGTGCGCGAGCATCGCCACCACCGCTAGCCCGACCACTGCCGGCGATGTGCCATACGGCTTGTCCTTGAAATTTCCGGCGGTGAGCTGTGACTGCACGAGGAACTGCAGACCTCTCGAGTACATGCGCTCGATCTCCTTGGGCAACAGGTCGCTCGACTCCTCAAACAGTTTTTGCGCCCGGGCCTGGACAGCCACGGAAAAGCACACTGCGATCAGCAGCCAGAGCCGCGTTCGCCTCATCGCTCCCCGTCCCCCTCCATTGCCTCCACCGCTTTGAAATAATCCTGCAACACCTCGCGGAATTCCTCCGGCAGCTTGGCCGCTGCGCCGCTGCCCCGGCTGATGGCGCGTTCGCCCTCCTCGCGGCCGACGGCGTCGCCGATCAGCGCCGAGGCGGATTGGCTGGTCGTGCCGCCGGCTTGGCTGCCGCCGGCGCTTTGGCTCTGCTTCATGCCTTGGCCCATTTGTTGTTTCATGGCCATCATCGCCATCATGAACGCCATTTCCTGCTGGGCCTGCGATTGGCCCTGCTGGCCGCTGTCGCGCTTGACCTCCTCGTTGATGAGGTTGATGACGTCGGACATGGCTCGGATGGTCCCGGTTTGCGCCTCGATCGTCGCGACGTCGGTCTGCGGCTTGTCGAGCAGGTTGTCGGTGATCTCCATCGAGTCAAACGTCTCCTGCAACGGATCGAGCATCGCCGGCTCGACGGTCTCGAACTGCATCCGGTTCAACTCGAGCATCGAGTCGGCATGCATTTGCACCACCCGCTCGACGCCTTTTGTGTAAATGTCTGCCTCGCTTTTTTGCTGCTCGAGCAGGGCAGTCTGCTGTCGGTGCTGAATCTCGCTTTCGCGCAGGCGCAGCATGGAGAAAAGCAGTTTCATCAGCTCGTTCACCTTTTTCTCGCCGCCTTGGCCGCCGCCTTGGCCGCCGCCGTCGGAATCCTTTTTGGGCGGCTCGAGTTTCTTGGCCCATGCCTCAAAGTTGCCGGACCAGTTGCCGAGGTTGCGGATGGCCAGCATGGAGATGTTGGAGGAAATATGCTGCTCGATCTCCTCGAGCGACTCGCTGGTTTTTGCGGTTTCCATCTCGCGGCTCACTTCGCCGTACTGGCCCTTGCCGGTACGTTCGTAAAAGCGGCTGATCTCGCCCTCCAGCTCGACCGCCTTGGCCTGCGTTCGACCCTGCGACTTGGTGAAACGGCCGTTGGCTCGGGTGTGGCGCTCCGGCAAATCGTCCGGCGACAGACCGATGGTTTCCTGAATGATTTCTTTGATTTTTTTTCGGAGCGCCAGCTCTTCCTTGCTGATTTTGCGCAGCCGCTGAGCGAGCGTGAGCGCCTGCAGGTTGTCGAGGTCCTTGTTCACCTTGTCCTGCAAATCGGCCAGTTCGTCGAGCGCCTCCTCCTCCTTCTCAAGTGCGTCGGCCAGATTCTCTTTTTTCTCCTGCGGC
>PVBE010353457.1_pt1 | contig 21383 bp, 19 predicted proteins | sample 1631181 | NCBI WGS metagenome assembly PVBE01 (sample SAMN08397723, study PRJNA350692) | Marine metagenome, whole genome shotgun sequencing project. | isolation source: water | place: Pacific Ocean | collected 2012-04 | reverse complement strand
GGTCTTCGGCCGTCGAGGTCACTGCGGAGTGCAACCCCGAGAGCCTGGACCCGGACAAGGCCAAGCTGCTCACCCGGCTTGGAGTGACCCGCCTGTCGGTGGGGGTTCAGTCCCTCAACCCGGACACCTTGCGGTTTCTGGGCCGAGCACACGGACCCGAGGAGGCCCTGCGTGCTCTCGATGCCGCGCGGGGAACGGATGCCGACGTGGGCGCAGACATGATCTACGCCTGCCCGGACCAGAGCTCTGAGGAATGGGAGAAGGACCTGTCGCGGGTCCTCGAGTTCGAACCGCAGCACCTGTCGGCCTACAACCTCACCATCGAGGAAGGCACCCTGTTTCACGTCCAGCGAGAGCGGAGGGAGCTGACGACGGCTCCCGAAGAGGTGGAGCTGGCCTGCTTTGAGCAGACACGAGAGGTCGCCGAGGCGGCCGGGCTGGGCCGCTACGAGGTCTCGAACTACGCCCGCCCCGGCCACGAGTGCCAGCACAACCTGACCTACTGGGCCAACGGAGCCTACGTGGGTCTGGGGCCCGGAGCCGTGAGCAAGGTGGGTCTGGCCAGAGCGGGCAATCCCCGCTCCCTGGCTCCCTACCTGCGTTGGGTTCAGGACGAGGGGCACGCCACGCTTTGGCGTGAGCAACTCGACCCCCTGCACCGGCTGGGGGAAACCTGGTGGCTGGGCCTGCGGCGCAGCGCTGGAGTCGACCCGATGGAGGCGCTCCTCGCAGCCGGTCTCGATGGGACGGTGGATGATCCGGCCCCCGGTCTGGCCCAGGAGTTGGAGCAGCAGGGTCTGCTTGAGAACGTCGCTGGCCGGTGGCGCCTGACGGACCGCGGCTGGCCCCTGGCTGACGGGGTGGCGCGCAAGTTCCTGGCGCTCGGCAATTAAGGCCGAGTTGAGCGCGGTCCCAGGCCAGCGGGGCACTCTCAGGGAGAGGGGATCTGGGGGAAATGTCAAGAACACTTGACATCCCATGGAGGTCAACTATAGTTGACACCATGTCAAATACATCATCCACCCCCACTGCCCAGGAGGGCGCCGTGAACACTTCGTTTGAGGAGAGGAGCGCCTGGATCCAGCTCATCAGCCAGCTGGTGGGCATGGGCGCCTACACCGCCGTCGCCGGACCCATACTCGCGGAGGGCGTCCGCGCGGTCGAAGAGGAAGCGCGCGCTCAGGTCGCCCCGCCTTCCTTCTTTCCCGTCCTGCTCGCCGTCGCCCTGATCATCGCAATCAACGTGGTGGGGCACGCCGTGGCCGCGATCGCCAGCCGGCCTGAGGGACGTGATGAGCGCGACCGTGTGATCGGCTGGCGCGCCGCGCACGGCTCGGAATGGGTGCTCGGCCTGGGAACGGTCGTCGGCATCACCGCCCTGATGTTCGAGCTCGAGGGCGTCTGGATCGCGCACCTGCTGCTGCTGTTCCTGTTCCTGTCTGAGGTGCTGTGCTGCGTACTTAAGCTCGCCTTCTACCGCCGGGGTATGTAACCGTGGCTAAGACCAGAACCACCGTCAGGAACCACATCCGCCGGCTACGCTTCGAAAGCGGGGAGATGACCCAGCAGGCGCTCGCCGACCGCATTCGTGTAACGCGTCAGACCGTGAACGCGATCGAGGGGGAGAAGTACTCGCCCTCGCTGGAGGTGGCCTTTCGCATCGCCCGCGTGTTCGGGAAGCCGCTCGAGGAAGTGTTCGAGTTCTCTGAACCGGAGCCCTAGGGCGTCCCCGCGGAAGGTGATCATGGGCGGCATGTGGATCACGCCCACCACCCTCGGGAAGGGGCTGCCCTGCATCGGCGCTGGCCCCCCCGCCTCTGTGGGGGACGCTTGAGCGTCCCCCCGGGAACAGGCCCGAGCGCTTTTCTGTGGCCCCGCCCACCCCCGCTTTGCCAAGGTGCGTACCGCAGGCGTAATCCGCAGAGGCCCGTTCCCAAGAAAGAGGGCCGGGACCGCACACGCCTGGCCGCAGTCGACGCTCCCATCCAATATGCCTTCTTCCACGCACTCCGCCAGCGCTCCAGAGCGGCCCAAGGGCCCCCGGAAGGGGTTCTTCCTGCGCGGCCTTGCCGTGGTGCTGCCGGCCGTGCTGACGGTGTTTGTGTTCGTGAGCGTGGGCCAGTTCGTCAACCGCTACGTCGCCGGGCCCGTCAATCAGGCCATCTACGCGGGGCTCGAGAGCAACTCGATCGGCTGGACGGTGCTCGGCTGGGTCGACATCGACCCGACGGACACCACGTTCCTGTTGCAGCGCCAGGACCAACCCGAGGCCATCCGCGAGATCTGGGACGCTCAAGGGGGGCCTTCCGAGGAGGGCTTCGGGGATGGGTTGGGCAAGCACCGCTCCAGCCTGCCAGGCTTCATGCGGGACCTCTCGCAGTGGGGGATCGACGCCGGGAGCCTGCGCACCGCCGTTCAGGCCCGGGTGGGCATCTGGGCTGGCATCCTCATTGCCGCAAGCCTGATCCTGTTGGTGGGCTACCTGGCCAGCGGCTTCCTGGGCCGCGCCCTCATCGCCGGCACCGACCGCACTCTCGCACGTCTACCCTTCGTGCGCGCGGTCTACCCACACGCGAAACAGCTGGTGGACTTCTTCCTGTCCGACAACGAAATGGAGTTCGACAGCGTCGTGGCCGCCCCCTACCCAAGCCCCGGAATCTGGTCCATCGGGCTTGTCACCGGCGGTGGGTTGCCCGAGCTGAGCGATGACCAAAAAGGTGAGATGCGGGCCATCTACATTCCGTCCTCCCCACTTCCCATGACCGGCTACACCGTCTTCATCGCAGCGAAGGATCTGATCCCTCTGGACATGACGGTGGAAGAGGCCTTCCGGTTGGTGGTCTCGGTGGGCGTGCTCGTGCCCGAGGGTCAGCTGAAGGCGGCCCAATCCAAGGCCCTCCAGGGGGCCCAAGAAGCGAAAGGCGGCCCTGAAGACTAGGTCTGGGGGGTGCCACAAAGCTCCTCAACGGCGACAATGGTCAGCCGCCATGAACTACGCCGACCGCCTCGACCAAGCCGTTCTCTCCAAGGGCAACCCCTGCCTCGTCGGACTCGACCCGCACCTCTCCTTGATGCCCGAGGAGTTCACGGCCGTGCGCGATCCCGAGGCCACCCGACAGGAATGTGCGGGTGATGTCATCCGCTTCCTGATCGGCATCCTCGACGCCGTGGCCGACATCGTGCCTGCGGTCAAACCACAGCTGGCCTTCTTCGAGATCCTCGGGCCTGAAGGTCTCGCGGCCTATGAGTCGGTGGTGGCGGCCAGCCACGAGCGCGGCCTCATCGTCATCGGCGACGCCAAGCGCGGCGACATCGGCAGCACCGCGGCGGCCTACGCCCAGGCCTTCCTGACGGGCGGGCCGGGCTCAGACCCCGCCACCCTGTGCGACGCCCTGACCATCAACCCCTACCTCGGGAGCGACTCCGTGCAGCCCTTCCTGGAGGCCTGCGATGCGGCCGGAGCAGGGCTGTACATCCTGGCGCGCACCTCCAACCCCTCCAGTGCCGAGTTCCAGACCCAGGGCTCACCTACCCTGACCGAGCGGGTAGCCGACGCCATCGGGGCCTGGGGAGCCGAGCGCCTTGGAACCTGCGGCTTCTCCAGCGTAGGTGCCGTGGTGGGCGCCACCCATCCGGCCGAGCTCGTCGCCCTGCGCGAGCGCATGCCCCATACGCCCCTGCTCCTGCCGGGCTTCGGCGCCCAAGGAGCCACCGCGGCCGACGTGGTGGGAGGCTTCACCGAGGGCTGCCGGGGAGCGCTGGTCAATTCATCCCGCGGAATCCTGTTCGCCGCCCGGGATGGCGGGGACTGGAAGGACGCCGCCCGCCAGGCTGCGCAGCAGATGGCGGGGGAGCTGTCCCAGGCCCTGTCGAGTCCCGCCTGAGGACCCGGCCGTGGACCTACGCCTCGAACACCTGCCCGCCGACCTGTTCGGCCTGGACGAGGCAACCCGCGAGGCCCTCTCTTCGGGCGGCCTGAACGGCATCCCCGTCCCTGGCCGTCTCGAGGATCTGCCCCGACCGACGGATCGCCACGATGCGGGTGAGCGGGGGCTTCTGGCCCAGGCGCTGAGCAAGGGGCACGAGTTCCACGAACTGCCCGGGCGGGCCCGGACTTCCCTGTCCGTCCTGGCCGAGGAGGGCACTTTTTGCGTTGTGACCGGCCAACAACCAGGCCTGTGCGCTAGCCCCCTCTACAGCCTCTACAAGGGGCTTCAGGCCTGTCGGTTGGCCACGGACCTCTCGCGCCATTGGGGCGTTCCCGTCGTACCCCTGTTCTGGAACCACGGCGATGACCACGACGTGGCCGAGGTGCATCACGCCCATCAGCTCAACCGCAACCTCGACCTGCAGAAGGTCAAGCTCGCCGGGCTCTCGTCGGGACGCACGCCTCTCTCAGAGATCCACTTCGACGAGGAGGTTCACCACCTCTCCGCGACCCGCGCACTCCTGGGTGACATGTACGAGGAGTTCGAAGGCACCGACTCCGCCCTGGACCTGTTCTTTCCTCGCCCTGGAGAGTCCTTCGTGCGCGCCTTCACGCGCACCATGAGCGAGCTGCTCGGGCCCATGGGACTGCTCGTGGTCGAGCCCGACTGGATCCGGCCCTCCCTCTCCTCGGCCCTGGCCGATCTGGTGTCCCTGGATCCCGAACCCCTGCTAACGGAGGGCTCGGGGCCCAACAGTCCCATCCCCCCCTCGGAGGCCGCCCTGGTCTATCAGGTTCGAGAGGGCCAACGCCGAGCCTTGCGCCCGGGCGGCGAAGGCTTCGCCTTTGATGGGGAACCCGGTTCGCGCACAGCCTCCGAGCTGGCGGCCGAGATCGCAGGGCAACCCGAGGAGTGGTCAGCGGGCGCCCTCCTGCGCCCCCTGGTTCAGGACGCCGTGCTCCCCGTGGCAGCCACCATCGGCGGCAAGGGAGAGCTGCTCTACCACGCCCAACTCGCTCCCTTGCGTCGCGCCGCAGACCTCCCGAACACGCCCTTCGTGCCACGCATCAGCATGACCCTGACCGGTCCCGAGGTGCGTGCCGCTTTGAAGCGGGCCGAGGCGGCGCCCGCTGAGGTGCTCGCCGCCCTTGGGGCGTGGCGTCCCGGCGGGCAGCCCACAGCCGGCGAAGAGCCGGCTCCTGGCGACTTCCTGCGTAAGGAAGCCGAGCGCGCGGCGGAACGCCTGCGCAGCCTGCGCGCGGAAATCGCCGCACTGCCGGACAATCTGGCCGGAAATCTGGAGCGCACGGCCCGCCAGGTGAAGGCGGCCATAGAGAAGCTCGCCATGAAGGTCGACCGGGTTCAGGCCAACCAGTCGGGTAAGGGCCAGCGGGCCCTACGGCGCATCAACCACAGCCTGGTCCCCCTGGACCAACCCCAGGAACGGGTGCTTGGCCCCCTGCAGTTCTGCGCCCGCTTTGGGTCCGGATGGGTGGAAGATCTCTATCGTGAGCTGTCCCCCATCTGCTTCGAACACCTCGTCGTCCACCTCGACTCCGATGCCGACCCCTCCCATGACTGATTCCAACCTGCGCCTGGACGCCCTCGTCATTGCCGCACACCCCGACGATGCGGAGATCTCGCTGGGGGGCACCATCCTGCGCCTGACAGCGGCCGGGCTGAAGGTGGGGGTGCTCGACCTGACGGCCGGGGAGATGGGCTCGCGGGGGACCGGTGAGGACCGGGCTGCGGAGGCCGCGGAAGCATCCGAGCTCTTGGGGCTGAGCCTACGCCTCAACCTTGGCCTGCCCGATGGCCGCGTCGTGGCCGGAGTCGAGGAGCGCGAGAAGGTGGCGGCGCTCCTGCGCGCCCACCGTCCGGACATCGTCTTCGCCCACAGCGAGTCCGACCTGCACCCCGACCACATCGCCGCCGGACGCATCGCACGGGAGGCCTGGTATGTGTGTGGCCTGCGCCGTCTCGCCCAACAGGCCGGCGAGGAGCCCTCGACCCGGCCCCGTCATCTTCTGCGGTTCATGGGGCATCTCGCGTTTGAGCCAACCCTGGTGGTGGACATCGGGCCCGTTTGGACGCGCAAGATGGCCGCTATTGCGGCCTATTCGAGCCAACTGGCCTCTGATTCCGACGATGGCAGCCACTTCCTTTTTGGCGCCGACATCGCGGAGCGCGTCGAGACCAAGGCGCGCTACTTCGGGGAGTTGATTGGTGCGCGCCATGGCGAGCCGCTGATGCACGACGGGCCCGTGCCCCTCGGTCAGGAGTTGTGCCCGGCCTGGGGCGCCCTGCTCTCTTGGGCGGATGTCGGGGATTCACCGGACTAGAGCCCGCGGCTTGGGTAAGCCCGGATACACTGCTAGGCCCGCGGTCCCGCGCCGCGTCAAATCCATGCGCCGCATCGCCATTATCAACCAGAAGGGTGGGGTCGGAAAAACGACCACCGCCGCCAACCTCGGGTCCGCCCTCGCGCGTCTTGGGCGACGGGTCGTGGTCGTGGACCTGGACGCCCAGGCCAACCTCTCCCTACACCTGGGAACCGATCTGGCCTCGGGCGAGCCCTCCACCTACGACCTGCTCTTGGGGCGCGAGTCCTTTGCTGGTTGTCTGAAGGAGACGACAACCGCCGGATTGCAGCTCCTGCCTGCCCACATCGACCTGTCGGGGGCCGAAATCGAGCTGGCGAGCGCCTTCGGCCGTGAGATCCTGCTCCGGGAGGCCATTGATACCTGGGAGGCCGCAGGCAAGGAGGCCGACGGGGAGGCCCCCGCCGACTACGTCATCTTGGACTGCCCGCCCAGCCTGGGCCTCCTGTCCATCAATGGCCTGGCCGCTGCCCATGAGGTGATTGTCACTCTTCAGACGGAGTTCTTCGCCCTGCAGGGCATCAGCAAGCTGGTGGAGATCGTCCAGTTGATGCGGCGGCGCATCAACCCGAACCTGAACGTCGCCGGCATCCTGCCCACTCTCTACGACACCCGCCTGAAGCTTGCCCGGGAGGTTCTGGCCGAGATCCGCCGCTATTTCCCGGGCCAGGTCTTCTCGCGCCCCATCCGCACCAACATCAAGCTCGCCGAGGCTCCCAGCCACGGAGTCTCCATCTTCGAGTACGCCCCCAACTCCCCGGGGGCACGCGACTATCTGATCTTGGCGCGCGAGATCATGGCAGCCGAGAGCCAGGACCCCGAACTCGCCCAACGCGATCTCCCCGTTCCGGCCGTGGAGCAACTCGAGGCCACCTTGGCTGAAATGGCACGACCCCCCAAGGCCCGTCCGCGCCCACGGGCCCCCGAGCCCACAACCGCTTCCGATTCAGAGGATCCCGAACTGCCGACGGTCGAACTCACACCCGCCTCTGCACTCGCCTCTGCGCCCACCTCTGCGCCCACCTCTGCGCCCGAACCCCAGGCTGAAGCCGATGCCGATCCGGAGTGGAGCCCCGCCGACCCCACGCCCTCCCCGGTCACCCTGCCGCAGGGCTCCGAGAGCCATGACGGCCCCGGAGCGGAACCCGAGGCTACAGGGATCTTAACCGCCACATGCGATGAGGTTGCGCCGCACTTAGAGGCCACTTTAGCCCCGGCGCCGGAGCTGACGGAGGGGCGGGAACGGGTCGCGGACCCCCAATCCGAGGTGAAGACCACGGCCGCACCCCTGGAGCCTAAACCTAACTATAACTTCGCCCCCAATAACGGCGCAGAACGTACCCATATGCCCTCCCGTTCCAGGCTGGGCCCTCTCGCCAGAAGAAGGAGTCCTTCGGGCCCCACCTGCGGCTGAGGGTGCCCATGGGCGGCGGGACAGCGGTCTAGATCATGGCGAAGACTGACCGGATGAAGATTGGGGTTCTTTGCCACCCGACCTATGGGGGGTCGGGGGTTGTTGCCAGTGAGTTGGCCCTGTCGCTTGCCGAGCGCGGGCACGAGGTGCACCTCTTCTCCCACCGGGCTCCGCCGCGTCTGGCCCGGGCCTCCGGTCGGGTGGAGCTGCACGTGGCCCAAGGCGTGCCCTACCCGCTCTTCCACGCCACGCCCCATGATCTGGCGATCACCTCGGCGGTACTCGACCTGCATGAGAGCCTGGGGCTCGACATCTTGCATGCTCACTATGCCCTGCCTCATGCGGTCTCTGCCCTGCTCGCCCGGTCTGCAGCCAAGGGACGCCCCAGCCAGAGGGCACCGCGGGTCGTCACGACCCTGCACGGTACCGACATCACACTGGTGGGTAACGACCAGAGCTACGCTCCCCTCGTGCGATACACCCTGACCGCAAGCGACGCCGTCACCGCGGTCTCCGCGGACCTGGTGCAGCGCACAGCCGAGAACTTTGGGCCCGAAGCCATGGCTGGGCGCATCGCGGTTGTGCCCAACTTCGTTGACCTCGCCGAGTTTCACCCGGGCGTCGCCACCGCCCAGACCGGGTCCCCACCCACTGTGGTGCACGTGAGCAACTTCCGGGCCGTCAAGCGCGTGCCCTGGCTGGTGGAGGCGTTTGCCCTGGCCTGTGGCCCTGGCAGCCCGGGGGAGGCAACGGACTGGCGCCTGCTCCTGGTTGGCGACGGTCCCGATCAGGCCCGCAGCCGACGGGCAGCCAAGAACTGCGGCGTCGATGAGCGGGTCACCTTTCTGGGTACCCGCGATGCCCTCCCGGGTCTCCTCGCGCCAGCTGACGTGTATGCCCTGTCCAGCAGCGAGGAGTCCTTTGGCCTCTCCGCCCTGGAGTCCATGGCTTGCGGAACTCCCGTTCTGGCCTGCAACGTCGGCGGGGTCTCGGAAGTGGTGGAAGACGGCGTGAGCGGGTGGCTTGTGGATGTTGACGACCCACAGGCGTTTGCCGACGGGCTGAGCCGGGCCCTCCGCGACCGGGATCGCAGCCGGGCCATGGGAGCCTCGGCAAGGGAGCGCGCCGAGAGCCTGTTCGCGCGCGACCGCATCGTCGACCAGTACGAGAACATCTACCACCTGGCCATGGAGGGCCCCCCGCGGTGACGCGCGTCTATCTCGACCACAACGCCACCACTCCCCTGCGCCCAGAGGCCCGGGAGACCTGGATGGAGACCCTCCAGAACCTGGGGGGTAACCCCTCAAGCGTGCACTCCTCTGGCCGCGCAGCCCGGGCCGTGATCGATCGCGCCCGGGAGCAGGTGGCTGGAGCTCTCGGCGTCACTGAGTCCGGCATCTTCTTCACCTCCAGCGGGACGGAGGCCAACAATCTGGCGCTGCTCGGGACCCTGCGCGCTGCAGCCCCGGGAAGCGCCCTGACCGTACTCGCCAGCGATCACGCCTCGGTGCTGGAGCCCGCCCGCCACCTCGAATCCGAGGGGCACGAGCTGCGTCTTGCCCCGGTGGGTCCGGAAGGGCTGGTGGACGTTGAGGAGTTGGCCCGAATAGCGCGGGGAAGCGCCCTGCTCTCCCTCGCCGCAGCAAACAACGAAACGGGCGCCCTGGTGCCCCTGGGTGAGGTGCGCGAGGCTCTCGGGGACGAGGGCCCCCCCGTCCACACCGACGCCGCCCAGGCTCTGGGTCGCATACCCCTGGACTTCGCCGGCTGGGGGGTCGACCTGGCCACCCTGTCGGCCCATAAGGTCGGCGGCCCAGTGGGTGTGGGAATCCTCGTACGCTGCACGCCCCAGCCTCTCAGGCCCGTGCTCTTCGGCGGAAGCCAGGAAGAGGGCCTGCGGCCGGGCACGGAAAACGCCGCAGCCATAGCGGCGGCGGCCCGCGCCATTGAGCTTTCCGTGGCCGAACAGGAGGAGGCCTCCGCCCGCTGGCACAAGCAGACGTCCTACCTTTGGAGTGAACTTCGCCGGGCGTTACCCCACCTTCAGGCGGTTGGGCCCCCTGTAGATTCCCCCCTACGGCTCCCCAACACACTGAACGTCCTGGCCCCGGAAGTAGAGGGCCGGGTGATCATCACGCGACTGGACCTCGAGGGCCTGGAAGTCTCCGCGGGCTCTGCCTGTTCAAGCGGCTCCCTTGAGCCCTCACACGTACTGATCGCCATGGGATTTGGGGAGGAGTCAGCCCGCTCCGCGGTGCGCCTTTCCCTCGGACGGGAAACCGACGACGCGGATGTGTGCCGCGCCGTTGAAATCCTGTCGAAAACTTTCTCGCTCGCGCGTAAGTCGGGCTAGTTCAACGCGAACTCGCACGGGCGCGCCTCCGCCTGTGGAGAACCGTTGACGCCGGCGAAACCCGTGGCAGAATGCACCCGCGCATCACGCTTCAAGTTCTCGTTCCCCCCCGAAGCCGCGCGCCGCAACGACAACACCGCAAGAGTCCCCGCTCCGGGTCCCACCTTGGTCCTCGCGCGCGGCTCTCCCCAAAACTCGGGCTTCTCCCCCAATGTCTCCCCGCGCGCGGCGCTTCGGCCTGCTGCGCGCGCCCCGCACCCCTCCATGCCCCCTCCCGATTCAACCGCCGTCGGCACGCCCCTGGACACGCCCCTGGACGCGCCAGCCCACGACGTCGGCACGCAGGGGTCCCCGCGCGATGCCGAGGAGTGCTGGACGCGCGTCCAGGAAGCCCTCCGCGCTCGTATTGTCCCCGAGCAGTTTGACACCTGGTTTCTCCAGGCCCGACTGCTGGTCGTGGACGAGCCCGAGACAGGCTTGGAGGTCTCCCTCGCCGTCCTGAACACCTACACCTGCGACTGGATCAGCAAGTACTACAGCCCTGCCGTCGAGAGCGCAGTGCATTCCGTCCTGGGACAAAAGTGCCGGGTTCGCATTACGGTGGACCCTGAGGCGACCGTGCCCCCGGCGCCGGCCCCGCGCGAATCCAGGCCGCCCCTGGACCCCGGCCCTTCCGCTGGCGCGCCCCCCGCCCTGGCCCCTGGAGCGGGCCTGCTGTGGAACAGCGATGTGGTGTTGAACCACAAGTACACCTTCGAGAACTTCGTGGTCGGCCCCTGTAACCGGTTTGCCCATGCGGCGGCCGTGGGGTCGGGTGAGCGGCCAGGGAAGAACTACAACCCGTTCTTCCTGCACGGCCGGGTAGGGGTGGGCAAGACGCACCTGCTGCAGGCCTTGTGCTTCTCCATTCTGGAGCGCGACCCCTCCGCCCGCATTCTGTACCTGTCCTGCGAGACCTTCGTGAACCACTTCATCAGCGCCCTCGAGAACGGGGACCTGGACGGGTTCCGCACCAAGTATCGCAACGTGGACGTGCTGGTTGTCGACGACATCCACATCCTGGCCAACAAAGAGCGCACCCAAGAAGAGTTCTTCCACACCTTCAACACCCTCTACCAGGCGGGCAAGCAGCTCGTCCTCTCCTCGGACTCGCCCCCCAAGGATATCCCCACCCTCCAGGAGCGCCTCGTCTCCCGTTTCCGCTGGGGCATGGTGACAGAGATCGAGCCTCCCTGCTATGAGACGCGCATGGCCATCGTCAAGCGCAAGAGCCGGGACCAGGGCCGCGAACTCCCCGATACCGTTGCCCAGCTGATCGCCGAGCAGATCGACCAGAACGTCCGGGAGCTCGAGGGGGCGGTGACGCGCCTCCTGGGCTTCTCCAGCCTGACCGGCAAGCCTCTCACTTTGGAGTTGGCGCGCGAGGCCCTGGGGGACCTGCTGCAGGCAAACCACGGCGCCCCCACCATGGACGACATCATCTCCGCGGTCACGAGCAAGTACGGCGTCAAGCTCTCCGAGCTGCAGTCCAAGCGGCGCACCAAGTCCATCACGCACCCACGCCAGGTGGCCATGTTCCTGGCGCGCAGAATCACCCGCCACTCCCTGGAGGAGGTCGGCGGATTCTTCGGCGGGCGCGACCATTCAACCGTGATCTATGCCGTAGACCGGGTCTCCAAGGCTGTCCGTTCGGACCCGGAGGTTCGCAAGCAGGTCGAGGGCCTTCTGGGGCGCCTCGGCGCACCCTCCGATGGCCGACTCTAGGACCTCGGATCTCTCCGGCCCAATGCGTTCCGGGCCTCCCAGGGGGGCCTCCCGGGGCCACACCGCGGGGGGGGGAAGGGCCTCCGCCCCCGAGTTGCGCGGGTGGCTCTGCCGCACGCCCCGAATCCGTCGATTCGGCCCCGAATCCCAGCCGTTTTCGGCCCTTCTTCGGCCCCCTTCAGGATCGACACCCGACCCCCTGGCGACTACCCTAGGGGTCGCCTTCACGGGCCCTGTTTCCCGCCCCGCCCGCCGCCCTCCTCGGGCCTCTCTGTCTCTTGAGAACCCCTTGGCCCGCAGTGGAAAACCGGTGGGGGACTTCGGGGCTCAGCGCTCTTTTTCTGTGGACGAACTGGGGAGCTCTCGCCGCCCGAGACCCGGGCCCGGTGTGCCTCTGGACAAGTGTTCACTTCCTCCCACTTCTCCCCAGCCCACTCACAGCGGCCGCCCGCCCATCAACGTTAGCCGCCCGGTCACAACCTCCACGCCTGCCGCCACTTACACCGCTACACCCCTGCGTTCTCCCCAATTTCCGATGCCCCTTACTGTTAAGAAGAATCTATCTAAGGGGACGATGGGGAAAACCTCCCAACCCTATCCTTTTTCTATTCTCCCGCTTCGAGGGCTCCCAGCATGAAGGTCATCTGTGATCGTGAAAAGTTGCGCGAAGGTTTAGCCTTGGCCAACAACGTCATCCCCGCCAAGAGCACCAAGCCCGTGGTTGAGAATGTGTGCCTGGTAGCTACGGACAGTGCCCTCGAGCTCGTGGGCACGGACATGGAGGTTTCCTTGCGCTACTGCATCGACGACGTGAAGGTCGACGATCCGGGAACCGCGGTGATACCCGCCCGCGTGGCCTTTGATTTTGTACGCGACCTCTCGGGGGAGACCATCACTCTCGAAACCAAGGGGAGCACCTGCACCATTGAAAGTGGGGCTGACACGTGTGAGTTGGTCACAGTAGACCCCGACGAATTCCCTGTTGTGGCGCGCTTCGACGGGGAGAGCACGATCACCATGCAGGGGGGGAACTTTGCCAAGCTCGTGGACCAAACAGCCTTTGCGGCAGCCCGGGAGCCCGGCCGCTATGCCATGCATGGGGTTCTTGCTGAACTCGAGGCGGACACCTTGCGAATGATCGCCACCGATGGCCGGCGTCTCGCCCTCAGCGAGACTCCCGTTGACGGGGGAAAATGCAAGGATGGGGCCCAGAGCATCGTGCCCACTCGAGGTATGCAGATGTTCTGCAGGGCCATTTCGGATCCCCTGGATCAGGTGCAGCTGCAGTTTGGCGAGACCAAGGTGGGGCTCAAGACCAAGAACGCAGAGGTGTTTGCGCGACTGATCGACGGGGAGTTCCCACGCTACGCGGCGGTTATTCCTGCCGAGACAACACGCCGCATGGAGGCTGATCGGGATCTATTGGCCAAGAAGCTGCGCCTGGTGGCCAACGTTACCGGAGACGAGGCGCGTGCCGTGAAACTCAAGATGACCAAGAACCAGCTTGAGGTGTTTGGTCAATCCGCAGGGCGCGGAGAGGCCACCGCTCACATGGAAGTCGACTACAAGGGCGATACGGCGGAGATTGCATTCAACCCGGACTACGTCATCGACGGCCTCAAGAACTGCACTCTCGACACCCTCTCGCTGGAGTTCACGGAACACACAAGCCCGGGCAAGTTCCAGCTGGGCGAGGGCTATGTCTACGTGGTCATGCCCATCACGGTGGACGTCTAGTACGGCGGAACATGACAGACATAGACAACCAACCGCGCCGCGGCGGCGTTGCCCCTCTGGGGCGCGCCGTCTCGCAGTTCCTGGCGGCCAGCGGCCTAGGGGACAAGATGCGCAACTGGAAGGTGCACGAGGCTTGGCGTGACGCGCTGGGCCCCGAACTCGCCCAACACGCAACGTCCGTGGATTTTCGCCGCGGGGAGCTGGTCGTTGAAGTGGACTCGGCCGCACATAAGCACGAACTGGTGAACTTCACCGGTGAACAGTATCGCCAGGAAGCAAACCGAAGGATGGGTGACAACCGCATCCGACGGGTGAGCTTCAAGCTGCGGGCTTGAACCCGCCCCTATCTCTCAGAACTACCGACTAGATGCCCGACCCGACCATGACCGACGCTGCCCCCAATACTGACGACCAGACCTCCCCTGCCAAGGCCGGAGGGAAGTACAGCGCGGAGTCCATCACCGTTCTGGAAGGGCTCGAGGCGGTCCGTGTGCGCCCCGCCATGTACATCGGAGACACCGATGTGCGCGGATTTCACCACCTGATTTGGGAGGTGGTCGACAACTCCGTGGATGAAGCCCTCGCGGGGCACGCATCCCACGTGCGAGTGGTCTTGTGCGAGGACGGAAGCGTCCGCGTCGAAGATGATGGCCGGGGCATTCCCGTTGGGATCCACCCGGAAGAGGGGGTTCCCGCAGTGGAGTTGGTGCTCACAAAACTACACGCGGGCGGGAAGTTCGACGACGAGGCCTACAAGGTGTCCGGAGGCCTGCACGGCGTGGGCGTGTCCTGTGTGAACGCCCTCTCCGATTGGCTTGAGGTGGACGTGCACAAGGATGGAGAAATCCACAGCATGCACTTCGACCGCGGGGTCAAGCGCGGGGACCTTGAAGTCACGGGCAAGACCCAGAACACCGGCACGGTTATCCGCTTCAAGGCGGACGCGGAGATTTTTTCTACGACGACAGCGGACTGGGAGATAGTCGAGAAGCGCCTACGCGAGACCGCGTATCTGATGGGAACCCGGGGCCTGCGCATTGAGCTGCAGGATGAGCGCACGGGCAAGGAGGAGGTGTTTGAGTACCCCGACGGCTTGCGGACGTTCGTGAGCCACATCAACACGAACAAGAACCCCCTGCACGGCGACGTCGTCCACTTCTCCAAGACGGTGCCCTCTACCGACGACCCCAGCGCTGAATACGAAGTGGAGCTGGCGCTGCAATACACAGACGCCTACCAGGAGACCGTCTACACCTTCGTCAACAACATCAACACGCACGGTGGGGGAACCCACATGGCGGGACTGCGGGCGGGGTTGACGCGCTCGCTCAACACCTACGCCAAGAACGAGAAGCTCATCAAAGAAAACGGACAGGCCCCCAGCGGGGACGACTTCCGTGAGGGGCTGACAGCCATCCTCTCGCTCAAGGTGCCAGACCCCCAGTTCGAGGGGCAGACCAAGGATAAGCTCGGCAACCGCGAGGCCCAGGGCATTGTCGAGTCCGTGATTGCCGAGCAGCTTGGCATCTATCTCGAGGAAAACGCGGCGGTCGCCAAGACCGTTATCAGGAAGGCCATCAGCGCCAAGGAGGCGCGGGAGGCGGCGCGCCGGGCGCGCGAGCTGGTGCGGCGCAAGTCCGCCCTGGCGGGCGGCGGACTCCCCGGAAAACTCGCGGACTGCCAAAGCAAGGAGCGAGACCAGACCGAGATCTTCATTGTGGAAGGTGACTCGGCCGGCGGGCCGGCGAAGATGGGCCGTGACCGGCGCTACCAGGCGATTCTGCCGATCAAGGGAAAGATCCTGAACGTGGAGCGCGCGCGCCTCGACAAGATGCTCTCGCACCAGGAGATCCAATTGATCATCCAGGCCCTGGGATGCGGAATCGCCGAGGAGTTCAACATCGAAAAGTTGCGCTACAACAAGGTCGTGATCATGACCGACGCCGATGTGGATGGCTCCCACATCCGAACGCTGTTGCTGACGTTCTTCTTCCGCCACATGATCGAGGTCATTGAGGCTGGACACCTCTATATCGCGCAGCCCCCGCTCTACAAGCTATCCACGGGCAAGAAATACGAATACGTCACCGATGACCCGACGCTGAGAGAGTTGCTCATAGAGCGCGGCGTTTCGGCTGTGACCATCCGCGATGAAGGCACGAACACGGAATGGACCGGCGCGCCCCTGAGGGAGCTTTGCCGGGGCCTGACGGAGGTGGAGGCGCGGGCGGCCGAGGCTATTCCCCGCTGGGCGCAGATACCGTTCGACGACCTGCTCGAGCGCTGGGACGGCGCCAGCCTGCCCGGATTCTGGGGGCGCGCCGGAGAGCAGGAGGGGTTTTTCGATTCCCGCGAGGAGCTCGACAACTGGATCGAGCTGCAGCGCGCCACGCTTGGCGCCGACGCTGCAGTGTATAGCGGCCCCGACAGCGGGGTCGGCGCAGACGAGGCGCCAATTGCCTGCGGGCACTTTGCCCAGACCGACGAGCTCGTCAAGGCGCTGCTGGCCCTCGAGGAGCAGGGCATGCAGGTGCGAGGCGGTGGGCGCTGGACCGCGAGCACATCCAAGGGCGAGGAGTCCTGCCAGAAGCTTCTCGGGCTGGGGCGGCTCGTGCAAAAGAGTGCCGAGTCGGGCTTCGACATCCAGCGCTACAAGGGCTTGGGCGAGATGAACCACGACCAACTGTGGGAGTCCACGATGGACCCCGAAACCCGCAAGTTCTATCGGGTCGAGCTTGAAGATGCGATCGCCGCCGACGCCATCTTCACCATCCTGATGAGTGACGGCGTCGAGGCGCGCAGGGACTACATCGAGAGGTACGCCCTCGAGGTCACCAACCTGGACGTCTAGGCGTCCCATATTGGGGCAGGCCGGGTGTCGGCCAGGCCGCGTGTAGGCGGACACCGGTGGCAACGGGGCCCCCAGGGGCGGCGCTCCTCCAGTCCCGGAGCCCAGGGCCCGATAGATGTGGGGCGGCCTCCCCCGGGCTGCGCTCCCCTTGAAGCACCCCAAACGACTGGATGAAACACGCCTCGCCGAGGCCCTCTCAGAGAGGGGCTTGGTGGAGGCCTCCGTCTTGGCTGCGCACAAGGGTCGGGGCCCGATTGCCCAGCTCCTGGTTTCCGACGGCGCCATCGGCGACTGGGATCTCTCACGTGTCGTGAGCGAGGTGTTTCACCTGCCCTTCCTTCCGGTAAACATGACCCAGCCTGACCGGGAGCTACTCGACAGCCTTCCTTGCAAGGCTCTTCTAGAGCACGGACTGGTTCCCGTCTGCCGCCAAGGGGGCCTCCTGACGGTAGCCATGCCCGGCATGGTAGAGGCCCCGGCCCTGGCCGAGGTTGGGGCAGAGACGGGCCTGCGAATCATGCCGGTGGTCGGCACCGTTCTCACCAACCGCCGCTGGCTGGAGGAGAACCCGTGTGGGGCGCAGGAGGATCTCAACCAGACGCCGGAGGAGCTCGGCGCGGAGTGGGGGGACCTGTTCGATGAGGGCGACGCCGCAGTGCAGATGCAAGACGATGAGAATGCTGAGCCCGTCAGCCTGACATCCGCCGAGCGCCCCGAGGAGTCTGGGGGCGTAGGCGATTCGCCGATGGTCCTGCCCCCTCCCCCGCGGTTCGGTTGAGTCCGGCGGCCAGGGCGTAGCGCCTACGGGCCCTTCTTGACCTTGCGATACTTGGCGCGCAGGTCGATCCACTTGTTGCGTTCGCGGGCGACCTGCTTCACCTGCCGGTCGTTCTCACCATACTTATCGATGCTCTGGTCCTCGAAGCTTCGGCTGGCATCGAGGGCCTTCCCAAACCCCTCTCGTGCGGCCACTGCCTTGGAGCTGTAGTCCGCCCAATCGTCGCTGGCCTTGGCGTCCTCGGCGAGATCCCTGAGGGCGTAGGCCTCTTGGGCGATCTGGAGGGCGCCAACCCAGCGAGGATCTTCGAGCAGCCCGGCTGGCGCCCGATTCGATTCCCGGACGCGCGCTCTGCCAGCTGGGGCGGTAGGCGGTGCTTCCCGGGTGACGTCCGCAAAGGGATCGACCACAGGCGCGGGGGCCGAGCCCCCCTCTTCTTCAGCAGCAGCCTTCTTGGCGCGGGCCGCCCAGCCACCGACGCCGAGGGCGAGAATCAGGGCCACGAAGCAGGCGATAGCCAAGGGGCTTGGATTGGCGCTGGTTGCGCGTCGGCCGGAGCGGGGTCGTTCAGGGCGTGAGTCTCGTGGGGGAGGGGTCATGGCACCAGCAGCATACGGTCATCTCTACGGCAGCGCCCCCTCTACCGGCCTCCCTACGGCTCGCGGTGCAGCAAGGCCCGGTAACCGCCATCCAGGGGCCCCTCGGCGTCAGCGCTGGGAAGGTCCAGGTGCTCTTCAGCCAGAGACCACTCCGGGTGTCGATCCAAGAAGGCCCGGGTGCCCTGCGAGCCCTCTTCCGGCTCGAGGCTACAGGTGGAGAACACCAGCCGCCCCTGCGGCGCAACCCGTTGCGCGGCCTGATCGAGGAGCTCGCCCTGCAGCGTCACCAACTGGGCCAGGCTCCCGGGCCCGAACCTCCAGCGTGCTCCCGGGCGAGCCGCGAGCACGCCCGTGTTCGAACAGGGCGCGTCCACCAGGGCCCCCTCAAACGGAGCGGCATTGGGGGCCAGGGCGGCGAGGCCATCGCTCGCCAAGGGCTGGACGCGTTCGGAGACACCCATGCGCTCAAGGGCCGCAGGCATGGCGGCCAGTCGGCTCGGGTTCTTGTCGATAGCGAGCACTCCTGCCCCCGCCAGTGCCAGCGCGGAGGACTTTCCCCCGGGCGCGGCAGCCAGGTCCAAGAGGCGCTCCCCGGGCTTTGCTCCGAGCAGCTCGGCGGCACGCAGAGCCGTCTCCCCCTGGATGGTCAGGGCGCCGCTGGTGAAAGCCTCTGAGGCCAAGACCGTGCCGGTGGCTCCACGCTCAACGAGCAGGACGCGCTCGTGCCGACCCGGCCGGGACGGAACACCTGCTTCGTCCAGGGCCAGCGCCATCGCTTCCCGGTTGCCTCCCGTGCAAACAAGAGAGAGCGCCGGCTCGCGCAAAGCCTGTAGGGCCAAGTCCGTGGCCACGTCCTGTCCATGGCGTTTGGTCCAGCGCTTGAACAGGGCCGAAGGCAGCGAGAGGGCATCCTCAGCCCACAAGGCGGGGTGCTCCTCGGGGTTTCGAAACAAGGGCTTGTCCAAGTGCCACGGCGCATTCACCAGATCCCGCTGGGGGTCCCCAGAAGACCCCGACCGGCGGGTGCGCAGGACCGAACGCAAGACGGCGTTCACGTATCGCCCACGCCCAAGGCCCAGAGAGTCCGTTGTGGCTCGCACGGTCTCGGAGACCGCCGCGTGGACAGGAATACGATCCAGAAAAAACAGCTGGGCCAGCCCAAGCCGCAGGTGTGCCGCCACATCAGCACTCGGCTTGCCGCGAGCCTCCAGCTTGACCAGGGCGCGCAGCGTGCCGCGGCGGCGAACGTCAGTGCCCACCAGTTGTCGGACGAGCCCGCGGTCCCGGTCGTCGAGGCCCGCTCGTGCACAGTACCTGTCCACCTCGCGCAGCGGAGCCGTGCTTCCTGAGCGCAAGATCCTCCATGCGGTGAGTCGGGCCATGGTCCTTATGCCGCGCCCAGGCGGGAGTTGGGATCCAGGCGCGCCCCGCGTACAAACGCCTCGCCGTCCATGGGGGCCTTGCCCTCGGGCTGCACTTCGAGGAGCAGGAGCGACCCCCCTCCCCCGCACGCGACGCAGAACCCCTCCTGGCCGGAGAGCACGGCTCCGGGATCGCCTGAGGCTGTGGGGTTCGACTGCCCCCGGCGAATGCCCAGGCGACGGCCGTCGGGCAGGGTGGTGTGTACGCCCGGCCAGGGGGTGAACGCGCGGATCTTGCGCACGATGGACTCGGCGTCCGCGCTCCAATCCAGGGCGCCGTCAGCCTTCTTCAGCTTGGGGGCGAGGGTGATAGCTGTGGGATCCTGGGGGGTGAAGTGCGCGTCGCCCGCCTCCAGTCGGTCGAGGGCTTGAACCGCGGCCCGTCCGCCCAGGAGGGCCAGGCGGGCGAGCAACTCGCCGGCGTTCTCGTCTCCAGTGATGGGGATCTTGGATGAGACGAGCAGGTCGCCCGCATCCAGCGCGAGCACCATGCGCTGAACGCTGACGCCGGTCTCGGCATCGCCCGCGAGCAGGGCATGCTGAATGGGCGCCGCCCCGCGCCAGCGGGGAAGCAGGGAGGCGTGCACGTTGAAGGCCCCATGGGGTGCCAAATCCAAGACGGGTTGGCGCAGGATCTCTCCATAGCTGGCCACCATCAGGGCGTCCGGCTGGAGGGCCTTCAGGCTTGCGGTGAAGGCGTCGTCACGAGTGGTGGTTGGGCGCAGGAGGGGGATGGGTTCGGGCCCCTCCCCGGCCAACTCCGCGAGTGGCGAAACCTGTGTGCGTCGCCCGCGCCCCCGCGGCCGGTCCGGGGGCGTGACCACCGTCACTATCTCGTGAGTGCTTCCAAGTAATTGGCGCAGCACCTCGACCCCGAAGGGCGGGGAGCCCATGAAGATGACGCGCACGGGCTCGGGTTGCGTCCCGCTACAGGTGCGGGTCCACGGTCTCCTTCAGGGCCGCGTATTGCATGCTTCCCATCGCCTGCGCAACAACCTCCCCGCCCTTGATCAGAACAAAGGCGGGAATGCCGGTGATGCCGTATCGCGCGGCCACTTCCGGATTGTCTTGCGTGTCGAGCTTGACCACCGACAGACGTCCGGCGTATTCCTCAGCGAGCTTGTCGACGTAGGGCCCCATCGCCTTGCACGGTCCGCACCAGGGCGCCCAAAAGTCCACCAAAACGGGAGTCTCGCTCTGGAGTACGGTGGAATCCCAGGTGCTTTCGGTGACGTCGAGTGCGGAGCTCATGATTGTTCAGGGGCTGAGGATGTGGGGTCGGGCGGAATCGGTGAGGCCGGATTCTAGCGCTCCGGGGGCTCCACCTGAAGCGGGGCCGGGGTTCATACTGGAGGGTCGGCGCCCTCGGGTTCCCCGGCTTCCTGCTCCCGCTCCGTTTCCACCTCGTCCAGTAGCTGGGTGTGGCCGATCAGGTCTTCGAGATCCTCGTCCGAGACGCCCTCGACCCTCTTCAGGACCACTTCGCTGGCATCGCTTCCACCGTGAGCCGCGACAACTCCCAACTTCATGAGCTCGAGCAGCGCACAGAACACACCGATCAGGGTCTCCCGGGCTGAGGGCCCCACGCAGCGCTCGACGAGGTCCTCAAGGCGGATTTCGCTGCATTCCTGCACGGCGGTTCCCACGGACTTCACAAACCAGCGCAGGGGTCGCGCGTCACCCCGCACCTGATGGGGTCGGTCCGCGAGGGTCTCGCGCATGAGGCGTGAGAATGTGGCTAGGAGATCGAAGGCCGTGAGATCGCCCAGGTCCAGGGTCTTCTCGGGCTCGTTTTCCCGGGCCTCGCCCTTGTACCCGCGCGGGCGTTCGTTGGAGCGTCTGGCAAAGCGGCCCTCGAGGTCATCGGCCGCGCCCTTGAAGCGCCGGTACTCAAGCAGGCGCTGGATGAGCTCGTCCTGCGGGTCGAGCTCGTCCTCGATCTCCACCTCTTCGCGGGGCAGCAGGGAGCGCGACTTGATCGACATGAGCGTGGCGGCCAGCACCAGGAACTCGCCAGCGATCTCGATGTTCAGGTCACCGAGAGCACGCAGGTACTGCAGGTAGCCGTCCACGACCGTGGAGATCTCCACCTCGTGGATCTCAACCTCCTGCTCGCGCACCAGGTGCAACAAGAGGTCCATGGGACCTTCAAAAAT
>PVBE010324875.1_pt1 | contig 21387 bp, 24 predicted proteins | sample 1631181 | NCBI WGS metagenome assembly PVBE01 (sample SAMN08397723, study PRJNA350692) | Marine metagenome, whole genome shotgun sequencing project. | isolation source: water | place: Pacific Ocean | collected 2012-04 | reverse complement strand
TATCCTCGAGATTGATGCCGCCGAACGTGGGCTCGAGACCGGCGATGATCTCGACCAGCTTGTCGGGATCGGTCTCGTTAATCTCGATATCAAACACATCGATACCGCCGAACTTCTTGAACAGGACCCCCTTGCCCTCCATCACCGGTTTCGCCGCCAGAGGGCCGATGGCCCCGAGCCCCAGAACCGCGGTTCCGTTCGTGATGACGCCGACCAGGTTGGCGCGGATCGTCATCTGCGCCGCCTCGTCCTCGTCCTCGACGATTAGCATGCAGGCCTCGGCGACGCCGGGCGAGTAGGCCAACGATAGGTCGCGCTGGGTCGCCAGCGCGGTCGTCGGCGTTACGCTGATCTTCCCCGGCGTCGGAAAACGGTGATAATCGAGCGCCATTTCGCGATCGTCGGCCATACCAATCCCCCCTTCGACGGGTCCCTCGGAGCGGTCCCGCGTGTTTATGTCCCTGGCCCCGGCCGTCTCGCCAAGCCCACCCGACGAACACTATGACGCCCGCGGATGATCGCGGGAAGCCCCTAGATGTGCGCTACGATGCCGATGGGAGTGTGGTGCGGTCGAGAAGACTCGAACTTCCACGGGATATTATCCCACAGCGCCCTCAACGCTGCGCGTCTACCAATTCCGCCACGACCGCGTGTTATGCGAAATAGCAAATCCGCCGAGCGGCGGCAAGGCCCCCATGACGGAATCCGGGCCGCGTATGGCGAGCGACTAGCGCTCGAATGAGCGCATCGTGTCGGTGATGGAGACGGCGATATGATCGCCGACGATCACGACCTCGCCACGCGCGATCAGGCGATTGTTGGCGTAGATCCACGCGTCATCCTCGACCGTCGCTTCGAGTTCGATGACAGCGCCGCGGCCCATCTTTAGCAGCTGATGGATTGGCATCGCCGCCTTGCCGAGGACGACGGCCACTTCGACCGAGACGTCGTGGATCGCTTTTTCGCCGGGCTCCATAGTGTGTTTATTTTATCTTAGTATGACCAAATCGTTAACAAGAAACCGGCGGGAACGGTGATGAGCTCCGAAGTCAAGACGCGAACGCGCGTCGCCAGTGCGGTCGAGTGGCGGATCGCCAAGGCATTGGTGCCCTACCCACGGGCGGAGGACGAGATGGAGCATCGGGTCGCAGAGATTCGCGAGGGGCGGGCCGACGACCTAGTGTGGCTGCTGGAGCATCCGCCGCTTTATTCCGCTGGCACCAGCGCCGATCCGGCCGAACTCCTCGATCCGGACCGCTTGCCGATTTACACCAGCGGCCGCGGCGGACGGTACACCTACCACGGTCCGGGTCAGCGGGTGGGCTACGTGGTTTTCGACCTGCGCAAACGCGGGCGCGACGTGCACCGCCACGTGCGGAACCTTGAATCGTGGGTCATCGGAACGCTTTCGAGATTTGGGGTTCGCGGCGAGCGCCGCCCTGGACGCGTCGGAATCTGGGTCGATCGCGGCGGCGGGACCGACGACAAGATTGCAGCCGTCGGCGTTCGGGTACGCCATTGGATCGCCTATCACGGCGTATCGCTTAACGTCGCGCCCGATCTTCGCAACTATGGTGGAATCGTCCCCTGCGGGGTCACCGGCCACGGCGTGACATCGCTCGAAGCCATGGGCGTCGACACAACCATGGCGGAGGTCGACGCCACGCTCCAAGCGACGTTCGTGGAGGCATTTTCCGAGATCGACCCGACGCCAGGAAAAGCCACGGTCAAAGCGTGGGCCGCTGACTGAAGTCGGTGCTTGGTTCAACGGCGGCGGGCGCGGTCTCGACCTCACTCACCCGAGCGAGATGTGGTCCCTCGTGACACGACATGACGGCGGTGGCGATTGCTGCTGGCGGACCCACAAAGAGCGCCTCGACGGAGCCGTCGCGGCGGTTGCGTACCCAGCCGCCTAGCCCCAGCGCAACGGCGCGCTCGCACAACCAGGCGCGGAAAAACACCCCTTGAACGCGGCCTCGAATCCGTGCCCGGACCGCGGCGCGTCGGTGGGACGCAGGAACGGGGTTCATCGGACGCTTTCGAACTCGACGATCACTGCGTCGGCGGCGATGACTTCGCCGGCGCGGGCGTGCACTGCCGCGATGGTCCCGTCGCGTTCGGCTCGCACTACGTTTTCCATCTTCATCGCGTCGATGATGGCGATCGGCTGCCCCTTTTCGACCACTTCCCCTGCCGCAACGGCGACCGAGATTATGAGGCCCGGCATCGGCGAAAGCACCAGTTTCGCCGTGTCTTGAATGGCCGTGGCGGGCATGAGTGCCGATAGCTCGTCGACGCGCGGGCGACGCACGATTACCGATACGGCGCCGCCGGCATGGCTCAACCGATAGCCCTCATCAAGCCTTACGAGGAGGACACTCATGAGGCGCCCCGCCACACTCGCCTCGACCACTCCCGATCCGTAGCGCCACTCGAATGCGACCGGCACCACCGCTCCGTCCAGCGCGACCTCCCAGGCCGACCCGACGGCAGCCACCGAAACCGTGTAACTGCGTTCGCCGGCCCGGACCACCCATTCCGAGGACCCCTCACCAACCGACCGTCCGCGACGAGACTCGCGATGGTGGGCCACCGCGCCGATGGCAGCGAGTGCCCTCGCGGTCCTGGCCGGAACCTTCTCGACATCGAAGCGTTCGCCGAACACCTCGTCAATGAACCCCGTGTTGAGCCGCCCTTCGACAAAATGTGGATGCCCCACGACCGCGTTGAGGAACTCGATATTGTGGTGGATGCCGCGGATGTAGAAGCGGTCGAGCGCCCCGCGCATGCGCGTGATCGCCTGTTCGCGGTCATACCCGTGGCTGCACACTTTGGCGATCAACGGATCATAAAAGACCGTGATCTCATCGCCCTCGACTACGCCGCCGTCGATGCGCACGCCAACATCCGCACCAGGCGGTGAATAGCGAACAAGCCGTCCCGAAGAGGGCAAGAATCCGCGACCGGGATCCTCGGCATAGACACGCGCTTCCAGCGCCCAACCCTCGACGCGTACCGATTCTTGCGACATTCGAAGCGGCTGGCCCGCGGCGATACGGATCATTTCCTCGACAAGGTCGATCCCGGTTACGAGCTCGGTGACCGGGTGCTCTACCTGCAGCCGGGTGTTCATCTCAAGGAAGTAGAAACGGCGCTCGGCATCGACGATGAACTCGACGGTCCCGGCCGAGCGGTATCCCACGGCGCGCGCCAAGGCGACCGCTTGGGCTCCCATCGCTCGGCGCGTGGCCTCATCGAGGTGAGGGCTGGGGCATTCCTCGATCACCTTTTGGTGGCGGCGCTGGATCGAGCATTCGCGCTCGCCGAGGTGAATGACATTGCCGTGGCCATCGGCGAGTACCTGAATCTCGATGTGGCGCGGCTCGGCGATGTATCGCTCGACAAACAACCGTCCGTCGCCGAACGATGCCTCCGCCTCGCTGGCCGCGCGGTCAAAAGCCTCGCGCACCTCGCCTTCGCCGGCGGCAATGCGCATGCCCTTGCCGCCGCCGCCCGCCGCGGCCTTGATCATCACCGGGTAGCCGACAGCGCTCGCCGCCGCCGCCGCCGCGTCGGCGTCGGCGAGCGCGCCCTCGCCCCCCGGAATCGTCGCAATGCCCGCGCGCACCGCGATCTTCTTGGCTTCGATCTTGTCTCCCATCGAGGCGATGGCGCCAGCGCCGGGACCGATGAAGACAATTCCCGCTCGCTCGAGGGCGACGACGAACGCGGGGTTTTCGGACAAGAAGCCGTAGCCGGGATGCACGGCCTCGGCACCGGAGTCGAGCGCCGCCGCGACGATACGCTCGACGGCAAGGTAGCTTTTTGCGGCGGCCGGCGGACCGACGGCCACCGCCTCGTCCGCCTCGCACACGTGACGGGCCTCGGCATCGGCATCGGAGAAGACCGCGACCGTCGCTACCCCCATCCGCCGGGCGGTACGGATGACGCGGCAGGCGATCTCGCCGCGGTTGGCGATCAGGATTTTAGAGAACATCGGAGCGGCGGGACCGAGCCTACATTAGAGGGGGATGTTGGCGTGCTTCTTCCACGGGTTTTCGAGGCGTTTGTCACGCAACATGTCGAGGGCGCGGCAAATCCGCCGCCGCGTTCCGTGAGGCATGATAACGTCGTCAATGAAGCCGCGGCGCCCGGCGACGAAAGGATTGGCGAAGCGGGCGCGATAGTCCTCGGCACGCGCCTCGATTTTGGCGGGGTCGCCGAGCTCACCGCGGAAGATGATCTCCACCGCGCCCTTCGGACCCATCACGGCGATCTCGGCGGTCGGCCAGGCATAGTTCACATCGCCGCGCAGGTGCTTCGAGCTCATCACGTCGTATGCACCACCATACGCTTTGCGCGTAATGACCGTAACCTTGGGCACTGTGGCCTCGGCGAAGGCGAACAGGAGTTTGGCACCGTGCTTGATGATGCCGCCGTGTTCCTGTGCGGTTCCGGGCAGGAATCCGGGCACGTCGACGAACGTCACGATCGGGATGTTGAAACAATCGCAAAACCGAACGAAGCGGGCGGCCTTGCGCGAGGAGTCGATGTCGAGGCAGCCGGCCAGCACCAGCGGCTGGTTGGCAACGACACCGACCGTGCCGCCGGCCATGCGTGCGAAGCCGATGATGACGTTTCGCGCGAAGGCGGGCTGAAGCTCGAAGAAATCACCCTCGTCGACGATATGCTCGATGACCTCGATCATATCGTAGGGCTTGTTCGGCGCGGCCGGAACGATGCTGTCGAGCGCGGACTCGGTGCGCTCAGGCGGATCTGGACTCTCCCACCGCGGCGGTTGATGTCGGTTGGATTCGGGAAGAAAGCGGAAAAACCTGCGCAGCTGGACGAGGGCATCCACATCATTGGCGAACGCGAGGTCGGCGACCGCTGATCGGGTGGTGTGAGTAGTGGCGCCACCCAAATCCTCATGCGTCACCGTCTCTTGGGTAACGGTTTTGACGACGTCGGGACCAGTGACGAACATGTAAGAGGAGTCCCGGACCATGAAAATGAAGTCGGTCATGGCCGGCGAGTACACCGCCCCGCCGGCGCACGGCCCCATGATGACCGAAATCTGCGGCACAACACCCGAAGCCAAGACGTTACGCTGGAACACCTCGGCGTATCCTGCGAGCGAATCGACGCCCTCCTGGATACGTGCACCGCCCGAATCGTTGAGCCCTATGACTGGCGCCCCAACGCGGGTCGCGTGATCCATGATCTTGCAAATCTTGGTCGCGTGAGCTTCGGACAGCGAGCCACCGAAAACCGTGAAATCCTGGCTAAAGACGAACACCCGCCGCCCGGCGATCGTGCCGTGACCGGTGACTACGCCATCGCCAGGGACGCGCTGGTCGGCGAGCCCGAACTCGGTCCCGCGGTGCTCGACGAACATGTCGTATTCTTCGAACGAGCCCTCGTCCAGGAGCACTTCGAGGCGCTCGCGCGCCGTGAGCTTGCCCTTGTCGTGTTGCGCCGCAACGCGCCGCGCCCCACCCCCACCGAGAGCTCCCTGGCGCATCGAATCAAGCTCGGCGATGATGTCACGCGTCGCGGGGACGGCGGCGGGTGGCTCGGATAGTGCTTGCGCCACGACCGGGGCGGCAGCGAGAAACTCGGCGGGAGAGAGATCGATCCCCTTGGCGCGTGCCGCCTCAAGTACTTCGCCCTGGCGGCGGGCCGGAACGAACCCGCGCTGCTTCCAGCCCTGGACCGTGGTGGGGTTGCGATGCCCGAGGGCCCGCGCAAGCGCGCTCATACCTCCGAATTTGGCGATGATCGATTCCGCGGGCGACGTCATACGCGGCTTTTTACGTTAATTACGTCCCCATAGTCAAGTTTCGCGCAGGGATAAATACGCGTATCACGTCAGGCCGAGGACAGCCGGAAGTTCGTCGATGTGCTCCAGGACGGTGCGGGCTCCGGCGGCGCGCAGTTCCTCGGGCTCGTGTGCCCCCCAAGCGACCCCTATGGCGTCCGCGCCTGCGCTCCGGGCGGTCTCGATGTCGTAGGTGGTATCGCCGATCATCAACGTGGTCGCGGGCAAGGCCCCGGCCTCGGCCATGGCGCGCTCAAGGAGAAAGGGGTGCGGTTTGCCCGGCCCGTCGTCCGCCGTCTGCAGCGTCACGAAGCGGGCCTCCAAGGCGTGGAGGGCAAGCGCCCGGGTAAGCCCGCGGCGCGATTTCGAGGTTACGATGCCGCAAGAGGTCCCGGCTGCGTCCAGCGTATCGAGTATCGCCGATACCCCGGGGAAAAGCGGATCGATGTGGTCGGGCCGGGATGTCTTCGCCTTATACGCAGTGCGATAGTGGCCACCGATGGCCGAGATTTCGACCGGGTCCTCGGCACCTGCGGGGAGCAGCCGCGCGATCGCGGGCTCGAGCGGCAAGCCGATGATGTCCCGCACGGCCTTCGCCGCCGGCGCTGGCCGCCCGCACCCCTCGAACGCCTCCATCATAGCGGCGACGATGGTCGCGTGGCTGTCTACCAGCGTGCCGTCGAAATCGAAGGCGACGAACCGAACGCTCGTGACTTTTTCAGGACCGCCATGCATACCGGCGAATGTGCCACAAATCCAAGGAACGCGCCAAACCCGAGGCGAAGGGGCGCACCGCGATCCAGCGCCAGGCCGACACTCGTTCAGTGGGACAGTAAGGTGGGGAGCGTCATGTCGCGCAGCATGGCGCGGGTGACGCCACCCAAAAGGTACTCGCGAATACGCGCGTGCCCGTAGGCGCCCATCACAATGAGATCCGCCGCGCCTTCTGCCGCGGCGGCGAGCAGGGCTGCGCCAACGTCGCCGCCATCGCCCGCAGCACGCTTGGCTTCTACGTTGACCCCGTGCCGTACGAGATGGGCGGCGATGTCGGCGCCTGCGGGATCGTCGTCATCGGGGGGCCCGACACAGTAGACGATCACTCGATCCGCGGCCCTGAGGATCGGCATGGCATCGCGCACCGCGCGGCTACTCTCGCGGCTTCCATTCCACGCCACGATCACGTTCCGCCCGACGCCCTCGAAGATGCCCGCGAACGGAACCATCAAGACCGGGCAGCTAGCCGCCGTCACCACATCGCCGGCAAGCGTAGGGTCGACGAACTGATTCATTTCCTTGGGGTCGAACTGTCCGAGGATCAGGAGATCGGCATGGTAGGCATGTCGAACCAGCTTGCCCGGGATGTTGCCGGCCTCGGAGCGCCACTCGAAGGACAGATCGTCGGCCGCCACGGCACGTTCGAACTCCGCGCGCAAGGTCTTTCCCGCCTCGAGCGCCTCCTTTGCAGCGCGGTCGATGATCTCCTGCATAAGACTCGCATCCGCGCCGCCGAGTCCGTAGTAACTTGGCTCCGAGTGCGCGAAGAGGCCAACGAGGTGGGCTTGGTGCCGAACCGCGAGATCGATGGCGATCCGGGTCCGAGCGTCGTTCCGCTGGTCGCGCTCGAGGTGCACGAGGATAGTCCTCACGGCCACCACCCTTCGCCTTGACGATGCATTGTCGTCGCCTCCTCGTATGTGCAACGGCCCATGGCGGACCGACGGTCACACTCTAGTCTCGTCGGCGGGCCGGCACACTAACAAGTGTTAAGGCGAATCCCGTGGCCTAACACGTTTTCAACTTCATTGTTTGACGAGCGCGCAACCGAGCTCAACAAAGACCTCACCGGAATGCCGGAAGCGGCGCTGCGCGAGTACTTGCGGGGGGTGATACCAGGATGACCGTTCGCGCCTCAGTTGCACGTCGGTCGCTCCCTGCTAAGGTAACTCGCCAGCGGAGAATGGAGGCGTGATGCCGGACGAGAAGCTGACGATTCTGGGTGGGAAGGCGCAAGCACCAGCATCGCCCGATGAAGCCCAGCTTGAGCGGGTGGCGAACCCGCATACCGACGCGCCCTACCTAGTGCGCTTCACCTGCCCCGAGTTCACCAGCATCTGCCCGGTGACGGGCCAGCCCGACTTCGCCCATCTGGTTATCGACTACGTGCCCGGCCAGTTCTTGGTGGAAAGCAAGTCGCTGAAACTATTCCTCGGTGCGTTCCGCGACCACGGCGCCTTTCATGAAGATTGCACCGTGGCGATCGCCAAGCGCGTGGTCGCCGAGATCGCTCCGCAGTGGCTGAGGATCGGCGGCTACTGGTACCCCCGCGGCGGCATCCCCATCGACGTCTTCTACCAGACCGGTCCTCCGCCCGAGGGCCTGTGGCTACCCGACCAGGGCGTCGCACCGTACCGCGGGCGCGGCTAACGCCCCATCTGGCCCGCCGATCAGGAATCGCCGCCGGGATCAAATCCCAGGCGGCGCCATGTTTCGCGCATGTGATCGGGTAGCGGCGCGACCACGCGCAAACGGCCGGCACCGTCGGGCCGAGGAAGCTCGATCGAGCGCGCGTGCAGGTGCAGACCTGGTGCCGCGGCGGCACCGGGAAGCGCGGCCAAGGCACCGCCGTACTTTCGGTCGCCGAGGATAGGCGTGCCGAGCGCAGCGCAATGGGCCCGGAGTTGGTGCGTGCGGCCGGTATGCGGCGCGAGGGCAAGCCAAGCCGCCCGTTTGCCAGCCGTCTCGATCACACGATATTCGGTTAGCGCGGCACGGCCTGATTCGTCGGCGACCATGCGCTCGCGGCCACCGCGGCCGGCGTGCTTGGCCAATGACAGCGCGATCCGGCCGATCCGCGGTTTGGGCACACCGACGACGAGCGCCCAATAGATCTTGTTCACCTCATGGCGGCGGAACGCGGCAGTCAACGCCGCCGCTGACCGCGCCGTCCGGCCGAGTATCAGCACGCCGCTCGTGTCTTTGTCGAGGCGGTGCGTGAGCCGAGGGCGCTCGGCTGCGCCGAAGGTGAGGGAATCGAGCATCGCGTCAAGGTGGTGCACCGTCTTGGTTCCGCCCTGGACTGCGAGACCTGGCGGCTTGTTGAGAGCGATGACGGCGTCATCGCGATAGAGGACGCGGGCCAGAAGCTCGGCCGCCATGCCGTCGGGTAGGCCTGGCCGCGACGGTTTTGGCGACGAGGCGTACGGGCCGAGGGGCGGGACCCGGACGTGCTGCCCGGCATTGAGGCGGACGCCGGTCTTCGCCCGAGCGCCGTCCACCCGCACTTGCCCCGTGCGCACCAGCTTTGACAACCGTGCGTGGGTGACCTCGGGGTGGCGTCGTTTGAACCAGCGGTCGAGCCGCAGCCCGTCTTCCTCGGAACTCACCTCGATAGTCACGACGCCGCTCACTTGGGAACTCCCTTGATCAGTCCCGCCGGAATCTTGGCTACGCAACGCCGAATATCCAGCCTTCGCGGAGTCGCGCCTCGGTGCTGAGGCTGCGGGGTCGCCACATCGCCGCGCCGGATCCAAACGCGCGCAAGGCGGCAGACGAGAAGAGCGCATCGGTCTTGTCAGTGAGATTGGCGGGGCCGCCGAGCGCGTCCGCAGCGAAGGGGTGACTCCCGTAGTGCTTCAGCACCGAGTTCAGAGCCGCCGGATCGCGGACCTTACCAGCGCACCCGGCTCTCGCGGCGAAAGCGTGGGGGTAGATCTCGACGAGGCGCGATACCCCGCGACGCGCGCGGTCGAAGGGCCACACAGCTACATTCGGGTTCGCCAAGATCATCGAATGGAGGAGCCGCATTCCGGCAAGCGCCGCCTTGCCGACCTGGCTGGGGCCGACGAGTTTGAACGGGGTCTCCGGGTGGCCGAGACCGGCGTCGCGGCAATGCGAATCGGTACGCCGCATGCGGCGAACGTAATGGCACCCCCATCGACCTGGAGCCAGGAACCAGTCAGCGAAACGAGTGGAGAAGGCACCGGCATAGAGGCCGTCGGCAGCCCCGCAAGTCTCGTCAACCAGCCGCCACAGCCCACGGGCAGTGCTCGTCCTCAGGCCACTGCGCGGCAGGTATCCGCGGTCGTACGGTAGCGCGAAGGCGAAGTCGAGGCCGCAAAGCAAGGGCGCATCCGCTTGCAGTCGTCGGGCGAGCCAACCCGCGAAGGCGGTGCGCGTCCAATGCCCGCCGGAGGGGTTCTCAACCAGCCGCGGCGCGGCGACGCCGGGGCGGCACGTGGCGACCTGAAGGCCCGGGAGTGCCGGACCGCGTGCGCCGGAGAAGTCGACACCGATGAAGAGGTGAAACGTCACTGCGTCGCGCCCGCCCCGTCGCTAGCCGGCGTCTGCGTCGTCGCCGGCGAGCTTGGCCCGAAGGTTGTTCCAGTAAGCCAGCCGCTTTTGCACCTCGCGCTCGAAGCCACGGTCGGCGGGCCGGTAGAATTCCTGGCGCGCCATGCCCTCGGGGAAGTAGTCCTGGCCCGAGAAAGCCTGCGCGGAGTCGTGATCGTATCGGTACCCCTTGGCGTAGCCGATCTCGGCCATCAAGCGGGTGGGCGCATTGAGAATATGCTTGGGCGGCATGAGCGAACCCGACTCCTTCGCCGCTGTGGTAGCGCCCGAAAAAGCACGGTACGCAGCGTTCGACTTGGGCGCGGTCGCGAGATAGATCACGCACTGCGCCAGCGCCAGCTCGCCCTCGGGCGAACCTACGAAGTCATACGCCTCCTTGGCGGCGAGCGCCTGGATCAAGGCCTGGGGATCGGCCAGACCCACGTCCTCCGAAGCGAAGCGTACGAGTCGGCGGGCGATGTAAAGCGGATCCTCGCCGCCCGCGAGCATGCGCGCGAGCCAATACAACGCGGCATCGGCGTCAGACCCGCGGAGCGATTTGTGAAGCGCGCTGATCAGATTGTAATGGCCTTCTTGCGCCTTGTCGTAGAGCGGTGCGCGCTGCTGCACGGCGGCGGCGAGCGCGGCTGTGTCGAGGCGCGGAGTGGGCGGTAAGTCCGAGAGCTCCTCAGCGAGGTTGAGGACGTAGCGTCCGTCCCCGTCCGCCATCGCCTTGAGTGCCGCGCGGGACTCAGGCTCGAGCGGGAGCGGGCGCCCGAGCGCGGTTTCGGCGCGCTCGAGGAGCACCTCGAGCGCACCTTCGTCAAGACGGTTGAGGACCAACACCTGGCAGCGCGAGAGGAGCGGTGGGTTGAGCTCAAAGGAGGGGTTCTCGGTGGTGGCGCCGACCAGGATTACGGTTCCGTCTTCGACCACCGGCAGAAAGCCGTCCTGCTGGGCACGGTTGAAGCGGTGAATCTCGTCGACGAAGAGGAGCGTCCCCTGCCCGTCCTGGCGTCGAACACGTGCCTCGTCGAAGGCGCGGCGCAAATCGGCGACGCCGGAAAAGACGGCCGAGAGCTGAGTGAAGTGGAGGCCGGTATCGCGCGCAAGCAAGCGCGCGATCGTCGTCTTTCCCGAACCCGGCGGCCCCCAGAGGATCGTCGATACAAGGCGTCCGCTCGCCACCATGCGCCCGATCGGTCCATCTGCACCAAGGAGATGGTCTTGGCCGACGACACCGTCCAGGAACTCGGGCCGCAGGCGCTCGGCCAAAGGCTGGGGCGCGGCATCGGTGGCGTTCGCGGCCTCGAACAGGGTGCTCATTGCCGCACCGTTACCTCTATCAAGCGCTCGCCGCGGCGCACAGCGATCCGCCAGCGCTCGGCGGCGTCCTCGAGCGTTGCGACCAGGTCAGCGACGCGCTCGATATCATGGCCGTTGACGCGGGCGATAACATCACCGGGCCGGAGTCGCAATCGGCGCGCCGGGCTGCGTGCGCTTACCTCGAGGACGATGACGCCGCGGGCTGCGGTCGAGATCCCCAGCTCATCGGCAAGCGCCGGCGACAGGTTGGCCACGGTGCTGCCCGCCAAGAGGTGCGGTCCGGCTAGCGGGGTTGTATTGCGCGGCGGCTCTTCGGGCGGCGCGCGCAGCGTCGCATTCACCTCGCCAATCCGGCCCTCACGCAGATAGCTGATGCTCACGGTGGTGCCCAGCGGTCGGGTGGCGATGCGGAACTGTAGGGCCCTCGGATCCGCGACCTCGCGACCTTGGACAGCAGTGACGATGTCACCGACGCGCAACCCCGCCTCGTCCGCCGGGCCGTCGGGATGGATCGCGTTGAGGATGACGCCGCCCGGTCGTTCGAGCTCGAGCGCCTGGGCCATGTCGGACGTTACCTTCTGGCCGCCCGCGCCGAGCCAGGCACGGACGAAGCGGCCACCGGCTGCGGCGCCGGCAATAACCACGCGCGCCATGTTGGCGGGGATGGCGAACCCGATCCCGATGGAGCCGCCCGAGCGAGAGAAGATTGCGGTATTGATCCCGGCCAGCCGGCCGTCGAGGGTGACGAGCGCACCACCGGAGTTGCCGGGGTTGATGGCGGCGTCGGTCTGGATGAAGAAGCTGTAGTCGGTGACACCGACCTGGGTCCGCGCGAGCGCCGAGACGATGCCGCTGGTCACCGTTTGACCGACCCCGAACGGATTGCCGATGGCGAGCACGATGTCACCGACTTCGAGGTCGTCGGAGTCCATGAGTTCGACGTGAGGAAGCGGCACGCCTTCGGTATCGACGCGCAGCACCGCGAGATCCGTGCGGGCATCATCGGTGACGACCGTGGCCTCGAACTCGCGGCGATCGGCGAGCGCGACGATGATTTCGTGGGCGTTGTCGATGACGTGATGGTTGGTTACCACGAGCCCATCGGCGCTGACGATAACGCCCGATCCGAGTGAGTTTTCGAGCCGCTCCCGCGGCGCGCCGAAGGGCGAATCCTCGCCGAAAAAACGGCGGAAGAAGGGATCGTCAAAGAACGGACGCGAGCGCACCAGGCGGCGGGCATAGATGTTGACCACCGCAGGCGCGACTTCCTTGACCAGCGGCGCGTACGATAGCTGGAGCCGGGCTGGCGATTCGGGGAGCGATCTGGCAACCTCGTCGCCCCCTGCTGAAGCGTGGGCGAGCAGAGTGACGCCGAGCGCGCTGAGCGCCCGCACGAGCCACGTGTAGGTACGACGCATGCGGCGCCCATCCTCCCGAGCAACCTCATCGAGCGAAGATGCCGTAGCAGTCTAGACTTATTGTGGTCCTTTGTGGATGGTAGCCCTGAGAGCCGGGGGCATTTTGACGGGAGGGAGCGATGGGTGTGATCCGTGTGGCGTTCTTGCAGCTGACAGCTGGCGCGACGGTCGAAGACAACCTGCGGGCGGGGCTCGAGGCCTGCCGCGAGGCGCGCGATCACGGGGCGGACATCGCACTACTTCCCGAAATCTGGAGCCACGGCTACGCGCTCGCCGACACTGATGAGAACGGCGCGGCGGAGCGCTGGCGGGACAGCGCGCTGCCCGAGGATTCCGAATTCGTGCGCGCGCACCGAGAGCTTGCTGCCGAGATCGGCCTGGCGATCGGTCTGACGTTTCTCGAGGCCCATTCCGAAGGGCCTCGTAACTTCCTTTGCTTGATCGACGGCTCGGGCGAGATCGTGCTTCGCTATGCAAAGGTCCATACCTGTGAATTCACCCCCGAGCGGCTTTGCGCACCCGGCGATGGCTTCTCGGTCGCGACGCTTCAAACCGAAAAGGGGCCACTCGAGGTGGGAGCGATGATCTGTTACGACCGAGAAAACCCCGAAAGCGCACGGATTCTAGCGATCAAGGGGGCCGAGCTCGTGCTGGTCCCGAACGCGTGCATCATCGAGGAGCACCGGATCGCCCAGATGAAGACGCGGGCCTTCGAAAACATGCTCGCACTCGCCATGACCAACTATCCGGACTCTCACCCTGAGGGCAACGGGCACTCATTGGGCATTGTGCCCATGGCGTTCGGACTGGGCGGCGAGAAGAACGGACAGGGTCGACACCAGGAAACCCTAATGCTCGAAACCGGACCAGAGGCTGGGGTCTACTACTGCGATTTCGATCTCGACGAAATCCGCGCGTACCGGGAGAACGCGATCTGGGGACCGACCGGAAGGCGGCCGGCCGCCTACGGCGATCTCCTGACGGAGGTCACACCGCCAAGCCTCGAGCCCGACAAGATGATCCACTGACGCGGTTAGACAGCCGCGACGGATCAGGCAGCGGCTTCGCTGGCCTCCGTCCCTTCGGTGTCCTCGTCTGGCTCACCTGTGGGACCGGAATCGAGGCCCTTGGCGTCGGGATCTCGGTCGATGAGCTCGATGTAGGCCATCGGCGCCGAGTCGCCGTATCGGTAGCCCGCATGCACGATGCGCGTGTAGCCACCGCTGCGCGCACTGTAGCGCGGGCCCAGGGTGGCAAACAGCTTTTCCACCATTGCCGCATCGCCGACTCGGGAGATCGCGCGCCGCCGAGCGTGTAGTCCGCCGCGCTTGCCGAGTGTAATTAGCTTCTCGACAACAGGGCGGAGCGCCTTAGCTTTGGGCAGCGTAGTCTCGATCTGCTCGTGCTTGATGAGCGCCGCAGCCATGTTCGCGAACATCGCCTTGCGATGCGCGCTGTCTCGGTTGAGCTTGCCGCGGCGCATGCGGTGGCGCATTAGAAAGGCTCCTCCAGGCGCTTCGCCATCTCCTCGATATTCTCGGGCGGCCAGTCGGGAATCTCCATCCCGAGATACAGCCCCATCTGCGCCAATACCTCCTTGATCTCGTTCAGCGATTTGCGCCCGAAATTAGGGGTGCGCAGCATCTCGGCCTCGGTCTTTCGAATCAGGTCACCGATATAAACGATGTTGTCGTTCTTGAGGCAGTTGGCCGAGCGCACCGAGAGCTCGAGCTCGTCCACCTTGCGCAGCAGATGGCGGTTAAACGCCGGCGCTACCTGGGGCTCCTCGCGCGATTCGACTGTCGGCTCTGGGAAGTTGACGAAGAGCGCAAGCTGGTCCTGAAGAATGCGGGCGGCGTAGGCGACCGCGTTCTCGGGGGTGGCCGTGTCATTGGTATAGACATTCATGGTCAGCTTGTCGTAGTCGAGAATCTGCCCCTCGCGCGTGTCCTCGACTTTGTAGGACACCTTCTTGACCGGCCCGTAGAGGGCGTCGATCGGGATCAACCCGATCGGCGCGTCCTCGGGGCGATTGAAGTCCGCCGCCACGTACCCCTTGCCGAGGCCGACGGTCATCTCTACCGAGAGCTTCGCGCCATCATCGAGGGTACAGATCACCAGATCGGGATTGAGGATTTCGATGCCGTGGCCGGTATCGATCATGCCCGCCGTCATCTCACCCGGCCCCTGCCCACGTAGCGTCATCCGCTTGGGGCTATCGCCATGCATGCGAACACTGATCGACTTGACGTTGAGTACGATGTCGGTCACGTCCTCGCGGACCCCGGGAACCGACGAAAACTCGTGTAGGACACCGTCGATCTGGATCGCCGTTACGGCGGCACCTTGGAGCGAGGAGAGGAGGACGCGCCGCAGCGCGTTGCCAAGCGTCAGGCCGAAGCCACGTTCGAGCGGCTCGGCCACGACAACGGCAAATCGCTCCGAATCCTCGCCCGGTTCGATAACGAGCCTGTCCGGTTTGATCAAATCCTGCCAGTTCTTTTGGATCACGTGCTGTTCCTCTGGGGTTGTCCGAATTCTTTCCCCGCCGTCCCGGCGACCGAGACGCCGGGCTGGAAATGGATGCCTGGCCGAGCGCCGCTCAGACGCGGCGACGCTTGGGTGGCCGGCAACCGTTGTGCGGGATCGGCGTTACATCGCGAATCGAGGTAATCGTGAAGCCAACCGCCTGAAGCGCCCGCAGCGCCGACTCGCGGCCCGAACCGGGTCCCTTGACTTCGACCTCAAGCGTCTTCATTCCATGCTCCTGGGCCTTGCGCCCCGCCGTCTCTCCCGCCATCTGTGCGGCGTAGGGGGTCGACTTGCGCGAGCCACGAAACCCCTGCTGGCCGGCCGAAGACCACGCGATCACATTGCCCTGCACATCGGTGATGGTGATCACCGTGTTGTTAAATGTCGCGCTCACGTGGGCCACGCCCGAAGTGATGTTCTTTCGTTCGCGGCGGCGGACGCGCGTCGTTTCGCGCGCCATGTCTACTTCTTCTTACCGGCGATGGGCCGGGCCGGGCCCTTGCGCGTGCGAGCGTTAGTGTGGGTACGTTGGCCTCGCACGGGCAAGCCTCGCCGGTGCCGCAACCCGCGGTAGCAGCCCAGGTCCATCAATCGCTTGACGTTCATGGCGGTCTCCCGCCGAAGGTCGCCTTCGACAGTGAAATCGCGATCGATGATCTCTCGCACCTGGATCACCTCGGTCTCGCTGAGCTCGTTGACCCGGCGCTCGGGCGGCAGGCCCGCCTGAGCCCGGATTTGCCGCGCCCGCGTCCGGCCGATCCCATAGATATACGTCAGCGCGATCTCGACACGCTTGTTCGTGGGTATGTTGACGCCCGCTATGCGCGCCAATCTGACCTCCTGAATGGATTGCGTGTACCCGCGCGCCCGTGCCGTCCAGGGCGCGGGATGAAGCGCGCGATTATTGGCAAATGCACGGCCGCTGTCAATCTTCAACCGAGCCGTCGAGGAGCCTATCAATGGCCTGTCCGACCTCGGCAATCGGGGCCATCGCGTCCACGCTCGCCAAGGCTCCGGTCCCGGCGTAGTAATCCAGAAGCGGTGACGTTTCGGCGTTGTACTTGGCGAGCCGTTGGGCCACGGTCTCCACCGTATCGTCGGCGCGGCGATCGAAGGCGCCGCCGCCGCAGACGTCGCATATGCCTTCAACCTTCAGTTGCCGATAGGTATCGTGATAGCCCTCGCCGCACTTCGCACATGCGAAACGGCCCGTTATTCGCTCGACCAAGATCGCTTCATCGACCTTCATCTCGATCACGCGGTCCAGCACGAGACCTTTGCCTTCCAACATGCGATCGAGCGCGTCGGCCTGTGCGACGGTGCGAGGGAACCCGTCGAGGACGCAGCCCTTGGCGCAGTCGGGCAATTCAATTCGCTCGGATATCATGTGGACCATTGTCGCGTCCGGCACCAGATCGCCGGCCTTCATGATCGCTTCTGCCTGGCGGCCGATCTCGGTCCCCGCCGCTACAGCGGCGCGTAGCATGTCCCCGGTCGATAGCTGGACCAGGCCCAGCTTCTCCTCTATTCGCTTCGCTTGGGTTCCCTTGCCCGCGCCTGGTGGTCCCAACAGGACCACGATCACCGATTGCGTCCTCGCAGCCGCGATTTCTGGATCAGGCCCTCGTACTGATGGGCCAGGAGATGAGACTGGATCTGCGCCACCGTGTCCATCGTTACGGTGACCACGATTAGGAGCGAGGTACCGCCGAAGAAGAAAGGCACCGCCAGTCGCGAGATCAGCATTTCCGGCAGAAGGGCCACCGCCGTCAGGTAGATCGCGCCGACCGTGGTCAGCCGGGTGAGGACGAAGTCGAGATACTCGGCGGTGTTCTTGCCGGGGCGGATTCCGGGAACGAATCCACCGTATTTCTTGAGGTTGTCCGCGGTGTCCACGGGGTTGAAGACGACCGAGGTGTAGAAGAAGCAGAAGAATACGATGCCCGTGGCGTAGAGAATGAGGTAGAGCGGCTGGCCGCGGCCCAGCAGCGATGTCACCGTCGTCAACCAACCGGGTCCCGCGCCAACGCCGAAGTTGGCCACGGTAAGCGGCAGCAGTAGGAGCGAGGAGGCAAAGATCAGCGGGATGACGCCCGAGGTGTTCAGCTTGAGCGGCAAGTGCGAGCTTTCGCCGCCGAACATTCGTTGGCCCACCTGACGTTTGGGATACTGCACCACGATCCGCCGTTGCGCTCGCTCGATAAAGACGATGAAGGTGATTACGGCTACGACCAGGACGAATAGGAAAAAGATAATCCCGATCGAAAGCGCGCCGGTTCGACCAAGCTCGAGCGTGCTCGCCAAGGCACGAGGCAACTCGGCGACGATGCCGGAGAAGATGATCAGTGAGATTCCGTTGCCGACCCCCCGCGCGGTGATCTGCTCGCCAAGCCACATCAGAAAGATGGTCCCGCCGACGAGGGTGATCACCGTCGTCGCGCGGAAGAATAGGCCGGGGTCGATGACCGCGCTACCCGAGATACCGGCCATTCCCTCGAGCCCGACGGCGATCCCATAGCCCTGTAGCGCCGCCAACAACACCGTGCCATAACGGGTGTATTGATTGATCTTCTTGCGTCCCGCCTCTCCCTCTTTCTTCAGCTGCGCAATGTGCGGCGAAACCGTGGTCATCAGCTGGATGATGATGGAGGCGGAGATGTAGGGCATGATGCCCAAAGCAAAAATCGTCATCCGACCGAGCGCGCCACCGGCGAACATGTTGAACATGCCGAGAATGCCGCTCTGGTTCTGCTGAACCAGCTCACCCAGGACGTTGGGATCGACACCGGGCACCGGGATATAGGTGCCCAGCCGATAGATGATGAGCGCCCCGAGCGTGAACCACAGTCGCCTTTTGAGCTCGGTCGCCTTGGCGAAGGCGCCGAAGTTGATGTTGGCAGCTAGTTGTTCGGCAGCGGAAGCCATCTCAATCCGTGGCCCTAGGACGCGCTCGGCTGAGCGTCGTCCGTTTGTTCAGGCTTGGCGTTGCGCGTCTTGGCGCCACCGACAAGGCTCACCGTCCCCCCCGCCTTCTCGACAGCGGCAACGGCGCCTCGCGACGCGCCGCTCACCTCGATATCGAGGCGCGCGCCAAGCGTGCCTTTGCCGAGCAGGCGGACACCGTCCCAGCGACCCTTGATCAGCCCGGCATCCCGTAATGTGGCGCTGTCGATGCGGGATTTCGAATCAATCTTTCCGGCGTCGATCGCGGCCTGCAGGCGGCCGAGGTTGACGATCTCAAAGCGCTTGGAAAAAATGTTGTTGAAACCACGCTTGGGCACGCGGCGCGTGAGCGGCATCTGGCCACCCTCGAACCCTTTGAGGCTGACGCCACTGCGCGATTTCTGACCCTTGTCGCCGCGTCCCGATCTCTTGCCTTTGCCCGAACCCGGGCCGCGACCACGGCGGGTGGCGGCGGTTCGCGCCCCGGGACGATCCGAAAGCTGGTTCAGCTTCATGCTTCGGCCGTCCTCTTGGTCCCTTCCGCGGGCTCGATTCGGACCAAATGGCTGACCTTGGCGACCATCCCTCGAACCGAGGGCGTGTCCTCGAGTTCGACGGTACGATGGCGCCTTCCCAGCCCAAGGCCGAAAAGCGTCGCCCGCTGGCCGCGCGGTCGCCCGATCACGCTGCCGAGCTGGGTCACTCGGATACGTGGCGGCTCAGCCATCGGACTGTGCCGGTGCCGGCCTGCTGCGAACGCGCCCACCGCCGAGCTGACTCACCTTCTTGCCCCGACGGGCCGCCACGGAGCGCGGCGACATCATGGTTTGCAGCGCATCAAAGGTCGCGCGCACCATGGCGTGGGGATTCGAGCTGCCCACGGACTTCGTCACTACATCCTGGACACCAAGTGTCTCGAAGACCGCGCGCATCGGACCGCCGGCGATGATGCCGGTGCCAGGCGGCGCCGCACGCAAGACGGCACGGCCGGCGCCCGATCGACCCTGGACATCATGATGCAGGGTTCGGCCGTCACGCAGCGGCACCTGTATCATCTTACGTTTCGCCGACTCGGTCGCTTTGCGGATGGCCTCGGGTACCTCTCGCGCTTTGCCGCTGCCAAAGCCGACACGGCCCTTCTGATCGCCGACCACGACAAGCGCGGCGAAGCCAAATCGACGACCGCCCTTCACGACCTTGGCAACACGGTTGATGCTGACCAACCGGTCGACGAGTTCGCCCTCTGCGTCCGCCATCCTCTGGGGTCGATTCGCCACAATTCTACGCCTCTATGATCATTCCGACGATGCGCCTAAAATACCAGCCCGCCCTCGCGGGCAGCCTCGGCCAAAGCCTTGACCCGACCGTGATAAAGATAGCCGCCGCGATCGAATATGACCTCAGCGACGCCAGCGGCGCCGGCGCGTTCGGCGATCAGCTGACCAACCTGGCGAGCCGCTTCGATGTCGGCGCCCGACTTCAGCGAGGCCCGCAGCGTCTTGTCGAGGGTTGACGCCGCGGCCAGCGTCGCGCCCTGGTTGTCGTCGATGACTTGGGCGTAAATGTTCTTGCCCGAGCGAAACACCGAGAGGCGCGGCCGACCGCGGCCGAGTTTGCGCAGTCGCGCACGGGTTCGCGAACGCCTCCGGTCGAACAACGGCTCCCGAATTGCCATCTACTTCTTCTTGCCTTCTTTGCGCTCGACGCGCTCGCCGACGTAGCGGACTCCCTTGCCCTTGTAGGGCTCGGGTGGCTTAAACCGTCGAATCTCGGCTGCCACCTGACCGACCTGCTGGCGGTCGACGCCCGAAACCTTAATTGCTGTAGGGCGTTCGCACGCGATCTCGATTCCCTCGGGGATAGGATAGGCGATCGGGTGGGAAAAACCGAGCTGCAGGTTTAGCACGCCCCCGCCTGGCGCGGCGCGATAGCCGACGCCGTTTATCTCGAGATCGACCGAAAAGCCCTGGCTCACCCCGGTGATCAAATTGTCGATTAACGTCCGCTGGGTGCCCCACATGGCGCGCGCCCGCCTGGTGTCGTGGCGCGTCGTTACCGTGATCTCGGAGCCGGAATGGGAGATGACGAGGTCGGGAGCCAGCCGCAACGTGCCCTCGCCCTTTGGGCCCTTAGCCGAAATCTCGACCTCGTCGAGTTCGACGCTTACGCCCGACGGGATCGGGACCGGAGTCGCTCCGATGCGTGACATGGCGGCTAGATGACCCCACAAAGGACTTCACCGCCGACGTTGGCGGCGCGTGCCTCGGCATCCGACATTACGCCGCGCGGCGTGGAGACGATCGACATGCCAAGGCCACTCTGAATCCTTGGCAGCGCCTTGATCGAGGAATACACCCGGCGTCCCGGTCTGGAGATGCGCCAGATCCGCTTGATGACCGGCTGGCCGTCGTAGTACTTGAGCTCGATCCTGATCTCGGCCCGCCCGCTCTCGCTCTGTCGCGGCTCGTATCCGCGGATGTAGCCCTCGCGTTCCAGAACGTCCAGGACGCTGGCCAACAGGCGCGAGGCCGGGCTGTGAATCGAATCCGTGCGCTTATGCTGGCCGTTGCGGATGCGCGTCAGCATATCGCCCAATGGATCGCTCATCGTCATCTCTTCGCTACTCCTACCAGCTTGACTTGACCATCCCCGGGACATAACCGGCCGAGCTCAGTTGACGCACCGCGATCCGGGACATCTTGAGTTTCCGATAATAGCCGCGGGGCCTTCCGGTCAGTAGGCAGCGGTTGCGAATCCGCACCGGCGAGGAGTTGCGTGGCAGCTGGGCGAGCTTTAGGCGAGCCGCGAAGCGCTCCTCCTGCGGAACCGTCTCGTCGCGCGCCAACGCCTTGAGTCGTTGGCGCGTGGCGGCGTATTTGGCAGACAGTTGCCGCCGCCGATTGTTGTTTTCGATCGCGCTCTTCTTGGCCATGCTCAACCCTCGGGATTGGGAAACGGCATGCCAAAGCCAGACAACAGAGCCTTGGCCTCGGCGTCGGTTCCGGCGGTGGTGACGAT
>PVBE011727034.1_pt1 | contig 21389 bp, 23 predicted proteins | sample 1631181 | NCBI WGS metagenome assembly PVBE01 (sample SAMN08397723, study PRJNA350692) | Marine metagenome, whole genome shotgun sequencing project. | isolation source: water | place: Pacific Ocean | collected 2012-04 | reverse complement strand
GCCATGGTGTTCTCCCCTCATTGTTTAGAATTGATTGAAGGTGTCAATATAGTCATGGACTAAGAAAATTCAAACAGGTTACATAGCGATATTGGCGAGGGTGGCGGGCATGGGACTATTAAACACCGCTCAAATCTCAATTCCAAGCACCCGAATAAAGCGGCAATAGTGGACCATTATAGGATAAGATGGGAGACTTTTACGTCTTTCAAAAATGGCGGATTTCCGTAGTATTGAATACAGGATAAGACCAGAAAAATATTTCTCAAAAGTAGCACTTCCTTAATTAATTTATAGTGTTATCGACATAGGTCGAATTCGGGTCATATTTGTCTATGCGATACTTCGCGGAGTCCGGAGGTTTTAACACATGAAAAAAATAATGGTGGTAGTGGTGGTACTATTGATGGCCGCGTGTTCCGGCAATCGGTCGATGACAAACGGGCAGATAATCGGCACTGTGGGTGGCGGGTTAGTCGGTGGTTTAGTCGGCAGCCATTTTGGCAGTGGCGCGGCGAATATTCTGTTCATCGTCGCGGGTACGGCGGCAGGCGCAGCAGCCGGCTATTCATTCGGTAATACCCTCATTCCATCAGACCGGACGCAGTTCGAAAAATCGACAACAATTGCCATGGAAAAAATGAATGACGGTCAGCAAATGAATTGGAGCAATCCGGACACCGGCGTTGCCGGTACCATAACGTCAGTGAAGTCCTATCAGACGCGTGATGGTTTCTACTGCCGCGATTTCGACGCATCTATCGCGGTAAAAAAGGAGGGTGTCGGCCATGGGAAAGGCCGGGCTTGCAAGGCTGAGGGCGGCTCCTGGCAGATTGACGCCAGGGTATAAACTCTACTTCCTATTGAACTTTTTCAGCCGAATCAGTGGGCGTTAAACTGATGGTATGAAACGGGTGATAGATTACCTTCTAGCCGCAATTCTGGTCTATGTCGGCTTCGTCATCCTGTTGTTCTTCTTTCAGCGCAGCCTGATGTATCATCCTTTGGATGCCCATCTTGATCCGAAGCGGTTCGATTTGCCGGAGATGTCGGTGATCGAACTTGTTACCGAAGACGGCCTAAAATTGCAGTCTTGGTACAAACAGGCTAAGCAACAGCAGCCAACCATTTTGTTCCTGCATGGTAATGCCGGCCACATCGGTTACAGGTCCAGGAAGGTAAAGCCCTTGTTGTCCACCGGTTACGGTTTGCTGTTGCTCAGTTACCGCGGGTACGGCTCAAATCCCGGCAAACCGACGGAAGAGGGGTTGTATCTGGATGCCAAAGCCGCTCTTAAGTATTTGCAGGATCAAGGTATCAAGCCTAACAGCATTGTTTTGTACGGTGAATCCCTAGGCACGGGCGTGGCCGTGGAGACGGCCCAGGGCAGGAACCTGGCTGGGATGATACTAGAGGCGCCCTTTACCTCCATGGCTGATACGGCCTCCCGGCACTATCCGTTTATGCCGGTTCGGAAATTGCTCAAAGACCGTTACAATTCTGCCGAAAAAATCGTTACCTTCCAATCACCGCTCTTTATTATCCATGGTGAAAATGACAATATCGTGCCTTTTGAACTGGGGCGGCGATTATTTGATGCGGCGAACGAGCCGAAACGGTTTTTACCGTTAAAACATGCCGGACATAACGATGTTTACGAGTATGGCGTGGCGAATCAGGTGATTTCATTTCTTAAGAAAGTCACTAAAAACCAAGTAACTAATTGACTTTTAAGGATTTTATGCTATAACATAACTGTCATGGGGTAGGTGCGTGAAATGGCCTTAACGCCGAAAATTGCGAGTGCAAGTATGATTCCATCTGCCGGAAGACTTCCGGTGGTTACTGCCGCCGCGCGCACTGATTCATCACCCCTAACAGGGGTCAGCCAATATAATGCGCTGGTCAATGACGGTGCCGGTTTTCGCTATGAACAGTTTTCCGGTGACCGGAGGAATCCGACTGATTATCGGTTTTTGGGTCAACATCCTCCCCGGCGTATCAACACCGGTATGCTGACCGGTACTAGCCAAAGCTTTGCCGAAGCGTTTGATCAGGTTTCCGGCCAATCCCAGATTGGCGCCGAAGCTGCCTCAACCACGACGATGTCCCGAGGTGCCAGCAGCTATGAATTGATGTCAAAGGTCATCTACAACGAACGACCTGAATTGGGTAAAAATTTAAGCATGACGTTGTAGTGAGTGGGTTAAATATTAAGAATGTGTTGCCTGGTTTTTACCGGGTTTTTTTATTTTTGGTTCCGGTTGGTGAACTTTTCAAGTTTTTCAGGCGTGTCGATATCAAATAGAATCCCATCTTCTTCAACATTTACTTCACAAACCTGATCACTGTATTCCTCCAACATATGGCGCGCGCCAATATCGCCGGATAGCGCCGACATTTCAGCCAGGAATTGTTGTCCCCAAAGGATCGGGTTTCCGCGTTTTCGCCCATTTACGGGCAGGCAGATCGCGCGGCCTTCGAGCGGATCAAAGGCGTCAATCAATTGATTTATGTGCGCCGCCTTAACCATGGGCATATCACCAAGGCAGACAACAACGCCGTCCAGATCATCGGGCAGGGCGGCCAAGCCCATCCGTAGCGAGGAGCTAAGCCCTTCCAAATGATCGGCGTTGTGAACAAATTCGATATTGCCGCCCGATAAAGCTTTTTCAATTGCCATTTGTTCGTGACCGGTAACGACAAATAAACGCGAAGTTTTAGATGCTGAAATTTCCCGGCAAATTCTCGAAATCATAGCTTCACCGTCGATTTCGGCCAACAGCTTGTTTTCTTTTCCCATCCGGCGTGACGAACCGGCGGCCAGTAACAAAGCGGCAATGATGGGTGCGTCAGCTTTGGCCTTCGTGCCGTTTCCAGCCAGTGGATTTCTTTGCCCCTGGCGCAGCTGACCGCGCTCCGATATCTCTTTGAGCAATCCGCCCGAACCCATCAACATGATATCACGGGCCGTTACAGCCATATCGGCGAGCAGACGCCAGAGCACCCAGTCAAAACCGTTTAATTTTGACGAGCGGGCGCAGCCGGGCATACCGACGACGGGAGTAGTTGCTACACTGCCGATGAATAAAAGATTTCCCGGATCGACAGGCATGCCAAAATGTTCGACTTCGCCGCCGGCCGATACCACTGCCGCCGGCAGGACGTCTTCCCGGTCAACCACGGCAGAAGCGCCGAAAATAAAAACCAGATCGCAGTCCGTCTGCAATTCCTGGATCGCTTCGGCGACCACCATTCGATCATGGTCGCACCGAATTTCTCGGCTGATGAAACTGCCTAAGCCTTCCACCCGGTTGGCCGCCGTCTTGTAAGTATTGTCGAGTACCGATTCTTTCATGCCTGGCAGCCGGGTAAGAATAAGGCCGATTTTTTTTGGCTTGAAAGGTATCACGGAGACGAGGGGGGCCTGGCCGCTGGCAATGTCTAATGCTTTTTCCAATATGGTATTTGGAACGGCGAAAGGTATGATTTTGATGGTTGCAATCAATTGACCGGGAACGACAATCTCACCAGGCGGTAAGGTAGCCACGGTCACCCGTTCATCCAATATATTGAGCGTATTTAACCGGTCTTCGTCAAAACTCATGAGACCATGATGGCTGGCGATTAGATTGCATCGGCCAGTGAAGGCCTTACCGGCGTCAACGCCGAAACCAGAGAGCGTGTTCGTGACTGCTGCTGCTGCCATATTTTCATCGATATCATTTTCCTCAAGTTGGGCAACGACGATTTCATCTATTCCTTCTTTTTGTAAAAGTTTGATATCTTGGTCAGTCAGCAGATGTCCTTTTTTTATGGACCGTTCAGACAGCCGCCGTGAATGGGCTAAGATCGCCCCCGTCGCTTCGTTCACCGGGACAGGACCAAACTTCATCAGCCGGCCAGCTTACCGTGCTTTGCGGCGACGATTTCACCTAATATGGAGACGGCGATTTCGGCCGGCGACGTGGCGCCGAGATCCAAACCGACCGGGCCGTTAATTCTGGCAAAATCCTTGTCACCGAAGCCGAGTTCCGTCAGCCTTTCAAGGCGGGAGGCGTGGGTTCGTTTGCTGCCGAGGCAGCCGATGTAAAATGCATCGGATTTTAACGCCACTTTCAATGCCGGATCATCCAGTTTGGGATCGTGGGTCAGGGTTACCACGGCGGTACGTGAATCCGGTGAGAATTCCAACATGGCGTCATCCGGCCAATCCTCCGACAAGGTGACTTCAGGAAAGCGGGTTTCCGTGGCAAACGAGCCGCGCGGATCAATTACCGTGACATCGAAATCGGCCATCGCCGCCATGGGCACCAGGGCCTGCGATATATGAACGGCGCCAATAATCGCCATACGTAACTGAGGATTGAAAATATTAACGAAATAGGTCTGGTCGCCTTCGTCGTAAATGCGGCTGCGATCATCGCGTAAGGCAAAGCGGGCATGGCTGACCATAGTGTCGCTCAGATCAAGTTCACCAGTAACAGAAGCCGGAGTTACAAACCCCTTGGTGCCGGTGGTGAGGTCCGTCACGGTCGCAATGGGTTTTTCCTTGTTTAGCCGTTCCAGCGTTGCCGGATCGTCAGCCGGTTCCACCAGCACTCTGACATTGCCGCCGCAGGCGAGACCAACTTCCCATGCCTGTTCGTTGGTGACGCCAAATACCAGGCTCCTGTTTTTGCCATCGGCAATGGTATTCAGCGCTTCGCCGACGACTGCACCCTCGATACAGCCGCCCGATACGGAGCCGACGAAAGCGCCGGCGTCATCGACGGCCAACTGGCTCCCGACCGGACGTGGTGAGGAGCCCCAGGTTCCGATGACGGTGGCCAGGGCGACCTTTTTGCCTTCAGATAGCCAGTCGGCAGCTTGTCCCAACACATCCGTTGTATCGGTCATTGCCGCGCCTCTCTTCCGTTGTTTTACTTATTAAGAAATTTAGCCTATCCCATCGCTTTGGCAATGGCGCGCCGGGTCATAACATTAATCAGATGGGCCCGGTATTCGGCACTAGCGTGGATATCGGAGTTCAAGCCGCTATCAGAGATATGGATATCCTGGATTGCCTCAGCGTCAAGCTTATTTGGCATGGCGGTTTCGAAATCGTTCTGCCGGAAAGCACATGGTCCCGCGCCGGTTATGGCTACCCGGACACCGTCCGTGCCTTTGGCAACAAAAGCGCCGACGATGGGGAAACGGCTCGCCGGGTTTGGGAAATGTTCATAGCCCGCCTGTTCGGGTATAGGGAAGGATACAGCGGTGATCATCTCCCCTTCTTCGAGGGCCGTATCGAACATGCCGAGGAAAAAATCGTCCGCGCCTATTTCCCGTTTATCGGTTTTGATGGTGGCGTTGAGAGCCAGCACCGAACAGGGGTAGCTGGCTGCCGGGTCGTTGTTGGCCAAGTTGCCGCCGATGGTACCACGGTTGCGGACCATCTGGTCGCCAATGGTGGCCGCCAAGGCTGCTAGGGCGGGAATTTTATCCTTCACCAGGCCTGACGTGTTGATCATATTATGGGTGGTCATGGCTTTGACGACGATGCTGTCGCCATCTTCGGAAATACCCCTAAGGTCGTCCAGAAAGCCCAGATCGACGATATCTGAAGGTTGATCCAGCCGTTGCTTCAAAACCGGCACCAGGGTCATGCCCCCAGCTAGGTAACGGGCGTCGGCGGCGGCGGAATATTTTGCACAGGCGTCATCGACGGAGTCAGCGCGTTGGTAGATAAAATCATACATGGCCTTCTCCCTCTATTTGCTCATGGTCTTCGCCGCGGCCCCGATGGCTTCGACGATATTGTGATAGCCGGTGCAGCGGCAGATATTGCCTTCCAGGGCATGGCGGATTTCATCAGATGTGGGATTAGGATTGTCCTCCACGATGCCGATGGCGCTCATCACCATGCCGGGGGTGCAAAAACCGCATTGCAGGGCGTGATGCTCCCGGAAGGCTTCCTGCATGGGGTGCAGCGTGTCACCGTCGGCCAGGCCCTCGATTGTCGTGACCTCGGCGCCGTCGGCGTGGGCGGCCAATATGGAACAGCTTTTGATAGCACGGCCGTCCATGTGCACGGTGCAGGCGCCGCACTGGGAGGTGTCACATCCCACATGGGTACCCGTCAAACCAAGATGTTCGCGTAAAAACTGAACCAGGAGCGTGCGCCCCTCGACTTCCCCTGTTACGGCTTTCCCGTTGACCGTCATTGTTATGGAGTACGACATTTTTTGCCTCACATTATTCTATTTTCGCTAAAAATAGCACTCCCGATAAACTCTAGCAATCCTTAGAAACATAGCAATATCTGAACAATTCATAACAAATCGATTTACTTGAACCGAATATTAATAAAGCCGTATATTAATAGGGCTTCGAGCAATATCGGAAGCAAATACCGAGGAAACATGCCCGCCGCCGTTGATTCAGTTTTTGAACTAGCCTTTTGGTACTCGGATCGTGCCTTAGACGATAATGAGTATCTTCAGCCTATCAAGCTGCAATACATCCTGTTTTTGTCCCAGGCTTATTTCGCTGTTGCCTATAACGGTAAAAAATTGGTGCCGGCGATATTTGTCGCCGACGATGTTGGGCCGATCGAACCGTCTGTTCACCGCGCTTGGATCCGGGGACGGCCGATATTTGAGGGGGACGTAAAACTGAGCAATGATGTACGGATATTCGCCGACAGCATCTGGCGGCGCTTTGGTCATCATTCGGCGGAATACCTGGCTAAAATGTGCCAGCGTAGCCCTTGCTACCGCACCGCCTACCAGCGCGGAATGCGTGGAGAGATTTATCTAGAAGAGATGCGCGATGACTTTACCCGCGCCCATGATACCCCGGCTGTCGAAAAGGTGGTGAAACCTAAAATTATGCGCTCCCACAAAGGTAAAGCCGTGGCTGTTAAAGCCTGGATGCCGCGCAAAGTGGTGGTGAAGAAATAGCAGCCTTTACTGGGCGTAGAAGGCGATCAGGAATACTCCCAACAATACGACGATAACACCTACGGAAGACCCGATGGCGTGGGTACGGCCGAGCAGTCCTTTGGGGCCATGATAATGAAAAATAGTATGGATGATGCTTCTAATGCCCGAATATAGGGCTAGCATGATTTCTCGCCGCAATTCCACTGTGGCCACGGCGAAGAATTGCACGATCAGGGAGCCGAATCGGCGGTAAAACCAATCCCAGTCCAGGCTGATGGTCAGGGTTCGTTTCATCAGCGGCAGCGCCAGGAAGAACGACAGACCGGCAAATAACAGAAGTTGCAGCTGATTAACCACGTGCGGTACCGTATAAGGTTCGTACGTTATCGAGAACGGAAGAATATCGTACAGGGGCCCCGGCGCGATACCCAAGGTAATGCACAGGAAAGCAAAGAAAATCATGGCTGCTTTCATATTCCAGGGCGGATCCTTTGGCCGCAGGCCGGAATCCTTTTGAAAGAAAACGAACCAGGGAAATTTTATACCGGCGTGAAGGAAAACTCCCGCCGAGGCAGCGGCCAGACACATCCAGATCACCAACATATGTTCATCGCTGGCTGCCTGGGCAATCATGGATTTTGAAATAAAGCCGGAGGTTAAAGGAAAGGACGAGATGGCCAAGGCCCCGACGATGCCGCATATGCAGGTAATGGGCATGCTTTGGAACAGCCCGCCGAGATCGGTGCATTTACGCTTGCCGCCAGTCATGTAAAGCACCGAACCCGCTGACATTAGCAGCAACGCTTTATAGATAATATGGGTAAAGGCGTGGGCCGCTGCACCGTTCAGGGCCATTTCGGTGCCGATACCGATGCCAGTCACCATGAAACCCACCTGATTGATGATCGAATAGGCCAGGATGCGCCGCATATCGTTTTCGAGAAGGGCGTAGATGATGCCGTAAAAAATCATATAGACGCCGACATAAATCAGAATATCGGCACCGGGGAAACCTTTCAGCAGAACAAAGACGGCTGTCTTAGTGGTAAAGGCGGAAAGGAAAACGGTGCCGCTGAAAGAGGCTTCCGGATAGGCGTCGGGCAACCAGGCCGTCAGCGGCGGCGCGCCCGCATTGACCAAAAAACCGATCATGATCAGCCAAGTGCCGATGCTGTTGGGGGTCATAGCCTGGAAAGTCACCGAGCCGGTATCGGCAATATGCGCGATGATTCCGATCATAAGTACGACGCCGCCCAGCAGGTGGATCATCAGATAGCGCATGGAAGCCTTATAGGATTCCGGCGTGTATGCCGCCCAGATCACCATGGTCGAACCCAAGGCCATGATTTCCCAGAACACAAAGACGGTAATCAAATCACCAGCAAAGGTGACCCCGATGGCGCTGCCGGCATAAACAAAGGCAGCAGCCAGTTCGATGACCTGTTTCTGGCTGAGGGCGAACAATCCGCCGGCAAAGGCCATGATGGCGAAAACCGTGGCGAAAAGCCGGCTTAAGGTGTCGCCTTGGACAACGGCCAACTGATAATCGAGGAATGGCAGTGATAACTGAACGCCATCACCAATCTGCCAGATACCCCAAAGGACGATCAACGGTAATCCCAGTATCAGCGTGGTGCGGACGTTGGCAGTAACGAATGGTAAAAGCAGGCCTCCGATGATGAGAAGAAGACCCGGCGGGAAAGAACTAATCGTCATAATACGTGTCCCCCCGTTTTAAAAAGATAGCTAGAAATTTGGAGAACAGAATCATGGCGAAACAGGTCAACAGACCGTACCAGGAATAAAACCCGAAACTGCCGTCGATACCAAAGGAAGCATGTTGGTGAATGACTAGGTCGGCCAGCACCAGAACCGCCAAAACGGCAAAGCCCAGGCGCCACAACAGCTTGATGGTTTTCGGTCGGACCAACCAGTGGAGTTGTGTTTGATCATTCATTACTTGGTTCTTTACCTGCGGACTACTAGGTGGGCAAGTTCGAGGGGTAGCCCGGAAAAGAAAAACAAGAGAACGGTCCCGGCTGCTGTTGCCGTCAAAGCAATGACAATCGGCAGCGGTGCTTCACCATGCTTCGTACCGTGCCCGGGATTTTTTCCGTGTCCGGGATTATCATCCGCTTCCTTGAAGAAGGCTTTGTAGACAATGGGCATGAAGTAGCCGGCGTTGAGCAAGGTACTCAGGACAATGACGCCGATGGCGAACAGATGCTCCGCCTGAATAGCGCCCATCAGAATGTACCATTTACTCATAAACCCGGCGGTCGGGGGCACCCCAATCATTGATAAGGCCGCCACGGTAAAAGAACCCATGGTCCAGGGCATTTTGCGTCCGATTCCGTTGAGCTGGCTGACTTCCGTTATATGGGCGGCGGTGTAGATCGATCCGGCGGCGAAAAAGAGCGTGATCTTACCGACCGCATGAGCCGCGATGTGGAGAATCGCACCCATCACCGACAAGGGTGCCAGAATCGCAGCCGCCATGATGACATAAGACAATTGGCTGATGGTGGAGTAAGCTAGTCGGCGTTTTAAATTGTCCTGACGAAGCGCGACGACTGAAGCGGCAATGATGGTGAAGCCCGACGTAAACCAGCCAGTTTGTCGCCAATGAATTGGCGAGGAACTCATAGCCGAAGATATAAACGATCACTTTGACAACCGTGAACACACCTGCCTTGACGACCGCCACTGCATGGAGAAGGGCGCTGACAGGTGTCGGCGCCACCATGGCCGCCGGCAGCCACCGGTGAATGGGCATCAATGCCGCTTTACCGATGCCATACATGTATAGGAAAAGCAGAAGGCTCACTGCAGCGCCGGTCATTTTACCGTCAAGGATACCCCCCGCCTTGAAATCAAGCGTGCCGGTGGCATGCCATGTCCAGATAATGGCTAAAAGCTGAAGGCCGATGGATGTGGAAAGCAATATGCCCAGATAGGTGCGGCCGGATTTCATGGCTTCCGGTTTGCCGGAATGGGCGACCAGCGGGAACGTGCAAAGGGTTAAGATTTCGTAGCAGATAAACAGGGTCAGCATATTACCGGCGAAGGCCACGCCGACGGCACTGGCCAGTGCGATGGCGAAAAAGAAATAAAACCGGGTCTGGTTTTTCTCTTTATTGCCGCGCATGTAGCCGATGGAGTAGATAGAATTCACGATCCACAAGCCGGAGGCAATCAACCCGAACAACAGCCCTAAAGGTTCAACGGTGAAGGTAATATTGAGACCGGGAAATATTTCCGTCAGGGTCACACTCGGCCTTTGACCGTCGAGAATAATATGGATCAGAGTGCCGACCACCAGGAACATGAAAACGGCGGTAATCAGGGTCACGGTTTCCCGCAGGTTGGGAATTCTACTGGTCGCCAGAATGACCAGCGAGCCAAGGAGCGGGATGGCGATGGCCCAGATGATGGCGTTCTCCGGTGAGGTCATGGCGTTACTCCGATCAGAGACCGGGCGGCCGCCATTGCTGTAGAAACCGAAAGATTTGTATTGGTGCCGAAATATATATTTGCAGCCACCAAAATCCACATGGGAATAAGCATACCCGCCGGGGCCTCACTGATCTGTGCGGCATCATCGGCCCGTTGTTTGAAGTAGGCGACTTCGACAACCCGCCAGAAATAAATGATGGCCAGTAGGGAACTCATCAGAATCAGAACAGCGACGATCCACCAGTCTTTTTCGATAGCCGCGATGATTAGATACCATTTGCTGACAAAACCCACGGTCAGAGGAATACCGATCAGGCTGAACCCGGCGAGCACAAAAGCCGCCATGGTCAGCGGCATGGCGCGTCCTAGCCCCGCCATATCCTCGATCCTGACCGATTTAATACGGAGGAAGACGCAGGCTAATACCAGGAACAAAGCTGATTTCATCAGCGCGTGATTGAACATATGGAGAATAGTTGCGGCTAATCCGGTGGTCGATACAAGGCTGATGCCGATGGTCATATAGCCGATCTGGGCAACACTGGAATACGCCAGCAGGCGTTTGGCGTTGGTTTGGAAAATGGCAACCGAAGACATCGATAAGATCGCAACTAAGCTGAGAACCAAGAGGAATTCATCGACGGGCAAGGCGGCAAACACTTCGGCACCAAACACGGTGAAATAGATGCGCAAAAATACATAGACTGCTACTTTGGTCGCTGTTGCCGCCAGGAAAGCCGTTACTAACGACGGTGCATAGGCATAGGCGTTGGGCAGCCAAACATGTAATGGAAACAGACCGAGTTTTAAACCGATTCCGATGGTCAGGAAACTGATGGCGACGAGAATGGTCCTGGTTTCGGCAACGGCTGGCAGTCGTTCCGCCAGGTCGGCCATATTCAGTGTGCCGGTCATTTGATACATCAAGCCGACGCCGATGACGTAAAAGGTTGCGCCCACGGTTCCTAATATCAAATAACGAAATGCAGCGGTAAGAGCCTGGCGCTGCGATCCGAGGCTGATTAGTACGTAGCTGGAAAGCGAAGAAATTTCCAAAAACACGAACAAGTTGAAGGCGTCGCCGGTAACAGCAATTCCCAACAAGCCGGCCAGGGTCAGCAAATACATGGTGTAAAATAAGTAGATGCGGTCCTTTGGAATTTCGGCAGCAACACTGGTCGGAGCGAACAGCATGGTGATGGACCCGATCCCCGCAACAATGACCAGAACAAATGCCGATAAGGTATCGATCCTGTATTCAATCCCCCAGGGCGCCGCCCAGCTACCCAGAAAATAAACAATCGATTTATCGGTTTCGAGGATGGTACCCAAAAGCGCTAGGGCAACCGCCAGTCCGATCCACGATACGGCAAGCGCAATAATCCACGTGGCCTGTGTCCTTCTGATTACCAGACATACGGGCGCGGCAATGAGCGGGATAATGACCTGCAGTACCGGTAAATGGATAGCGACATTTTCCGGTATGGCATGGAACAGGGCAGCGAGGACGGAAGTCATACTTCCTCGCTTTCCATGGCGTCGACTTCGCCCTCTTCGACCGTTCCGTAAGCCTCATTAATGCGGACCACCAGTGCTAATCCCAAGGCTGTGGTCGCGACACCGACGACAATTGCCGTTAGAATGAGAACATGAGGGAGCGGGTTGGAATAGTGCGAGATGGCGTCGTCCAGAATAGGGGCCGCACCGCCGTCGATTTTGCTCATGGAAATATAAAAAACAAAAACGGAGACCTGGAATATGTTCAGGCCAACGATTTTTTTGACCAGATTACCGTGAGAAATGACGACATAAAATCCCGCCATCATCATGACCACGACGATCCAATAATTGACCAGGCCAGGCATACTATACATTGCTCAATAGTCCTGACTGGCGAAAACAAAGAAGATGGTGACCATGGTGGCGGCGACAGTAGTGCCGACACCAAATTCGATCAGCAGGATACCCAAATGCTGGCCGCTAACCGGGTCGTGGGTCAATACGGAAAAATCAAGATAATTGCCGCCCAGTAGCATGCCGAAGACACCGACCCCGGCATAAAGTAAAACACCACCGGCCAGTAGATACCGTGTGAGCCATGAAGGTAAAACCTTGCGGCCGCTTTCGACACCAAAAATCAAGGCGTAGAGAATAAAGGCAGAGGCAAAGATAACACCAGCTTGAAAGCCGCCGCCAGGGCCGAAGTCGCCGTGAAATTGCACATAAAGGGAAAACAGCAAAATATAAGGAATCATAAATTTGGCGGCGACGCGCAGGATGGAATGGCGGTTCATATCTCTTTCTCCCTGTCCTCCCGCACCACGGCTCGTCTTTGACCCGGCCGCCAGCGGTTACGTCCGCGACCCAGAAGTAGCAGTACGCCAATGGCTGCAGTAAAAATAACGACTGTTTCACCCAGAGTATCGTAGCTGCGGTAGCTTGCCAAAACCGAGGTGACGATGTTGGGAACGCCGACTTCTTTTTCCGACCCCTGCACATAGCGGGGGTATACGTGCTTGTTGGCCGGTGCATTCGGATCACCATAGACCGGCATATCCAAGGTGCCGTAAATCAGCGCAGCGCCTGTAGCCAAAACGATCAGCAAGGGCACTGTGGATTTTTTTAACTGCGGTTTCTCGACGGTTGATGTTATGGCCAATGTGGCGAGCATCAGTAGTGTCGAAATACCAGCGCCCACGGCGGCTTCGGTGAAGGCTACGTCTACGGCCATAAGATGCACCCAAAGAGCCGCCGCCAACAGACTGAATATTCCCGACAACATGACGACGGCGAACAAACGTCTGATAACGTTGATGGCGATCGCAGTTGCCGCCATGAACAGCAGAAGAACGATGTCAACGAAACCGTCTATTGATCAGCTCCTATCACATTGTTGATGGCAGCACCATCTGTCAGCGGTTTGCGCGGACGCCGGTCTTCTTTAAGTATGGGTTGCCGTCCGCCGCCCAAGGCCGCTTGGGCCAAGGCATGGGTTGCCGTTGGGCTGGCGAACATGACGAAGGCCAGGATCAAAAACAATTTTACGGTAATAAGACTAAAGCCTGCCTGCAGTGCCATGCCAAGAATCAACATGCCGATTCCCATAGTGTCAGCGATACCGGCAGCGTGCATACGCGTAAAGAAATCAGGAAAGCGCAACATGCCGACGGCGCTGATCAACAGAAATGCTGATCCTATCAGAAGACAAATCCAGCTTAAAATATCGATAAACATGATTACAAATCCCCCAGACTGTCGTTGGCATAGGGGTGGCCGAGGTGGCTGAATTTGAAAAATTTCATGATGGCGATCGTGCCGATGAAATTGATCAGGGCGTAGACCAGGGCGATATCGAGAAACTCAGGCCGGCCGGTCAGAAACCCCATCACGGCGATTAACAACAGGGCTTTGGTGCCAAATACATTCACCGCCAGAATATGGTCGTAAATGGTGGGGCCGATAAAAGCTCGGATCAAGACAAGAGCCATGGAAACGATTAACGCTAAGGCGGCGGCGATGAACATCAGGCGGTACCTCTTACTATGTCCGCGTCGGCTTCTTCCATGTGGCCCTCCATTTTCGCGGCTCGTTTGTCCATGTGCTGGGATTCCACTTCCTGGGCGGCGCCTTCGGTCAAGGCATGGACGTCGATGATCTGGTGAGCGGTCGCCACCGATACGGTGCCCGGGGTCAACGTAATAGAATTAGCGTATATGACCTGGCCGAGTTCTGTGCGCTGACTGGCAGGGGTGCGGAATAGAACAGGACTGATTGGTAATTTGGGATCAAGGATAATGCGGGCGACATCAATGTTCGCCTTGATGATCTCCCAAGACAGCCAGGGTACATAAGTTATCGCCCGCCATCCCAGATGGATAGGGTGACCTTCGTGGTCCACCAAATCCATTCGATGAGCGATCAGCACAACCAAAATGCAGGATGCGATACCGAGCCAGATTAAGAGCGGCTCAAAGTGACCTGATAACAGCAGCCATATAATAAACAAAACAATGGCCAGACTAAATTTTTTTAACACTCTATCCCCGTTAAACTATGGACTAAATACTCTCTGACCGGGGTATTTATTTTTATTCTCCCTGGTTAGGAAAAACTAGCGGCCTTTTATCCAGGCATCAAGGCAGTTCGACCGCATATTCCGTTAGCGGGCGTATTTCTTTGATAAGGCCCTGTTTTTTCAGGAAGCGGGCAAACCTATCGTACCGAGTCCGGTCCAAGGCAGCTGGTCGAAGCGCGAATCTCGGAATGGTGTCCCGCCACGCCCGTTTATTCAGCTCATCATTGAGGTTTTCGTGCGCCCCAATAAAGGCGGCCCAGCTTTCTGCCGGATGATTTACCAGGAATTGGGTGCCCTTTTCGAGAGCTTCGAGGAATTTCCGGTAGCGGGAATCGCCTAACTTCGATTTGTTGGCGATAATGATAAGTTCGTCATAAGCGGGAACGCCTTCCTCTTCGGGATAGAAGGCCCGGCCCGGCTTTTTCACAATATCCATCTGATTGAGTTCAAAATTTCTAAACGCGCCGATTACCGCATCCACTCTGCCGGTGATAATTGAAGGCGACAAGGAAAAGTTGACATTTACCAAAGTTATATCCTGAAGACTCAAGCCGTGCTTTTGCAGCATTGCGGAGAGGAGGGCGTCTTCAAAACCACCCACGGAAAATCCAATTTTCTTGCCTTTGAGATCGGCGATGCTTTTGATCGGCCCGTTTTTTAGAACCACCAATGAATTAAGGGGTGTGCTGACCAATGTCCCGATACGGATCAAAGGCAGGCCTTGCGAAACCTGAACATGAAGTTGGGGCTGATAAGAAACTGCCAGATCGGCTTTGCCGGCAGCAACCATCTTAGGAGGGGAGTTAGGGTCTGCCGGAGCGATCAAATCAACATCCAATCCAGCGTTCTTAAAGAAGCCTTTTTGTTTAGCGACGATTAGTGGCGCATGATCTGGGTTGACGAACCAATCCAACATAAGTGTCAGTTTATCGGCGGCTTTGACGATATTGCCCGATGCCAGGACCAAAGCGGTGACAATCGGAATAAGGTGCAGTTTTTTCATGGCATGTTCCTACAAGGTCAATCGTTACTGGGTTGGGTTTCTGGAAGCCAGACGAGAGCGCGCTTTAAGGCTGCGTCGACGGCGAAATAAAGGGCAACGGCAATAACTGTCAATACAAATAGTGCTGCGAACATGACGTCGATCTGCATCCGTCCGTTGGCGTGCATCATCAAATAACCGAGTCCACTTGATGATCCGACCCATTCGCCGACGATGGCGCCGATAGGTGCAACGGCGGTAGCGACACGTAGACCGGAGGCAAAAGAGGGCAGGGCTGCCGGAATACGGATATGGCGAAGAATCGCCCAGCGGGTGGCGTTCATTGTGCGGGCAAGATCAAGATAACCGGTTTCGGTTTGGCGCAAGCCGTCATAAAAAGCTGCTGTAACTGGAAAATAGATAATCAAAGTCGCCATGGCGACTTTCGACGCCATACCGTACCCGAACCAAATGGCCAACACCGGTGCCAAGGCAAAAACCGGAATAGCTTGGCTGGTTACCAAGATAGGCATGAGCCAGCGCTGGGCCGGGCGAAAATAACCCATGATCAGAGCACTGAGAGACCCCAACACGGTTCCGAATAATAGGCCCAGAATAATTTCCGCGACGGTCGTGCCGACATGACCGAAAATGATTTCGGCGCGTGATATAAGCGCCTTTGCTACCAAATCGGGCGACGGCAGGATATAAGGCGGGCTGTTGGTCAGCCACACCACAATCTGCCATAAGAATAACAGGCCGATAAAAATCGTTAGCGGACGCAGCAAGGCCATACTATGCCTGCCTTTCATCGGCACGGGCCAGCCGATCCAAAAGGTCAGCCTGGCCTTCGAGGACTTGCGGATCGTGAAGATCTCTGGGTGCATCACCGGTTAATTCAAGGGGGGCGGCTAAGGATACGGGCCTACCCGACAAGACGAAAATTTTGTCGCTGAGCCGCAGGGCCTCCAAAGGATCATGCGTTACTAAAAGGACTGTGCTGCCCGCCAGTAGTTCCGACGCCATGTCCTGGAGACGGACCCGGGTAATAGCGTCTAAAGCCGAAAACGGTTCGTCCATGAGAACGACTGGCCGGTCTTCCATCAAGGTGCGGGCGAGGGCAACCCGCATCCGCATGCCGACGGATAGTTTGTTCGGCAGGTCATCGGCATTTGCCGCCAAACCTACTCGGTTAAGCAATTGCCGGGCGCGCTCCTCGGCAAAGTCATCATGGCCGTTGAGCCCCCGCAGACGCGATCCAAGAGCGACGTTCTCCGCTACGCTCAACCAGGGCAGGAGCAGGTCCTGCTGTGCCATATAGGCGGCTCGGTGTGCCAAGGGCAAATTATCCGAACAAGTGACGGCAACATCACGGGCGTCAGGCACTAGCCCGGCGATCAAGCGCAGTAAGGTGGTTTTCCCCACGCCACTGGGGCCCAGGAGGCATGTCCAGCCTCCGGCCGCCAGCGTAAGGTCCAATTTTTCGAATAAAATAGCGGAATCAAAGACCAAGTGACCAGCTTTTAAGGTGACTGAAAATGGTGTTTCTTTAGGTGGATAATTTTGCTTCGGCTCTGTCATCACGCACTCGTCCCTACGCCGGTCTTAGCCAGATCAGGTTCGAGGGGTCGTCTCAGGATTGAGGCCTCTCAGCCGGTTATCGGCTCCCCCCAGTGGGTAAGGCGCGACTATGCCTTCGCCTAACGATGGACGCAACATGAATTTTTCTGAGGAAACTACCCGGATTGAATTTTTTCAGCTATTGCTGGATTTTTCGGTGTAATAGAGCCTAATATTTAGTATTAGAAATAATATGAGTAATATTTCCAGACGTATATTTTTAGCCTATTTAGGTATTTTACTAGCCAGCATTTCTGCCAATGCGACAGCACAATTAATTAAGAAATTTAGGAAATCGAATGTAACGATTATATCGTCCGGCCAAATATTTACCTTCAATATTGAACTGGCTGAAGACAGCAAACAGCACGCCTTAGGTCTGATGTACCGCCAAAAACTAGCTCCTGATGCAGGTATGCTGTTTGACTATAAAACTCCGCACCGTATCAGCATGTGGATGAAAAACACCTTCATTCCGCTTGATATGATTTTCATCGCCGCCGACGGCCGGATAGTCAACATCGCCGAGCGGACAATTCCGAAGTCCACAACGGTTATTTCTTCTCATGAAAATGTGAAGGCAGTTCTTGAAGTAAACAGCGGCACGGTCGCCAAATTGGGCATAAAGCCCGGCGATCTCGTTCGTCATCGAATATTTGAGTGAATTCTATCCGCCCACTTTCTGAACGAGCTTGAGACCATCGTCGATGGGGATTATGGAGAGATTTATGCGGGGGTCCTTTTTTAACTTTTCATTGAGTGCCCGGATGGACTTGGTCGATTTTTCCTGATCCTGTTCGTTCAGAACCCGGCCATTCCAGAACATATTGTCATTGTCGAAGGCGATTACTCCGCCGGGGCGGGCCAGTTGCAGGGCGTATTCGTACTAACGATCATAGTCCTTCTTGTTGGCATCAATAAAAACCATATCGAAATTTACGTTATTACCTTCGCTGATTAATTCATTCAGCGTATCGATGACGGTTCTCTTTTTTTTGGCGTTGATTATCGTTGGCTGTGGAATTATTATCGCGGCCTTTTTTTCTCATAGAGTGCGTGGGATTATCAATCCTATCTATTTTTTCCTTCAATCAAACCGACCGAGAAGGACATCAGCGGCGGCACCAGGGCGAGGGTAAGCACGGCGGACAAAGACAGACCGCCCAGCACCACCGAGCCCAAGCCACGATAGAGTTCCGAACCGGCGCCAGGAAAAATCACCAGGGGCAGCATGCCAAAGATCGATGTCAGAGTGGACATGAAGATTGGCCGAACCCTATTGCGCGTGGCTTCCTTGATAGCGTCGGCTACTTCCATACTTTCATTGCGGATATGGTACAAGGTCTGATGGACCAGCAGAATGGCATTGTTGACCACAATACCGATGAGAATGATGAAACCCATCATAGTGAGCATATCGAGTGATTGGTCGACGTAAATATTCAAGATAGCAAGACCCATAAGACCGCCGGCCGCCGCCACCGGCACTGTCAGCATTACGATAAACGGGTAGAGGAAGCTTTCAAAAAGAACAGCCATTACCAGATATACGATCACGATGGCGAGCAGGATATCGAAGACGATCTCGTTCCAGGTGTCGATCAGTTTATCGGCACTGCCGGAAATACGAATTTGCACATCGTCCGGTAGTCCTCGCTTGATCATTGGTCCGACGACCTGGTCACGAATAACGTCGATGGCGGCCTCCAACGGAATATTGTCGCGCGGACTTACTTGCAAGGTGACCGTGCGGAAGCGGTCAATGCGGCGGATCGCCGCCGGTCCCGTCGTGACCTCGATATCGCTGAGCGCTTCGACCGGCACGACACGGCCGTCCCGCGTTACTATGGGCAAGTCATAGATGGCTTGGGTGTACTCGCTTTCCAGATCAGGTCCCTTGAGGGTGAGGTCTAACCGTTTGCCTTCGAAGGTAACTTCGGCGATGCGGACACCGTCATTGAGGGCGTCCAGGGTCAGGCCTAATTCATTGGCGGTGACGCCGTTGTCCGACAACTTCAGCCGGTTGGGGATAATGCGGATTTCCGGTTCGTTTAAAGTAAGCGACGGCATGGGCCGGATGCGATTGCCTTCTGGCGGAGGGAACTTACCCAGAAGCCGGAAGAAGATTGATTGCGCGACGCGATAGTTCTGCGGCAGATCATGGCCCAGTACGTCGATACTAATGGCGCGACCTGAACCGATAGAGCGGCCCCAGAGCGACGGTTGAAAGACGAAGGCAATGGTACCCGGTTCGGCTCGTGCCGGGTTTTGCAGGATGGAAATCAATTCACTCGCCCGCGACGCATCCTCGTGAGTACCGGCGATGAAGGCACGGCCTCGGAGCGCCACAAAGAAGAAGCGTTTGATAACTTTCTCCAACTCGTTTGGAGTGTCACTCGATGCGTCCTGCGTCCCGTCATTGCCCCCATCTGCAGCGACATCGACGGATTTGGTCCAACGCGGGCGGGTTTTCTCCTGCACCCGTGTCATGATTTCTTCCATAGTATCCAGATTGTATCCAGCGGGCGGTTGGACAAAGCCGATAACCAGGTTGCGGTTGCCCGTGGGCAGGTAGTCAAGTTTTGGCAAGGCCAGCAAGGCAAAAATGCCTGCGCCGAAGGTCATAACGAAAACCATCATGAGGGCTTGGAACTTGCGTTGCACCACATAGCCTGCAAAACCAACCCAGAAGCGGGTAAACCCGGTTGCAAATTCGTCGACACCCGGCAAATGCAACATTTTGCCGTCCCCCATGACGGCGCTGGTGAAAATCCGGTTGGAGAGTGCCGGGATCAGGGTTATCGAAACGAACAGAGACAGAATCACCGATACCGAAATGGCAACGCCGATGTCGCGGAACAACTGTCCCGCCTCCAGGTCCATGGACAGGATCGGTATAAAAACCATCACCGTGGTCAGCGAAGATACCAGGACGGCGGGCCAGACCTGGGATGTTCCTTCGTAGGCCGCTTTGGCGGCGCTCATGCCGCTTTGACGAAGCCGGAAGATGTTTTCGAGGACGACGATAGCGGCATCCACTACCATGCCGACGGCGAAGGCGATACCGGCAAGGCTGACCACGTTGAGGGAGCGCCCGAGGAAGGTCATGGCGACAAAGGTGCCAATAACTGAAACAGGAATGGCGGCGCCGATTACCACGGTAGGCCGCCAGGATCTGAGGAACAACAGCAGGATAAGAATGGCCAGGCCGCCACCGATGTAGATGTTCTGTACCACCAAATCTATGGAAGAATTGATGTATTCGGTCTCGTCATAAACCTGGGTCATTTTGAGGCCCGCGCGGCGCACCGGCCCGTTGGCCAACTCGTTGGCGACGCGGCGCACCGCTTTCATGGTTTCCAGCACGTTAGCGCCTTGTTCGCGGGTCAGGTTCAGGCCCATGGCTGGGGTACCCCGCATCTTCGATCTTGCGAACGCCTCTTTGTAGGAGACCTGGACCTGTGCCACGTCGGTCAGCATGACCCGGCCCAACCCTTCTCCGCCGCCGGCTTGACTATCCTTGAGTTCGCTGCGCAACAAAACGCGCCGGATTTCTTCCGGCGTTTTTAATTCACCTTCGGTGCGCACCACATAGCGCCGCTTGCCCTCATTGATATCACCGCCGGTCACCGAGGCATTCTCGGCCCTGAGTCGGTTGACGATTTCCGGAATGGTCAGGCGGTAGTGAGCCAACTTATCCGGGTCCACAATAACCTGGATTTCCCGTTCGTTGTCGCCGAACAAATTGACACCGCCGATACCGGATATACTTTGAAATCGCTCCTGGATGACATCACGCATAAAGTCGCCATAAGTACTCATGGGACGTTCATTGCCATCCAGCCGCAATAGGCTGAACCAGGCGATGGCGTTGTCTTCGGTGCCGGAAGTACTGATTACCGGTTCGTCGGCCTCCTCCGGATAGCTGGTTACCCGATCAAGCCGGGTGGCGGTCAACAGTAGGATTCGGTCGAACTCCAACCCTTTCACCCTGTGCATTGTCGCCAGCCGCAGGCCGATGGCAGAACGGTCCTCCGCCTTGCTCCTAGACAAGGGGTACGTCTTGATCCCTCGGGAGTTCAGGGTTTGCTCGTACCTGTCTCGAAGCGAGTTGGTCCTGGCCACCAGACAGGCTCGTTCGAGGGGGGTGTCGCCCAGCCACTCCACGATTGCGTCCACCTCGGCCTCGAAGCCGTCGCAGATTCGTACTTCCGGAGTCGGCCCGCTGAGCAGAGACCGCGCCCCCTTCAGGGTATCCGCGCCCTCGTCCAAGTCGTCCACCTCAACACCGGCCAAGACCGCTTCGGCCCGGCGTCGGATCTCGTCGGTG
>PVBE011833180.1_pt1 | contig 21391 bp, 15 predicted proteins | sample 1631181 | NCBI WGS metagenome assembly PVBE01 (sample SAMN08397723, study PRJNA350692) | Marine metagenome, whole genome shotgun sequencing project. | isolation source: water | place: Pacific Ocean | collected 2012-04 | reverse complement strand
GCCAGTGAGTAGGTACCTGGCGTGTTGCGCTGCATGTTTTGCTGCCCACTGCCGTCGTTTGCGCTCGCGCCAGCCAAACTCCCAGGGTGTGGCTGCGCAAGCGCAGTCATGCATTCCCACTACAACGCCGCAGGGTGCTGCTGCGGGCATTCCATAGGCTGGAGAAAAGAATGCCTCGACATTGTCTCGTCGCGACCGGCTTGGTAGGACGGTCTGTTCCCATATTGTCCCGGGCATGTGCGAGCCAGCGATTATATTGCTTCGGTGCCCCCCGGCGAGGAATTGGGGAGGTATCGATTTCTGGGTATACAGGATGATTTCATCGTCTTCTGGCCAGACTTCCAGAAGACCAGCTAGGACACGACCAACGCCGGTTGGTTGGCCAGTTAGTTCGCGGGCGTCGATCCCGATGCGCATCAGGCCCCCAGGCTGTGGTAGAGCTCGTTGGTTCGCTGTGCGGTGCGGCTCCAACGGAACGAAGCGGCGTGTTTGCGTCCTTCATTGCCCAGCTCTGTCGCCAGCGTCGTGTCGTGTAAAACCTGGCGGCATTGCTCTGCCATTGTTGCTGAGTCTTTGGGCGGAGCGAACAGTGCCGCCGAGCCGAGAACTTCCGGCAACGAGCCAACTTCGCTGGCAATGACAGGCGTCCCCGTTGCCATTGCTTCTAGTCCAGTTAGACCGAAGCCCTCCCATCGAGACGGCATCACAAGCGCTGTGGCAGCTGCATAGATGGCTAGCAAACTTTCCATACTTTGGTGTGGCGCGATTCGGGTGCGTTGGCGGACGCGGTCAGAGGTGTTGGCCCAGGTTTCCCCCCAGCCAGGCGCGTCGGGCCCCACCAACAGCAGTTGTAGGTCGTCAGTTTCTGCACTTAGTTCATCAAATGCCTGCAGCAACGTGTCGAGATCCTTTCGCTTTTCGCGCCTGCCAACAAAAAGAAGGAACGGTCGATCAATACCGTACCTGCGCAGAAACCTGTGGTTTGCAGCTGGGGCCTTAAAAAACTCTTGGCGAACACCCAGCGGTGTAACGTGAATCTTGTCACGACCTATACCAAGAAGATCTTCAGCCTCTATGGCCGTCGTTTCAGAAACTACTACGATCGCATCAGCGACTTCTGCGGCGCGGCGTGCCAGTGGTACGTAGTCGCGCCTTATCGGGCCAAATACGTCCTCAGGATGGCGCATGAAGTAACAATCGTGGACCGTGATGATTGTTCGCGCACGTCGCGCAGGCAATAACATTGGAGAAGGCGAGTGGGCTATGTCAATGTTGCCAACGAGGCGTTCAACGCTCGGCCATTGCAACCGGTTCCAGGTCCAGTCGAGTACCCGAACCGGAATCCTCCAATCAGTTACCTCGACTACCTCTGGAAGAACTGAGAGGTTGGCTCGGTCACGCCAAGATGCCGTAAAGGCGGTGTAGGAATCCTCAGGGAACGATTTGGCAAGTGCCAAAATTAAGTTATGAGCATAGGTCCCCACGCCCGTGCTTTGCCGAAGAGCTGGTCGAAAATCGAGAACGATTCGCATCAGTGGAGAGAGCCGAAAAGCCCCTTTTTTAAAGGTCTTAACAGGCCCGGTAGGGGACGCTAGCACTCAGGCAACATAATAAATCATACCATCTGGATGACCAATTCATCAGACTTTCCTTGCAGCCAGCAGGTGGATGGCAAGGTAGAATCATCATTATGCCAGCCTTTTCCCAATCTTCGGCAAACGGTCTGGAGACCGCGTCTAGTGCTCGTATCATGATTGTTGCCGGCGAGGCATCAGGCGACTTGCATGGGGCCAGCCTGGTCCGTGCGCTCCTACGGACAGTTCCGAGTGTTGATTTGTTCGGTGTTGGCGGCGAAAACATGCAGAGGGCTGGCGTAGAGCTCATCCACCACATAGGCAAGCTCGGGGTCATGGGGTTCACTGAGGTCCTCGGACACCTCGGCGACGTGAGGACTGCCCTCGATACGTTGACCGCCGTGGCTAGGCAACGACACGTTGATGCCGTCGTGTTGATCGACTACCCAGATTTCAATCTGACGCTGGCACGTCGTTTGCGGAAACACATTCCAGGTGTGCCGATCATCTATTACATCAGCCCGCAGGTTTGGGCGTGGCGCCGTGGCCGAGTTAATAAGATTGCTCAGCTAGTCGATCGGATGCTAGTGATCCTTCCCTTCGAGAAGGAATTGTATGAATCTGCTGGTTTGGAGGTTGACTTTGTTGGCCATCCTCTCCTCGATGTGATTCGCCTTGACAATGACCGAGCCGCGTACAGCGAACGACATAGCCTTTCTTCCGAGGGCACCTGGATCGGTTTACTTCCAGGAAGCCGTCACACTGAGGTAGAGCGGCTTTTGCCGCCTATGCTCGAAGCGGCTACTTCGTTGTTGTCGGATATTGAAAAGCCGTGCTTCCTAATCCCAGTCACGCCAGCGCTTGGTATCAGCATTTATGAGTCTGTGTTGGAGGATTTCCCAAACCTTCGAAAGCACAGCTATTTGATCGAAGACGATTACTATCCGACAGTAGAACACTGCACGGCGGCGGTTGTTTGCTCGGGGACTGCGACACTCGAAGCGGCGTTGGTTGATACCCCTATGGTGGTCGTTTACAGGACTTCTTGGCTTACCTATACTCTGGCCAAATTGCTAGTTCGCGTTCCTCACATTGCGCTCGTTAACTTGATTGCGGAGCAGCGGGCTGTACCGGAACTGGTGCAAGGCGAGGTGACTGGCTCGCGCATTGCCCACGAACTGAGGACATTGCTGAACGATCAGGTGCGTCGTAGTGCTTTGCACAGTTCCCTTGCGAATGTTCGTCAGCGTCTCGGTGGGGCCGGTGCAAGCGAGGTTGCTGCCCGCCGCGTGTTGCAAGCCGTAGGATGCATCGAGCCGGGAGACCCGTCACCTGCCGAGCTGGTCCGATGAATAATCTTTACCGGCTGCGCCGATATTTGTGGCCGTACAGTTCACGGATGATCGCAGCAGTTGCAGCGATGTTCGGAGTCGCCATTGCAACCGTTGGAATCATTAGCCTGCTTGAACCAATCCTTGATGGAGGTTTCTTGCAGCCTATTGAGGTCATCGAAGGTCTCCCGGTCGATGAGACGGTCCAGACCAGTGTCACTACTGAAGATCTCCTTCGGCTGGCGGGTAGTTTGGTAATTCTTTATGTGTTGCTGGGAATTGCACGCTTTCTATCCGCCTATCTTATGGGTGCTGTTGGCTTCTCGATGGTGCGTGACTTGCGTTGCGACTTGTTTCGACATCTGGAGTTGCTTCCCCTCGACTTCCATTCGCAACATTCAACTGGAAGTCTGATGTCCCGCGTTACAGCGGATGTGCTGGCTGTGCAGGAGGTCTTATCAAGAGTTGTTGTTGACATCCTGCGTGATGGATTAACCGTGATCGGTTTGGTTGGTCTTATGTTTTGGCTTGACTGGCGATTGGCCATCGCCGTGATCATTGGCGCGCCAGCGCTAGTTAGCGTGATCACACGACTGGGAGGACGGTTGCGCGACGCCAGTCGGGACACTCAGGAAGGACTGGGGGAAGCGTCGGCCTTATTGCAAGAGACCCTAACGGGAATCCGTATCGTTAAGGCTTTTAGCATGGAGGAATTTGAGGCTGAAAAGTTTCGTCGAGCCTCTAATCGTCTTTTTCGGCACGCGACACGGGCCTTGCGGTTAGCCAGCATCAGTTCTCCACTCATGGAGTTGATTGCTGCCGTGGGTGGCGCAGCCGTTCTTCTCTACGGTGCCTTTCAAGTCCAGCACGGTGCGCTCACTACAGGACAGCTTTTTACATTTCTAGCAGCGGCTTTCACGACGTATTCACCAATTCGTCGGCTTGGAGCTGCCAGTGCTCGAGTGCAGGCGGCAGCGGCCGCATCCGATCGAATCTTCGAAATTCTTGATGCCCCGGTAGAAGTGGGCTATGTGGACGTGGAGGACGAAGACGTTGGCAAGGTTGCGTTACCAGCCAGTTCCAATGACGCCGCTGCAGCCAGTGGTCGAGTTTCCGGTTCGCTCCCGGTGCCGACGATCATCGGAGGTTTTAGCTTCGAGAATGTCCGTTTTGCATACTGTGACGTCGAAGGGGAGCTTCAGGACGTACTACATGGCGTGAACTTTGAAATTCCGGCGGGTAGTGCTGTGGCCCTGGTTGGCAGCTCCGGCGCTGGTAAGAGTACTATCGCGAACTTGATCCCACGGTTTTACGATCCGTCTGCTGGTGCGGTGAAAATTGATGGCGTCGACCTTCGCGATCTTCATATAGCTGATCTGCGCAACAAGATCGGCATCGTCACTCAGGAAACCATTTTGTTCAACGACACCGTGCGCAACAACATTGCTTACGGGCGCCCGACGGTGTCGATGGAGGTAGTCCAGCAAGCGGCACGAACCGCCTTGGCACATTCATTTATTGATGAGCTGCCGCAAGGATACGAAACTGTGCTTGGGGAACGTGGTCTTATGCTGTCAGGTGGACAGCGGCAGCGCATTGCCATCGCACGGGCTTTGTTGAAAAACGCCCCGATCTTGATCCTTGATGAAGCGACCTCGAATCTGGACGAGCGTTCTGAACGCCAGGTGCAGGAGGCGCTCGCTAACCTGATGGAAGGACGGACAACCCTGATTATCGCGCACCGGTTGACCACTGTGCGCCGAGCTGACCTTATTATCGTGTTGGATCGGGGTCGTATCCTCGAGTCAGGAACGCACCAAGAACTGTTAGCACGTCCCGGGCCCTACAAGGACCTGTACTCGCTGCAGTTCACGGATGTGGCCAATTCGGCCAGGGGCTCGTGAGGTCCCCAAACTTTTGATTGATCGATTGGTACTTTTAGTCGCCCCTGCTTTTGGCGCTGCCTACCTGCGGACGACGAGGGCAACAATGCGACTAAAGTTCCATGGTCTTGAAACAGCATTACCCGAAGACGGCGGCCCGTTAATCTACGCTTTCTGGCACTCGCAGCTTGCCATGATGCCTTGGGTGCAACTCCGTCCACCGAGTGTCATTCCGATTTCGCAATCCAAGGACGGAGAATGGGCAGCGAAATTATTCTCGAAGTTGGGGGCCGACACTGTGCGTGGTTCAACGAGCCGTGGTGGCGGGATGGCGCTCCGAGGATTGGTTCGTGCAGCAAATGACGGGAAGGATCTAGCGATTACACCGGATGGCCCAAAGGGTCCTGCCGAGACGGTACAGGTAGGGGCCATTTGGTTGGCACGTCTCTCGGGGCGTCCGTTGCTCCCAGTTGCCTTTGCCTGCCGGCCCAGTTTTCGCTCTGGATCGTGGGACCGGCTCATTGTTCCGGTTCCCTTTTCGCGCGGCGTCTTCGAATACGGTGAATTGCTCTCGGTGCCGCGGGAGGCCGATGAAACTTCCATAGAACAAGCGCGAATTGAACTTGGCAATCGCATTGCTGCACTCACCGATCAGGCAAGGCAACGGCTGGTAACATAACGTGATGATTCGAAGCATGAGCGGCTATGGGCGAGGAGTTGCAGAGGGGGAAGGGCTTCAGATTTCCTTTGAGCTGCGTTCGGTTAACCACCGATTCTTCAGGCTAGGTTTACGCCTCCCTGCCGGGCTCTCATTTTTTGAGACCACGGCACGCCAGCTGATTTCAGACAGGGTCCAGCGTGGCAAAGTAGATCTGACGGGGACGATTCGGTGTCCAAGTAGCCTACCGGATGTGCAAATCAACGAGGAATTGGCAGCCAGATACGCTGAATCGCTCGCCACTTTAGCCGGCGACCTAGGCATTGAACCAGGAATCGATTTGGCTATGCTGGCCGACTTGCCAGGCGTCGTTTCGGGACAGAGCACTCGGGCCCTGGATCTACATCAAGATAAAGCAAGGGCGGAGGAAGCATTGTCTGACGCCCTCGACGAATTCGAGGCGATGCGCACAGCTGAGGGTGTACACCTCGCTTACGATATGAAACAACGCTTTGAGGTTGTTACTAGCATGGTGAGAAGGATCGAAGAACTTACCGTCGATTTACCTCAGCGCTATCGGGACCTTCTCCTGAAACGTATCGAGAGCCTTGTGGAGGATGTCTCAGTTGAGCTCGATCCGGGACGTTTGGCCCAAGAGGTGGCTCATTTTGCCGACCGGTGTGACATTGCGGAGGAGTTAGTACGACTTCGTAGCCACATTCATAAGGCGGCTGGTCAGCTAGATAACGGTGGACCGGTGGGGCGACCTCTAGAGTTTCTCCTTCAAGAGATGCATCGGGAAATCAACACGATTGGTGCTAAGGCCAAAGTTGCAGAAATTGGTGACATTGTTGTCGACGTCAAATGTGAACTGGAACGCATCCGTGAACAGGTACAAAATGTTGAATGAGGCGGGGGAACCTCTCTGTTTTGTCCTTTCGGCGCCTTCTGGTGCTGGCAAAACAACCTTGGCGCATGCCGTATTGCAGAGGCTTCCACAGATAACCCGAACGATCTCCTGGACCACGAGGGACCCACGTCCAGGTGAGAAGGACGGTATCGATTACATTTTTGTGACCCAAGATGCTTTTGATGAAAACGAGACACTGGGTGGATTCGTCGAAAGCGCGGTAGTCCATGGGAACAACTATGGGACACCTGAGAATGAAATCCGCCGCATCCACGACGACGGACACGATGCACTGATGGTAATAGATGTCCAGGGGGCTGAAGCGGTTCGAACGCAGCTTATTGATGCGGTAACAATTTTTGTTTTGCCACCATCCCAGAAGGTACTAGAGAAGCGTCTCAATGGACGAGATGGCGCAGATCCTACTAACGAAAAATCGATCTGTAGGCGTCTCGGTGTAGCGGTGGCAGAGATTGATCATTTCGTGCGGTACGATTACCTAGTTATTAACGACGACTTTAACCAAGCGGTCCGGGAGCTTGAGGCTATTCTGGTTGCTGAGCGATGCAAACAGCGTCACCGGCTGCACCAGGCTGGCAAAATTCTCGAATCGTTTCAGTGATTGGCAGAGGACGGAATGCTGAACGATAGTTTTTACTTGTTTGTAGAAGTGGCTGCGCAGCGAACCATGCAACTAATGCGCGGTGCCAAACCGAAGTTAGACGTGCGAGCCCACAAGTACTCGACGATCGCCTGCGCCGAAGTGAGAGGGGACCTCATTCCCTGGGAGACAGTGACCGATGAACAAATCGTCGCCGAGCTTGCTGAGAAACAGGCTGTTGTTGAAGAAGAGTTGCAGGCTGAGATAGCACAAGCTGATCTGGCGCGAGCCGAAGTAACTCCGGCCGCGGCGAAAGCAGAAAAGGAGTAGAAACGTGCCCGGTTCACGGGTACTCCTCGTTGTTACTGGAAGCGTCGCGGCTTATAAGGCGTGCGAGGTGCTGCGTAGACTGCAAGATCGCGGCGTGGAGGTGCGTGTCGCGATGACCAAGAATGCGGGCAAGTTCGTAAGCCCGTTGACTTTTGCGGCGCTCTCTGGCCATCGTGTTTTGGTCAATTCTTTTGATGACGAACGACCTGAACGTATTCCACACGTCCGATGGGCCGAGGAAAGCGACACTTTTTGCGTTGTGCCAGCTAGTGCTGATTTCATTGCCAAGATGGCGCTTGGAATCGCGGACGATTTTCCATCGACTCTGCATTTGGCTTTCGACGGGCCTGTGTTGGTGGCACCGGCGATGGAAGATCAGATGTGGCAGCATCCTGCTGTTCAGGAAAATGTCGATAAGCTTCGGGCGCGTGGCGTCGCGATTGTGCAACCAACCATTGGCCCTTTGGCCTCTGGTCGTCATGGACCAGGTCGCTTGGCGGAGCCTCTCAATGTCGTCGACGCGATCATGGAAGTCCTCATCATGGAACCTGCCAAGCGTCCGCTTGCTGGGATGCAAGTGCTAGTTTCAGCTGGGCCGACGCGTGAGCACTTCGATCCTGTGCGTGTCTTGACCAATCCGTCCACAGGAAGGATGGGTTACGCGGTTGCTGAAGCAGCCGTGCGCCTTGGAGCGGACGTTGTCCTGGTGAGTGGCCCAACCCAGGTTGCTGAGCCCTTTGAAGTCGAAATTATACGAGTAACCAATGCGGAGGAAATGAGGTGTGAGATGCTGGCTCATGCTGCTCTGGCCGATGTGGTTGTCATGGCAGCGGCGGTGAGCGATTTTCGACCCGTTGCCCCGGTGCCTGAGAAGCTCAAGAAGGCGGCTGGCGATACTATGTCTTGGAAGGTGGAGCGCACCCCCGACATCCTTGAAGAACTGCGGCAACTTAGAGGGAACCGTACTCTTGTTGGCTTTGCTGCTGAGACCTCAAATCTGGAAGCACGGTCAAGAGAAAAGCTTGATCGAAAAGGGTGTGATCTAATCGTCGCCAACCTTGTGGGTACTGGTGGAACTGGCTTCGAAGTTGAAACCAATGAAGTGGTTATCCTCGACCGTCTCGGGGGCAATGTAACTGCAGGCCCAGCGTTAAAGGCTGATATCGCCACCTCGATACTTGATGCCATTCTTGAATTTCGCCAACGTCTCGGCATTGCTAGTCCAGAGAAAGCCGGGTGAGCGTTGCTGCTGACCGTGATTGGTTGCGAGCGCAGCTTGCGGGCCATCTCGAGCGCCTGAATGACGAAGAAGTCTGGGGCCTCGAGATTCCGGGGCCCCCTGCCGCTTCACCGTTGATTGGCGAACCGAACCCTGCGACTTTGACGAATCCAGTGGCTGAAGTGCCGGCAGCAATTGCTCCGGAGGTGTCTTCCGAGAAAAGGGCGGGCTCTTGTGACCCTTCTGGCTTTCGCGACAAGTCGCTTCCGGAGGTTGCGGCTGAGGCGTTGCAATGTGTTGCATGCGGACTACACGAGACCCGCACCAAAGTCGTCTTCGGTATAGGCAACCCAGACGCTCGGCTGATGTTTATCGGCGAAGGTCCGGGCCGAGATGAAGATTTACAGGGAGAACCGTTTGTAGGTCGCGCTGGACGATTACTGACCAAAATCATTCAGGCGATGGGTTATCAACGGGAGGATGTATACATCGCGAACGCGGTCAAATGTCGCCCGCCTCAGAACCGAGATCCGAAAACAGGAGAGATAGAGGCCTGTCGACACTTCCTGATGGACCAGGTGGCGCTTATCCAACCAGATGTAATCGTCTTGTTAGGACGCTCGGCGGTTGGTGCAGTATTGGGGCTCAGTGCGCCGTTATCGAAATTGCGGGGCACTTTCAGGGATTGGAATGGCACCAAAGTGATGTGCACCTACCATCCTGCATATTTGTTGCGGAACCCGAGCGCCAAGGGCATGGTTTGGGAGGATATGCAGCTTGTGCGGGATAAGCTTGCGGCGACTACCGAAAACTGACATTGCAGACTGAAGACCTTTTTGAAGGCATACGCGAGGACGCTTATGCTGAGGTCGCTGTACCGTTGCCGGTTGCAAGGCCATTCACGTATCGGATCCCGGAGCATGCCGTCTCCTTAGTGATGCCTGGCTCGCGTGTTTTGGTGAACGTTTCCGGTCGCCAACTTACTGGAATCGTGGTCGCGACGCGCACGAGTCCCCCCCGAGATCTAGCCCCTGGCAAGATTCAGTCGCTCCATGATTGCCTCGACCCGCTTCCATTGATGTCCCCGCTCTTGTTAACGCTCACCCGGTCGGTCGCAGGCCAAACGATGTCCAGCTGGGGTGAAGTGATACGCACCGCATTGCCTTCCGGCCTTGATCGTGTTGCGCGACGGCGAGTGGCACTGACCCCTACGGGAAGAAAGGCCGCGTCAGAAGAGTCGTTAGCCAAAGGTTCGCTACAGACAGCATCCCTGAGTCTCCTGGAAGTGTTACTGGACGCAAAAGGCCAGACCAGGACAATTGGCACTTTAGCCCGCCGCATCGGTGATTCTGCCATCTGCGCGCATCTCTACGAGATGGCCCAACGAGGTTGGGTCTACATCGAAGATGAATGGTCTTCGGGAGTGGGTGGCCGTTGGCAAGACGTAGCTATGCCGATGCGCCATATCGCACTGTCAAAAGCCCTCGAACAGACAGAGAGGGCCCCGGCACAACGCCGCGTTATTGACGTGCTCTGGGACAACACGCAAGGAATTAAGGTTAAAGCTCTCTGCGAAAAAGCTGACTGCGGGGTGGCTACGGTCAAGTCACTTTTCGTTAAGGGCCTCATCAAGATTCGGCGCAAACCGTTGGATGATGAAGAACAAAGCAAGTGGTCGGCGACCGACGACGGTGCCGGGCGATTTTGTCTGATGGACAGCCAGGAGCAGGCACTTGATCGAATTCTAAACCTCAATGAAGGATTTCGTAGCCTGTTGTTGCACGGAGTAACCGGTAGTGGCAAGACAGAGGTATATCTGCGGGCTGCTAAACGGACGATTGAGGGCGGCCGCAAGGCTCTGCTACTGGTTCCCGAGATTGGCTTAACGCCGTTGTTAGTGCACCGTGCCAAAGCGGTACTTGGTGACGACGTTGGGGTGATGCACTCGGGAATGTCGGACGGTGAGCGCTTGTCGAATTGGTGGCGTGCCCGAAATGGCTGCATTCGAACGGTGATAGGACCGCGCTCGGCGGTGTTCGCGCCTCTTGATAACGTCGGCCTTATCATCGTTGACGAAGAGCATGATTCTGCCTACAAGCAGGACGAAACGCCACGTTATCACAGCCGCGAAGTTGCCCTATGCAGGGCACGACTTGAGGGTGCTTCGATCGTCATGGGCTCTGCAACACCTTCCATCGAGACGTTCTTTGCTGGGATGGGTGGTGCCCATGAGGTGCTGTCGATGCCCGACCGAGTTGCTAATCGATTACTACCGAAGGTGGATGTAGTCGATATGCGCGTGGAATGGAAGCGGGCGGGCCGAACCTTGTTGTCTGAACGGCTCGAGGACGCCATTGAAAAGTGTCTAGGAAGGGGAGATCAAGGGCTCTTACTGCTTAATCGACGTGGTTTCTCGGCCTCACTCCGTTGTCGTTCCTGCGGTGAGCACATCTCCTGCCCAGAATGCTCAGTGAGCCTCACCCCACATCGAGCAGATGAGATTCTCCGTTGTCACTATTGCAATCATAAGGCCGCAATTCCAGGGACTTGTCCGAAGTGCGGTTCACCCCAAATCCAAGCGGTTGGTCATGGTACTCAGCAGCTTGAGCAGGTCATTTGTCAGCGATTCCCCGATGCTCGGGTAAGTCGCTTCGATGCCGATGAGACACGTCGCAAGGGTGCACATGCCCAGATTTTGTCCGCCTTTGGCCGTGGCGAAATCGACCTCTTGGTTGGCACCCAGATGTTGGCCAAGGGGCACGATTTCGCCGGTGTTACGCTGGTAGGTGCAGTAGGTGCGGACGATGCCTTGGGACTGCCAGATTTTCGGGCAGCAGAGCGGACGTTCCAGTTGCTCACCCAGATGGCAGGTCGTGCCGGTCGCGGAGAAACACCAGGGATGGTGATTTTGCAGGCGTATCAGCCGGAGCATTACGCTATCAAGGCGGCTGTTGAGCATGATTACTACACCTTCTATGAGCAGGAAATTGAGTTCCGTCGCCGCTTTGTGTATCCGCCCTTCAAGGCGTTGATCGCTTGCTTGTGTCGAGGCACCAACGCCGCCGTTGTCAAAGAAGAGGCTGCCTGGCTTGCTGGGGCGTTACGGGCTGCCGCGCCGTCAAGTGTGAAGGTTTTGGGGCCTGCTGCCCCTCCACTTGGAAAGCTCCGTGGGAAGCACCGCATCCAAGTTTTACTCCGTGGTCATGATCGGTCTGGGATGCGAGCCTTACTGGAGACAACCATCGAAGACTTGGGGAAGCAACGACGTTTACCAAAGGACCTTAAGATCGATGTCGACCCACTGAATCTAATGTGATTTTCGTAGTAAGAAATAGGGCGGTGTGCCATCCAGGGACTCCTGCCAGTTGGGGGAGATGCAATATCCCACAAGATAGATCGCACGTCATAAGAGTGATTTGCTTGAAAGATGGGCGATAAGTAGGAGATCCGCAAAAGATAGGAATGGCAGGCTCGACAAAATTCGTTATAGTCGGAGGCAATGAGCCAACGCGAACGTCGTACATTCGTCCACCTTCATAACCATACGAATTTCTCGTTACTGGACGGTGCGACACGGATCGAACAACTCGTTTCTCACTGCTGCGCGGAAGGGATGCGGGCCGTCGCTATTACCGACCACGGAAATATGTTCGGGGCGGTGCAGTTTTACCGCAAGGCTCGCGATTCGGGCATAAAGCCTCTGCTTGGCATGGAGGCGTACCTGGCTGCGGGTTCGCGACACGACCGTGGAGAGGCGAGTGCCGGGCGGGAACGTTTCCACCAGTTGCTTTTGGCCAAGGACCAAACCGGTTACCGCAACCTGATGAAGCTGTCATCGGTTGGTTACCTGGAGGGTTTCTATTACAAGCCACGGATTGATAAGAAGATCCTTGCTGAACATGCTAAAGGTCTCATTGCGACGAGCTCCTGCCTTTCGGGAGAAGTTCCTCAGTACCTGCTGCGCGGAGATTACGAGGGCGCCCGAACAGCTTTGGGTGAGCTGGTAGAAATCTTTGGGCACGGCAACGTATACGTGGAGCTGCAAGACCAAGGTCTGTCCGAGCAGCGACAGATCAACCCCGAGTTGATTCGTCTTGCCGGCGAACTCGACTTGCCGCTGATTGCGACTAATGACTGTCACTACTTGTTGAAGGAAGACGCCCAAGCGCACGATGCGTTGCTTTGTATTCAAACGGGGAAGGGAATGTCACACCCCGCGCGGATGAAGTTTCCCAACAATGAGTTCTATGTAAAGACGGCGACGGAGATGTGGGACATCTTCGCCGAGGTTCCTGAAGCTATTACCAACACGGAAAAGGTCGCAGAACGTTGCAACGTGGTGCTCAATTTCGAGGAAAACCATCTTCCCAGGTTCCCGGTCCCCGAGGGGCAAACACTCAACGATTACTTCGAGAGCGTCGTGCACGATGGTTTCGAGCGGCGTATTGAAGCGCTGCAAGCGGGTATAACCGGGAAGACGAATGGGTCATCAGGGTGGGCTTCCAAGCACGACGTTGAGCAATATTGTGAGCGACTCGAGGTTGAGTTGTCGACCATCGTATCGATGGGATTCGCTGGCTATTTCCTAATCGTTTGGGATTTCATTCGTTACGCAAAGGATGCTGGAATTCCGGTAGGGCCTGGCCGGGGTAGTGCCGCGGGAAGCCTGGTTGCCTACGCACTTGGTATAACTGACGTCGATCCGCTCGAATACGGACTATTTTTTGAGCGTTTTCTAAACCCTGAGCGCATTAGTCTTCCTGACATTGATATCGACTTCTGCATGCGCCGCCGTGGTGAGGTCATTGACTACGTTGCGAACAAGTATGGCCGGGACAGAGTGGCACATATCATCACCTTTGGAACAATGGCGGCGAAGGGGTCGATTCGTGACGTTGGCAGGGCGATGGATTTACCGTACGGCGAGGTAGACAAGGTCGCCAAGCTTATTCCTGACGATCTTGATGCGACTATTGATGCGGCGGTGTCCTCAGTCCCTGCCCTACAGGAGGCCATAAGCAAAGACCGAAAGGTAGCCGAACTCGTCAACCTGGCACGGCAACTTGAAGGGCAGGTTCGGCACGCTTCAACACATGCCGCTGGAGTTGTTATCGCGGACCAACCTTTAACCAATTACGTTCCGCTGTACAAGCCACCAGCAGGACATGGTGGCAACCAGGAACACGCTGTCGCAACACAGTTCCCTATGAACGACGTCGAGGCGATTGGCCTCCTTAAGATGGATTTCTTGGGCCTGAGAACCTTAACCGTCGTACACGACTCGTTGGATTTCATCTCCCAAGATCTCGGAAAAAAACTCACCATCGAGGATATTCCAATTGACGACCCGGAAACGTTTAAGCTGTTTGCCTCAGGCTCCACCTTGGGCATCTTCCAGTTCGAATCAACGGGAATGCGTGAGGCGCTGCGCAAGTTGGAGCCTAGCCGCATAGAAGACCTGATCGCCATGAATGCGTTGTACCGACCGGGTCCGATTGGCTCGGGAATGATCGATGAATACATCCGCCGTAAGCATGACCCAACTAAGGTCAAATACCTGTTGCCACAACTAGAAGAGGTCCAAAAGGAGACCTACGGTGTCATCGTTTATCAGGAGCAGGTCATGCAGATCGCCTCCGACCTTGCCGGTTTTTCTCTCGGTGAAGCCGATGTTCTGCGTAAGGCAATGGGTAAAAAGAAGCCCGAAGTTATGGCCTCTATGAAGGAAAAATTCATCGACGGATGCAAGACACGTGACGTTCCCCCAAACTTAGCAAAGGAAATCTGGGACCAGGTAGTCGAATTCGCTGGTTACGGTTTTAACAAAGCACACTCAGCGGCCTATGCACTGCTTGCCTATCAGACCGCGTTCTTGAAAGCGAACTATCCCGTCCACTTTATGGCGGCGCTCTTGAGTTCGGATCACGACAACACTGACAAGGTGGTGCGCTACATTTCAGAATGTCGAGAAATTGGAATCCCTGTGTTACCCCCGGATGTCAACGAAAGCAACGTCAGCTTCACTGCAGCAGGTGAGACAATTCGCTTTGGGCTAGCTGCCATCAAAGGGGTGGGTGAGGGAGCGGTCCTCGCTATTCTTGATGCGCGAGATCGACTCAGTGGTTTCACCAGCCTTTTTCAGTTTTGCGAAGAAGTCGATCTCGGCAAAGGGATCAACCGGCGAACGGTAGAGAGCCTGATCAAGTCTGGAGCTTTCGATTTGATGACCATCCAAGAGGACAACGATCCCGACCCGGGCAATATTCGTGCCTTCCTGATGTCGTCGCTCGACATTGCGCTTGAGAGTGGGCAGCGGCGACAACGAGATCGCCAGATGGGCCAAACTAACCTGTTTGTTGACCTCGAGACTGAGGCTGATGGAGCCGATCGTCGATCATCGAGCTTACCGGTATCGAGCGCCGTTCCTTGGACAGAACGTGAGATCCTGGCCGCCGAAAAAGAATCACTCGGTTTTTATATCACCGGGCACCCTCTCGAACGCCATCGCGACCAACTCCGGCAGTTTGCTAACGCGACCACAGCGAAACTATCGCAAATGAACAGCTCTCGAGAGATTTCCCTTGGAGCAATCATCACTAGCATCCGTGATCTTAAGACGCGCAAGGGTGAACGGATGGCTGTTGTGCAGGTTGAAGACCTGGATGGATATGCCGAGGTTGTTGTTTTTCCTGATGCTTATCGGGCTTGCTACAGCTTACTGAACGAAGACGAAGTTGTTCTTATCAGTGGTCGGCCGGAGACTGACGGAGACACAGCGCGTATGATCGCAGGAGATATCCAACCGTTGAGGGCTTTTTTTGAGCAGAAGTCCCACGAAAAGGCGAGCGAAGTACAAATTTCTGTGACGCTTAAAGGCCTCTCCGAAGGGGTTCCTGACCAGCTCCGAAATCTTCTCGAGCGCCATCGTGGCGAAGTCCCCGTTTCGATCTGCTTGCAACGGTCTAGTCCGCGGGGATTTCGAGCGCATGTCACCCCCAATCGCTTCTTATGGGTGACACCTAGTCCGGAGCTAGTTGCAGAGCTGGAAGAACTCCTTGGTAGCGACTCGGTGCATTTTCGTAGATGAACTCCTCTACTGACGAGGTTGCACATTACCAGTCTTCGTATCCGCAAGAACTGAACATCGCTCAGCGCCTGGCTGATGGCGCTTTGGCAAACGGTTGGGGCAAGCGGACCGCTTTTCACTACAGAGGGTCTCGAGTTTCCTTTGCAGAGGTTCGCGAAGATACGGCCCGCTTTGCCAGCGTCCTTTTTGAACTTGAGGTCGCTGCCGAGCAGCGTATTTTGATCGCCTTACCCGACACTCCAGCCTTTCTTACATGTTTTCTAGGGACAATCTGGCACGGTTCGGTGGCCGTGCCCATTAATCCGTACCTTCCACTGGATCGTTACGAGTTTTTTCTTCGGGACAGTCGAGCCGTTGCAGCAATCGTTCCCCCATGGCTAGTCGGCACTGTCATTGATCTATCAGAGAGGTTACCGGCACTCCAGCACATCGTGGTATTTTCCGATCCTGGGACGCCGGAGGGTGGCAGTGATGATGGGGGTTGGAGAACCCCTAACTTGATTGGGTCAGCATCCCGATTGCATGACGCTGCCGATCTTCTAGAAGGTGCGATTGCTTCGCCACCCGCGCCCACCAGTTGCGATGAACCGGCGTTTTGGCTCTATACGTCAGGTAGCACCGGCTTGCCCAAGGGAGCTATCCACTTACACCACGATATTTGGGTGGCCGCTGATTGCTGGGGACAGCGCACGATGGGTATGGGGCCCGACGATGTCCATCTTTCCGCTTCGAAGCTTTACTTTGCATACGGACTTGGCAACAGCCTGCATTGTCCAATGTGGAGCGGCGGTAGTGCTGTCTTGATCGACGAAAGACCGACTCCATCGAACATGACAGAAGCGATTGCAGCAAACAAGGTGACTCATTTCTACGCTGTCCCTTCATTCTATAATGCCATGATGACTGACGATGGTTTCTCGGCCGCGATTGATGCTGGGTTGTATTCCAGCCTTGAGGTATGCGTATCCGCTGGCGAAGCACTCCCGGCACCACTGTGCGACCAGTGGATGAAGGCGACCGGTGTTCCGGTGCTCGATGGCATCGGTTCAACGGAGTTGCTGCACATATTCATTGCCAACCGTTCCAACGATATACGCCCGGGGTGCTCAGGAAGACCGATCCTGGGATACGATGCACGTGTCGTCAACGAAGATGGTAACGATGTATCGTCGGATGTTGTTGGCGATCTGTGGGTTTCTGGTGACTCTGCGTGCATCGGCTATTGGAACCGTCACGAGGCGACCAAGCAAGCCTTGCGAGGCAAGTGGTTTGTGACTGGTGACAAGTACCGTGTCGATAGCGAAGGTTATTACTGGTACGCAGGCCGGGCTGATGACATGTTCAAGGTTCATGGCCAGTGGGTAAGCCCATCGCAGGTGGAAAGCGTCCTGCTCGAGCACGAAGGCGTTCGTGAAGTGGCTGTGGTGGCGGCCACCAACGATAGAGGCCTATCCTGCGGTTTGGCATTTGTCGTTCCCGTGGGCTCGGCCAACAAAGCGTTGACAGCGGCTCTCTTAAAGCACGCTGCTGGTAGCTTGTCTCGTTATTTGGTGCCTGAAACGATCAAGTTTGTCGATGAGTTGCCAAAAACGCCTACGGGTAAGATTCAGCGCTACTTATTGCGGGACCAAATGGAGTAGCAGACACCAAGATTCATCATGGGCCCGATATATTATTTGTTGTCAGCGGGCGACGTGCCGCGACAAGTTGATGGGCCACAGAGTGGTCAAGGACAGTCCTACTGCGACCCATAAGACGTCGACCAGGCGTCGTACGAGTCCGACGGCGATGCCGGCTACTGGGTTTAGATCGAGAATGTTTGCTGATGCTGCCAGACTTGCTTCGAAGACTCCGAGCCGGGCCGGCACTAGGACGCCAAGGGTATTGCCAAGCTTGGCGCCGGTTTCGAACCAGAGGCCAAGTATGGTGTCGCCGCTGATGCCTAGCATCGGCAAGATTGACCAGGTAGCGGCAGTTAATGCTAGGTGTCCAGCAAAGTGGATAATGATCATCATGGCGAAGGGAAAGCCGTGCAGGCGGACCAAGCCGACTCGAATCAATCGCATCGAGTCACGGGCTGCCTCAAGCTTTAGGGTTGGTTCTTCTGCCATGTCCGGTAGCTCGACATGATGGCGGCGTTGGCTTGCCCAGATTCCCGCAAGTAGCCAGGCACCGGCACCAATTCCGAGAAAGACACCACCGATCGCAGCGAATAAAGATGGCAGGTCGAGGGCAGACTGACAGGCAAGTAGGGCGGCGCCAACGAACAGAACACCGGCGATTCCTGAAGCGGCAGCATCGACTGCTACTGTGGCGGCACTGGCCCGCGCAGAGATACTTTCACGCAGGAGCAACACCTTGCTGGTTTGCGACCCAATTGCACCGGTCAATGACAGATAACCAAGCGCTTCGGCGCCAAGGCGTGCGCGCCACAGATCAAGGTACTTAACAGGCAAGTCCATAGCGCGAACCGGGAAGCGCCAGGCGAAAGCTCGGAGGCAATGCTGCACACCGACAAGAAAAATGGGGATCACGAGGGCTACGCCAAGATTGTTAAGGTATTCGCCAATCGCTGTGGCGCCAGTTCGTCCCACAAGGTATGCGAGAACGGCCGCACCCCCCACGAAAAGAAACACGGGTTTCAAGAGCGTCGCTCTCATAGACTTGAGTATAAGGGTAGGATGCGTGTTATGGGAAACATCGATCGCTTCCTTAACATGCCCTTGCTCGACGATGTCGCCGCCGCCGAGTTCGATTTTGGCCGGGGGCGCGTTATCCAGCGGCATCAATCCTGGCGCCAGAACTTCCCTGCTATTGGACTTTTGCTTGACAGTGATGAGGAACGTGCCCACGCGCTTGCTGGAAATTACGCTACCGAGGCTCGAGAAATCATCGGCGTATGGTTGTCTGTAATTGGTAGCGATACATCTGCTGTCGCGACCCAAGAGGAGCGGGTGGAATGGGTGGAGGGTTTTTGGTGTGCTTGGCGACAACAGGTGTTCGAAACTGAGGCTTACCAGGAGCTCAAGAGTGGCGACGATGGCTCTACTGGCTCCCAGGAAAGATTCACACTGGTGTTTGAAGACCTGTCAATACGCTATTGCACCGAAGCAGTTGCCTATGTCCGGCAGGGGCGAAAGCGTTTGGGGGCACCCTCTCTCCTGGCGCAGCTCATAGCACCATTGCGTGCTATTGGCCGGGTCATCAACGGCTTCTTTTTTCCTGGCCTGCGACACTGAACGGGTCGGGTGACTCTATGCTCACGTTTCGATAGAGAAGATTCCCCTGAGGATCGAACTGGAGTCCAGTGGGAGGTGAAGGTAGCGAAATGTTGAAGGTGGTGCTTCCGGGTTCAATCCAAACTGTTGTCTCTAATGGCGGAGCGGCCTCAAGCGAAACCTGAATGCGCACTGGATGGCGAATTGCCGCGTCCCGCTGCTCGATCACGCCACGAAGCTCATAGCGCGGCAATCGTGCCTCCACACGCTTGTATTCATAGCGTATGTGAAAGCTAGGCACCTCTGAACTACGTAACCAAGCGTTGAAAAACCATGACAGGTTGTCAGCGTAAATTTCCTCAGCTTGTTGCATGAAGACTGTTGTTGTGACGTCTTCCTCTAGATTGTGCAGGGCGCGAATCAGTGCGGTGAAATTGTCCCGACCGATAACTTCACGGAGCATATGCAGCACGACGGCGGCCTTATGGTAATTGAGTCCATAAATGGCTTTCTGTGATGACATGCCAAAGCCAATTTCAAGAGGTTCTGGATCGACGATACTCAGGGCCACCCGTTTCGAGCGTTCGAGCTCCTGCCGCATCATTCGGTTACCGTAGGCGTGTTCGAGGAACATCAGCGAGCTGTAGGTCGGCAAACCCTCGCGCAGCCAGCCGTCTCGGACGCGCGGGATTTCGATGTACGCGTTCCACCATTGGTGCGCGATCTCATGGGCAAGAAGGCGATAAGGGAAGGTGGTGTTTCGGTTTACGGCTTCAGTGTCAAGCAGTGTCATGCCTGGCAGTGTAAGACCACTGATTGCCTCGGGCAGGTTAACTGCGACAAGGTTCCAGCTGCGCCGGTTGAGTCTACCGATTTGTTCACTGAAGAATGTTGCCACACTAATAACATACTCGACGTACGATTTGGTTAGGGTTTTGTTTTGAGGTTCAAAGAAGACGCGCACCAAACCAATGGAGTCGAGTTTGCTATCGTCTACGAAGCGGCCGATCACCAAAGGAATCGTCTGGTTAGGCACTGAGTCTCGCCACGAATAGGTGGTTAGGTCTTTGTTTTTCTTGGCGGTGTTCATTCCCGAAGAGACAAGCACCCATGGGTCTGGGAGTGTTGCGGTAAGACTCATCAGCATCGGTACAGATTGTAGAAACTCCTCGGGATTCGGGGTCGTCTGGAAGTGCGGATACCAAGTAGTGGTGAGCCTTAACTGGCCACTTTCCTCCAGTGAAGCGTTGAACGTAAACCGATAGCGAAAGCGCCAGGTTGTGACATCTCCCGGGTCAAGGGATGGCGTCGAAATCCAAAGGTGGTTTTGCCGGTGTAGGTAGCTGAGAGGGATGCCGTTAGCGTCTTCGATAACGTCGACGTTCATATCACGTCGGAGGAATACCCTTACAGCCTCGGTGGTCCGGTTGGCAATGAAAGTGAGATCAGCTTCGATCAAGACGGTTCGCCGATTGGGGCGTACCTCGACGCGTAAGTCGATGCGCTGCGGTGTGATAGCGGCCTCCCGGGCATGCCTAGAGGCCATGTTCTGCTTAACGACCGAAACATCATCGTTTAGGGTATTGACAGCCCATGTTGATGATGTCGTGATAATTAATGCCACCGTTGCTAAAATCAGTGTTTGCTCTATCAAGCGCATGGTTGCCATCATCGTGCCGGGAGTAAGGCGAAGCTGCAAGGCTACATGCTACTCTTCCGAGTCTCGTAACAGAGACTTTAATAGCTCGCTGCGGGGCCTGCGGTCGCGCAGCTTCGACCCGTTCCGAGCCGATGGACCGTAAAGCGGAAGACTTCGAGAAACCAATCGTAGAGCTCCAAGAGGAGATCCACGAACTTGGCCGGTTCCCGGCGTCACCAGAGCGTGACGCGCAACTTGCCGAGCTTGAGAGACGCCTCGACGAGACGCGGCGTGAGATTTATGCCAATCTTTCACGTTGGCAAGTAACGCTCGTAGCACGTCATCCAAAACGACCATACACTCTCGATTACATAGAGCGCTTGTTCAACGGTTTTCTCGAATTGCATGGTGACCGCCAGTTTGGTGACGACCCCGCTATCGTTTCAGGTTTCGGGGAATTCAATGGCCGCCCGATTTGTGTAATTGGTCAACAGAAGGGCCGGACTACGAAGTCGAAAGTGCACCGCAACTTCGGAATGCCTCATCCGGAGGGATATCGAAAAGCGCGGCGGGTCATGAAGATGGCGGAGAAGTTTGCGCGCCCGATCGTTACATTCCTCGATACGCCTGGTGCTTATCCGGGTGCCGACTCGGAGGCTCGTGGTGTCGCCGAAGCAATCGCCACTAACCTGCGAGAGATGGCGTTGTTAGAGGTCCCCATCATCGTCACTGTTATCGGCGAAGGCGGTAGCGGTGGTGCGTTGGGGATCGGTGTCGGCGACCGCGTCAACATCTTGCGATATTCAACTTACTCGGTGATTTCGCCAGAGTCATGTTCATCGATTCTGTGGCGTGATCAAGACCATTCTGAGGAGGCGGCTGAGGCGCTAAAGTTGACCTCGCCAGATCTCCTAGAGTTGGGCCTTGTCGATGAGATCATC